>JAABUJ010004351.1_pt1 | contig 14965 bp, 17 predicted proteins | sample 5559131 | NCBI WGS metagenome assembly JAABUJ01 (sample SAMN10711875, study PRJNA513366) | rock metagenome | isolation source: Antarctica rocks | place: Antarctica: Victoria Land, Mt New Zealand nord | collected 2016-01-07 | reverse complement strand
GCCTACGGTCGGTCCAGCGCCGACACCCGCCCGCCGAGGACACCTTCGTGGAGCTCGAACTAGCCGTCGCGGCCTTGGAGGCGACCATCGCGGAGCTGAGAGACGTCAGTCGCGGCATCCGTCCCGCCGCCTCGACGATGGCCTCCGCGCGGCGATCCGCGATCTGGTGAGCACCAGTCCCATCCCGGTCGACGTCGACGTGGTCGACGGACTCGACGTCTCCGAGTCGGTGGCCACGACGGCCTACTTCGTAGTGGCCGAGAGTCTGGCCAACACCTACAAGCATGCGCGCGCGCACGCGGTGCAGGTGCGGGTGAGCGCCGAAGGCGACCACCTCACGGTGGCCGTCAGCGACGACGGCATCGGCGGCGCGAGCCATGGCTCCGGCCTGTCGTCGCTGCGCGACCGGGTCGAGGCGCTGGGCGGATCGGTCCAGCTGGTCAGCCCTCTCGGGGCGGGCACCCTAGTGAGAGTGGAGCTCTGAGATGCGCGTGGTCGTCGCCGATGACTCGGTACTCTTCCGCGAAGGTCTGGTGCGCCTGCTCGACGAGGCCGGCCACGACGTCGTCGTCGCAGTCGCCGACGCGGACTCCCTGGTCGCAGCGGTCGGAGTGCACCGGCCCGACCTGGCCGTCGTCGACGTGCGGATGCCGCCCACGATGACCGACGACGGGGTCCGAGCAGCACATCGGGTGCGCGAGATCATGCCCCAGCTGCCGATCATGCTGCTGTCGCAGCACGTCGAGATCAGGGGCACCGTCGACCTCGTGACCCATGGCGCGTTCGGCTACCTGCTCAAGGACCGCGTGCTGCAGGTGGACGACTTCCTGGGCGCCCTGAACCGCGTCGCCACCGGAGGTTCGGCCCTTGATCCGGCGGTCGTCGGCGCCCTCATCCGTGGTCAGAGGCCCGATGAGCACCTCGGGGTGTTGTCGACACGGGAGCGTGAGGTGCTCGGGTTGGCGGCCGAAGGCAAGTCCAACACCGCCATCTCGGCCGAGCTCGTCGTCGCCGAGCGGACCGTCGAGACCCACATGCGTTCGATCTTCCGCAAGCTGCACCTGGTGGACAGCGGTGACACCCACCGTCGAGTGCTCGCCGTCCTGGCTCATCTGAGCGCAAACGCGTGAGCGCATCTCTCGAGCGACCGAGCCCACGATTCCAAGGTGAGCCGTCGGGCACAGCGCCCACCCCCTGTATGCCGGTGCCGTCATGCTGCTGGGCCACGACGGCCACGTCGTGACGCGAGGCGAGCGGTTACTCCCTGCGCGATGCCGACGGCGCCGGGACGGAGCTGCCACGCGAGCAGTGGATCCGCACGCGGGACGACACGATCTTCGACATGGCTTCCATGTCCAAGCTGTTCACCTCGATCCTCGTGGTGCAGCAGGTCGAGCGTGGCGCCATCCGGCTCGAGGAACCCGTGGCCAGCTACCTTCCGCCCTTCGCCGCCCAGGGCAAAGGCGCCATCACGGTGCGCCGCACCACCGCGTGGTTCGGCGGCTCGAAGGACGCCACGACGGCGACGCTGACGACCCAGCCGCTCGCGGTCCCGGCCAAGGCCTCGGTGGGCTTCGATGTGTTCGTGGACACCGAGTCCTCCGACCCGCTCACCCTGGAGTCCTCGACCGACGGCGGGACGACGTGGAAGGCCGTGCCGTTCACCGTCCGTGACGACTCATCGGTGACGCAGGTCGACGGCGCGATCGCCCAGAGCGGGACGAGGCGCTGGCTGCAGGCGAAGGCCGACCTACCACCTGGTGCCCAACAGCTGCGCTGGCGCTACACGACCGACGCGACCGGGCTCGGCCGAGGTGCCTACGTCGACGGCGTGAAGGTCGCCGGGCAGGGCGGGGTCGTCCTGGACGGTGAGCGGCACCCCGAGGCCTTCACGGCGCAGGGCTGGACGCAGGCGAGCCGATGACGGCGTATGCCTTTCCCTCGGCCAGCCGCCCTTCCTCGATCAGCCGTCCGTGCCGTCCGTGAGCTCGATGCGGACGGCACGGCCACGCCGCAGGGCGTCCTCGAGGACGGCCCGCCTCGGGTCTGGCAGGTCGTAGAGCTCGCGCCTCGGGAGGTCGGCCAGCGACCGCAGCCCGCTGTCCTCGAAGACCTGCGCGACGAGGGCCCGGTCGCCGCCGACGACGAGGGCACGCGGTATGCCGGGTGCCCCCGTCCGCGGGGACTCGTTGCCTCCCAGCAGGATCCGCACGGCGTGGCCGCCCACCGCGTCGACGAGCGCGTCGGCCTGGTTGTCCCGTCTGCGGGCGAACCGGTGCTGCGACCAGCCGCCGGCGGCGGTGCGGGACTGCACGTGCCGGGTGCCGACCTTCGAGGCGGTGAGCACGCCGGCGGAAGCCAGCCCCACGGCATACCCTCCGCGCCGGAGAAGGACGACCCCGAGCGGGTCGTGCTCGAAGTGCTCGAAGCGGGCCACCGCTCCGTCGCCTCCGGTCGCGGACACGACGACGGCGCCGTCCGTCTGCACGGAGGCGCCGTCGTGCCGTTCGCCGAAGCCGGCGACCCAGCGCTCGAGCCGCTCGGGAGCCACCTCGAGGAGGCGGGTCACCAGACGACCGCGTCAGAGGTTGAAGCCGAGGGCCCGCAGCTGCTCGCGGCCGTCGTCGGTGATCTTGTCCGGGCCCCACGGCGGCATCCAGACCCAGTTGATCCGGACACCGCTGACGAGTCCTTCGAGCGCCTGGTGGGTCTGGTCCTCGATGACGTCGGTCAGCGGGCAGGCCGCCGACGTCAGCGTCATGTCAAGGATCGCCTGGGACTGGGAGTCGACGGTGATGCCGTAGACGAGGCCGAGGTCGACGACGTTGATGCCGAGCTCGGGGTCGACGACGTCGCGCATCGCCTCCTCGACGTCCGCGACGTTGGGCGGGGTGTGGGTCGTGGTCTCTGCCATGGCGGTCAGCCCTTCTTCGTGGTGGTGGAGGCAGCGGGGGTGATGTCGACCCCGGCGCGGGCCAGGGCGTCGGTGAAGGCGGTCCAGCCGAGGAGCGCGCACTTGACGCGGGCGGGATAACGGGCGACGCCGGCGAGGGCGACCCCGTCACCGAGAACGTCCTCGTCGCCGGCGTCCTCGCCCCTGGAGGTCAGCATCCGGCGCATCGCGGCGAAGGTGTCCAGGGCCTCGCGCACCGATCGGCCGGTGACCTCCTCGGCGAGCACCGAGGACGACGCGACCGAGATCGAGCAACCCATGGCGTCGTAGGACACGTCCTGCACGGTGGCGTCGAGCCCCTCGCCGTCGAGCTCGAGGCGCAGGGTCACCTCGTCGCCGCAGGTGGGGTTGACGTGGTGCACCTCGGCGTCGAACGGCTCTCGCAGGCCGGCATGGCGTGGTCGCTTGGAGTGCTCGAGGAGCAGCTCCTGGTAGAGGTCCATCAGCCGGTCCCCTCCGCGCTCGTGCTGGTGGCGGGCTCCGGGCCGAAGATCGCGGGCACCTTGTCGAGCGCCTCGAGCAGGACGTCGACCTCAGCGAGGGTGTTGTATGCCGCGAAGGTGGCCCGCGTGGTCGCCGCCACCCCGAGCGCGCGGTGCAGCGGCCACGCGCAGTGGTGCCCGACCCGCACGGCAACACCGGCCTCGTCGAGGACCTGGCCGACGTCGTGCGCGTGGACGCCCTCGACGACGAAGGCGACGGCCGAGCCGCGCTCGGCCGCGTCGTCCGGCCCGAGGACCTGCACCCACGGGCGCTGGGCGAGGCCCTTGAGCAGGTGGTCGCTGAGCTGCTGCTCATGGGCGACGACCCGGTCCATGCCGAGGGCCTGGAGGTAGTCCACTGCCGCTTCGAGCCCGATCGCCTGCGCAGCCATCGGGACACCGGCCTCGAACTTCTGCGGGGCCGGGGCGTAGGTCGAGCCCTCCATGCTGACCGTCTCGATCATCGAGCCGCCGGTGAGGAAGACCGGCATCTGCTCGAGCAGCTCCGACCGGCTCCACAGCACGCCGATGCCGAGCGGACCGAAGAGCTTGTGACCGCTGAAGGCCAGGAAGTCGATGCCGAGATCGGCGACGTCGGTCGGGACGTGCGGCACCGACTGGCAGGCGTCGAGGACGACCAGCGCGCCGTGCTCGTGCGCCCGGGCGGTCAGCTCCTTGACGGGGTTGACCGTGCCGAGCACGTTGGAGACATGGGTGAGCGCGAGGACGGCAGTCCGGTCGGTGAGCAGGGTCTTGAGGTCGGTGAGGTCGAGTCGTCCGTCCGGCGTGACGGGCAGCCAGCGGAGCGTCGCGCCGGTCCGGCGGGCGAGCTCCTGCCACGGGATGAGGTTGGCGTGGTGCTCCATCTCGGTGACGAGGATCTCGTCACCAGGACCCAGCGCGAAGCGGGACGGACCTCGGCCGTCCGTGCCCGGCATACCCCCTCCCCCGCCGCCCCCGTGGGTCGCGTTGGAGAAGGCGTAGGCCACGAGGTTGAGGGCCTCGGTGGCGTTCTTCGTGAAGACCACCTCGTCGGGGGTCGCACCGATGAAGGCGGCGATGGTGGCGCGCGCCGACTCGTAGGCGTCGGTGCCCTCCTCGGAGAGCTGGTGCGCCCCCCGGTGGACCGCCGAGTTGCGTTGCTCGTAGAAGCCGCGCTCGGCGTCGAGCACCACCCTCGGCTTGTGCGACGTCGCGCCGGAGTCGAGGTACACCAACGGTTTCCCATCGCGCACCGTGCGCGTCAGGATGGGGAAGTCGGCCCTGATCCGGGCGACCTCCTGCTCGCTGAACGGCTGTGCGGCGGTGGACATGCTCAGGCCCTGACCCCCGTGGTGTAGCGGTCGTAGCCCTCGTCCTCGAGGCGGTCGGCGAGCTCCGAGCCGCCCTCCTCGACGATGGTGCCGTCGATGAAGACGTGAACGAAGTCGGGCTTGATGTAGCGCAGGATGCGGGTGTAATGGGTGATCAGCAGCACCCCGATGTCGCTGCTCTGCTTGACCCGGTTGACGCCCTCCGCGACGACCTTGAGCGCGTCGACGTCGAGTCCCGAGTCGGTCTCGTCGAGGATGGCGATCCGTGGGTGGAGCAGCTCCATCTGGAGGATCTCGTGGCGCTTCTTCTCACCACCGGAGAAGCCCTCGTTGACGTTGCGCTCGGCGAAGGTGGAGTCCATCCGAAGCGCCTCCATGGCGCCCTTCATGTCCTTGACCCAGCTCCGGAGCTTGGGGGCCTCGCCGTCGATCGCCGTCTTCGCCGTCCGCAGGAAGTTCGAGACGGTAACGCCCGGGACCTCGACGGGGTACTGCATCGCGAGGAACAGGCCCGCCCGGGCGCGCTCGTCGACCTTCATCGCCAGCACGTCCTCGCCGTCGAGGGTCACGGTGCCGCCGGTGACGGTGTACTTCGGATGCCCGGCGATGGAGTAGGCGAGCGTCGACTTGCCGGAGCCGTTGGGACCCATGATCGCGTGCGTCTCACCGGACTTCACGGTGAGGTCGACGCCGCGGAGGATCTCCTTGGTGCCGTCCTCGATGTCGACGGTGACGTGCAGGTCGCGGATCTCGAGTGTCGTCATGGGTCGTCAGTTCTCCTGTTGCTGATCACGTTTGGTTTGCAAGACCGAGCAGTAGACGTCGTCGCCGTCGATCTTCACGGGGTAGACGGCAACGGGGACCGTCGCCGGGGGGCCGGTCGGGTCACCGGTGCGCAGGTCGAAGCGCGAGCCGTGCAGCCAGCACTCGAGGGTGGAGCCGTCGACCTCGCCCTCGGAGAGCGAGACGTCGGCGTGGGTGCACCGGTCGTTGATCGCGTGGATGCCGCCCTCGCTGTCGCGGACCATCGCGACGATGACGCCGTCGACGTCGGCCTGGGCAGCCGTGCCGGGGGCGAGGTCGTCGACCTGGCACACGAGCGTGAAGCCGGTGAAGCCCTCGTCGGGTGTCGGCTGGGCGCTCATACCGGGGCGCCTGCCCGGGCCGCCTGTGTCAGCTCCGTCTCGATGTCGGCGATGAGGCGCTCACGCAGCTCGGGCACAGGGATCTGGTGGATGACGTCGGCGAAGAAACCGCGCACGACCAAGCGTCGGGCCTCGCCCTCGGGGATCCCCCGGGCCTGGAGGTAGAACAGCTGCTCGTCGTCGAACCGCCCTGTCGCAGAGGCGTGCCCGGCGCCGACGATCTCGCCGGTCTCGATCTCCAGGTTGGGCACCGAGTCGGCCCGGGCGCCGTCGGTGAGGACGAGGTTGCGGTTGAGCTCGTAGGTGTCAGTGCCCTCGGCCGCCGCCCGGATGAGGACGTCGCCGACCCAGACGGTGTGCGCGCTCTCGCCCTGCAGCGCGCCCTTGTAGGTCACCCGGCTGGTGCAGTGCGGCGCGTTGTGGTCGACGAAGCTGCGGTGCTCGAGGTGCTGGCCGGCGTCGGCGAAGTAGACCCCGAGGAGGGTCGCGTTGCCACCCGGGCCGGCGTACCTGACGTTGGCGTTGACCCGGACGACCTCGCCCCCGATGGTCACCGAGATGTGCTTGTATGCCGCGTCGCGGCCGACCTGGGCATCATGCTGCGCGAGGTGCAGGGCTGTGTCCTCCCAGTGCTGCACGCTCACCAGCGTGAGGGACGCGCCGTCACCGACGATGACCTCGACGTTGCCCGCGTGCTCGCCGCTGCCCTCGTGGTCGAGGACGACGACCGCCTTGCTGTGGTGGCGGGCCTCGATGACGTGGTGGGCGTTGCTGCGCCGGCCGGCGGTGCCCCTGACGACGACCGTGACGGCCTCGGCCAGCTCCACCTCCGCGGGGATGGTGAGGTGCAGGGCCTTCTCCGTGTTCGCGCTGGCCACGACGGCGGCGCGGTCGGCGGGGACCAGCACCGTGCCGCGCGGGGCCTTCCCCGGCGCGAGCGTCCCCACGACGACCTCGGAGGGTGCCGACACGGCATACTCGACGGCCTCGTCCTCGCTCGGGCTGTCGCCGAAGAGGGCGCGCAGCCGGTCGACCGGCGTGAACCGCCACTCCTCCTCGCGGCCCGACGGCATGGGGAACGCGTCGACGTCGAAGGACGTCCGGCGCTCGGCCCGGGACTGGTCGGGGATGAACGCGGCAGCCGAGTCGGTGTGCGCCGTGGACGCCTGCGCCCCAGCCGCAGCTCCGCGCTGAGACTTCTCCAACAGCGGCATCAGCCGACTGCTCCTTCCATCTGCATCTCGATGAGCCGGTTGAGCTCGAGGGCGTACTCCATGGGCAGCTCGCGTGCGACGGGCTCGACGAACCCGCGCACGATCATCGCCATGGCCTCCTCCTCGGTCATCCCGCGGGACATGAGGTAGAACAGCTGCTCGGCCGAGACCTTGGAGACCGTCGCCTCGTGACCCATCTGGACGTCGTCCTCGCGGACGTCGACGTAGGGGTAGGTGTCGGAGCGGCTGATCGTGTCGACGAGCAGCGCGTCGCAGCGGACGGTGGACCTGCTGTTGGTCGCCCCCTCCATGACCTGGACGAGCCCGCGGTAGGAGGTCCGCCCGCCGCCGCGCGCCACCGACTTCGAGACGATGGCGCTCGAGGTGTTCGGTGCCGCGTGGACCATCTTGGCACCGGCGTCCTGGTGCTGGCCCTCGCCCGCGAAGGCGATCGACAAGGTCTCGCCCCGGGAGTGCTCACCGAGGAGGTAGACGGCCGGGTACTTCATCGTCACCTTGGAGCCGATGTTGCCGTCGATCCACTCCATCGTCGCGCCCTCGGCGCAGGTCGCGCGCTTCGTGACGAGGTTGTAGACGTTGTTCGACCAGTTCTGGATCGTCGTGTAGCGCACCTTGGCGCCCTTCTTGACGATGATCTCGACGACGGCCGAGTGCAGCGAGTCGGACTTGTAGATCGGCGCCGTGCACCCCTCGACGTAGTGCACCGAGGAGCCCTCGTCGGCGATGATCAGGGTGCGCTCGAACTGGCCCATGTTCTCCGTGTTGATCCGGAAGTAGGCCTGCAGCGGGATGTCGACGTGGACGCCCGGCGGGACGTAGATGAACGAGCCGCCCGACCAGACGGCGGTGTTGAGCGAGGCGAACTTGTTGTCACCGGCGGGAATCACCGACGTGAAGTACTCGCGGAAGAGCTCCTCGTGCTCACGCAGCCCGGTGTCGGTGTCGACGAAGATGACCCCCTTCTCCTCGAGGTCCTCGCGGATCTGGTGGTAGACGACCTCCGACTCGTACTGCGCCGCGACGCCGGCGATGAGGCGCTGCTTCTCCGCCTCGGGGATGCCGAGCCGGTCGTAGGTGTTCTTGATGTCCTCGGGCAGCTCGTCCCACGTCGTGGCCTGCTTCTCGGTGGACTTCACGAAGTACTTGATGTTCTGGAAGTCGATGCCGGTCAGGTCGGAGCCCCACGTGGGCATGGGCTTCTTGCCGAAGAGGCGCAGCGACTTCAGCCGCAGGTCGAGCACCCACTGGGGCTCGCTCTTGCGGCTGGAGATGTCCCGGACGACGTCCTCGTTCAGGCCCCGCTTCGCGGTTGCGCCGGCGGTGTCCGAGTCGGCCCAGCCGTACTCGTAGCGGCCGAGGTCCTTCAGACCTGGGTTGAGCTCTTCGATGGTGCTCATCGTGAGGACCTTTCCGGGGTGGGAGCGTGCTGCCTGTCGGTGCCGGGCGTCGTCCAGTCCAAGGAGCGTGGACGCCGGGCTGTTCCCGAGCTGCCTCGGGAGGTGAGGGGGGCCACCGCGTCCGGTCGGCGGACCTGGGGCGTGGGGATGAAGGTCGTGCAGACGTGGTGTCCGGCGGCGAGCGTCGCCAGCCGCTGGACGTGGACGCCGAGCAGCCGCGAGAAGGCGTCGGCCTCCGCGTCGCAGAACGCCGGGAACTGCTCGGCGACCCGCTGGACCGGGCAGTGGCCCTGGCAGAGCTGGACCCCGGCGAGGCCGCCGGCGCCGACGGGTCGCGCCGAGGCGGCGTAGCCGTCGGCGGTCAGCGCGGTGACGAGGGCGTCGGCGCGGGCGGCGGGGTCGGTGCCCGCCGAGGCCAGCTGCCCGGCATACCGGGTCTCGAGCTCGGCGACCCTGCCCCGCGCGAACTGGGCGACGGCGTCGGGACCGACCGTGTCCTGGAGGTAGCGCAGCGCCTGCGTCGCGAGTGCGTCGTAGTCGGCGGGGAGCGACTCGTGGCCCGCGTCGGAGACGACGAAGGCGCGCGCAGGGCGGCCGCGACCGCGGGTCTGCCCGCCGCTCGCGTCGTGCTCGACGACGCCGCCCTGCTCGGCGAGCGCGTCGAGGTGGCGGCGGACGGCGGCGGCGGTCAGGCCCAGACGCCGCCCGACCTCTGCCGCGGTGACGGGTCCGTGCTCGGAGACGACGGCCAGCACCCGCGCGCGCGTACGCTGCTCCAGGTGCTGCGAGGTCGTCTCGGACTCTGCTGGGGAGTCCACATCGATAAACACCACACCAGTATGACGTTATTAGCCGTTCGCTGGGTAGTAAGGCAGGCCTAACCGCTCGATGGGCAGCCCCGCTGCCTAGACTCCGCGCGTGCATCCCCCCCTCCCACCGGCGATCCGGCTCGACGCCCTCGTGCGCCGGTTCGGGGACACCACGGCGGCGGACGCGATGTCCTGGTCGGCCCCGGCAGGCCATGTCACGGCCGTGCTCGGGCCCAACGGAGCCGGCAAGACGACGGCCATCGAGTGCGCGGTCGGGCTCCAGCGGCCCGACGGCGGCGGGGTCGAGGTCCTCGGCGCCGACCCGTGGCTCTCCCCGCCCGAGCACCGGGCGCGGGTCGGCGTCATGCTCCAGTCTGGGGGGCTGCCCACCGGCACCAAACCGATGCGGCTGCTGCACCACCTCGCCTCCCTGTATGCCGGGCCCGCCGACGTCGCGGCGCTCGCCGGGCGGCTCGGCATCGACCGCTTCGTCGACACGACCGTGCGGCGCCTCTCCGGTGGCCAGAAGCAGCGGCTCGCCCTCGCGGCGGCGCTCGTGGGCCGCCCCGAGGTCGCCTTCCTCGACGAACCCACGGCGGGCCTCGACCCCCACGGACGCCTCGACGTCTACGAGCTGCTCGCGCAGGTCCGCGACGAGGGGACGACCGTCGTCGTGACCACCCACTCGTTCGAGGAGGCGCAGCGCCTCGCCGACCACCTCGTCATCGTCAGCGAGGGCCGCACCGTCGCAGAGGGCTCGGTTGCCGACGTCGTGGGCGGCTCCTCGCTCGAGGACGTCTACTTCGACCTCACCCGGCGGGTCCGCCGATGACCGCCGGCCCCCGCCCCGCACCGGTCCGGGCGCGGGTCCTCGCGCAGTCGCGGTTCGAGCTGGGCACGCTGGTCCGCAACGGCGAGCAGCTCCTCGTCTCCATCGCTCTGCCCCTCGGCGCGCTCGTCGGCCTGGCCCTGAGCGGCAGCCCGTCGCTCGGCCCGGGGCGACGGATCGACGTCGCCGTGCCGGGCATCCTCGCGCTCTGCGTCATCTCCGCGGCCTTCACCGCCCAGGCGATCTCGACGGGCTTCGACCGGCGCTACTCGGTGCTCCGACTGCTCGGCACCACACCCCTCGGCCGGGACGGGCTCCTCTGGGCCAAGGCGCTCGCCACGCTCGCCGTCGAGGTGCTCCAGTGGCTCGCGGTCGGTGGCGTCGGGCTCGCCCTCGGCTGGCACCCCCGGCTCTTCGGCCTGGTGTATGCCGTGGTGTTCCTCCTCGCGGGGACGTGGGCCTTCGTCTCCCTCGCCCTGCTCCTCGCCGGGACGGTCCGGGCGGAGGGGGTGCTCGCCATCGCCAACCTCGCCTGGATCCTCCTGCTCGTCCTGGGCGGGGTGCTCCTGCCCCGCACCGAGCTCCCGGTCGCGCTCGGCCACGTTGCGGCGGCGCTCCCGTCGTCGGCCCTCGCCGACGGGCTGCGCGGAGCGCTCGTCGACGGGCAGCTGCACGGCATACCGCTGCTCGTCCTGGCGCTCTGGGGCGCGGTCGCGACGTTCCTCGCGAGCCGGACCTTCCGCTGGTCCGACTGACGGTGGCAGGGATACTGGCGCCGTGACCCGCACCGTCCGGCTGCGATCGATGACCGACGAGGACGTGCCCACCGTCGTGGCCCTCAACGAGCGCGACGTCCACCTGCTGGCCCCGCTCGACGCCGCGCGGCTCGCCCAGCTGCGAGGGTGGGCCGAGCGGGCGGACGTCCTCGATGTCGACGACCGGGTGGCGGGGTTCGTCGTGACGTTCGGCGCGGGGACGGCCTACGACTCCGAGAACTACCGGTGGTTCACCGAGCGCTTCGCCGACCGCTTCTCCTACCTCGACCGCATCGTCATCTCCTCCGAGTTCCGGCGGCAGGGGCTGGGCCGGTTCGTCTACGACGAGCTCGAGGCCCTCGCCCGGCCGCTCGGCCGGCTGGCGCTCGAGGTCAACGTCGAGCCACCCAACGAGGGGTCACTGGCGTTCCACCGGGCCCGGGGCTACGTCGAGGTGGGACGCCTCGGCGAGCCGGGCCACGTCGTCAGCCTCATGGTCAGGGAGCTCTGACCCGTCCCCGTCCGGCCCATCGGGGACGAGGAACGGGACCGAACGCTGGGCACACGCTCAGGGCCGGGTCGTGGGACGTCCCGGTCCCGTCGTTCGTCCCACGTGCTTGCTGCGCGAGCCGCCGCCTACCCTGAACCTTGTGCAGATCCCCGCCGTCCGGCCGTCGCTCGTCCGACCGATCCTCGTGGCGAACCTCGTCGGTGAGGTCGCCATCGTGCTCACCGGCGGCGTCGTCCGGCTCACCGGCAGCGGGCTCGGCTGCCCGACCTGGCCGGAGTGCGTCCCCGGCTCGTTCACCCCGGTCCCGGAGCAGGCGCAGGGGTTCCACAAGCTCATCGAGTTCGGCAACCGGTCCTTGACGGGCGTCGTGGGGGTGCTCGCCCTGCTCGCCCTGTATGCCGTGTGGACGCACCTGCCGCGAAGGCGCCCGCTGCACGTCGTCTCGCTCGGCATCGTCGCCGGGGTCGTCGTGCAGGCGGTCGTCGGGGGACTGGCCGTGCGCAGCACCCTCAACCCGGTGACCGTGGCATTCCACTTTCTCCTGTCGATGGTCATGGTCGCGCTCGCGACGATGCTGCTGCGCGGAGCCGAGGACGATGTGCCGGCGCCCCGGGAGCTCCTCGTGCCGGCGCTGGTTGCCCGGCTGGGCTGGGTCACGGCCGCCGTCGCCGCCGTCGTCCTCGTGCTGGGCACCGTCGTCACCGGGTCGGGGCCGCACTCGGGAGATGCCGCACAGCCCGCCCGGACGGGCTTCGACCCCCAGACCGTCTCCTGGCTGCACGCCGACGTCGTCATACTCTTCCTCGGCCTCGTCGTCGCCATGCTCCTCGCCGTCAGGCTGACCTCTGACTCAGCGCGGGCCAGGGCGACGTGGCGGACCGTCCTGCTCGTCACCCTTGCCCAGGGACTGGTCGGCTACCTGCAGTACTTCACCAGGCTGCCCGAGGTGCTCGTCGCGGTGCACATGCTCGGGGCCACCCTCCTCGTCGTGACGTTGACGACCGGCCTGCTCAACCTGCGCCGCAATCCCCTCTGACGCACGTCGACCCCGGCGCAGTGGGCACGAGCCACCCAAAAGGTGCGCCCCGGCGCCGTCGGCGCGACCGACCCCAAAAGGTGCGCCCCGGCGCCGTCGGCGCGACCGATCCCAAGGGCTCAGTGCAGGACCGGCAGGTGCACCAGCGGGTCGATGGCGACCCCGACGAAGAGAATCGTCAGGTAGGTGATCGAGAAGTGGAAGAGCCGCATCGGCTTCAGCACCGTCGAACCCGAGCCCAGCTTGGCGTGGCTGAGCAGCCGGTGTGCCTCGGTGAGGAAGAGTGCGCCGGACAGAAGTGCCGCGACGAGGTAGACCCAGCCCATTCTCGCGACGGGCACCAGCGCGAACGACGTGAGGACCATCGCCCACGAGTAGGCGACCACCTGGCGGGCGACGACGACGAAGCGCTCGACGACGGGCAGCATCGGCACGTGGGCGGCGGCGTAGTCGTCCCGGAACTTCATCGACAGCGGCCAGTAGTGCGGCGGCGTCCAGAAGAAGATCACCAGAAAGAGGACGAGCGCGGGCCAGGACACCGAGCCCGTCACGGCCGACCAGCCGATGAGGACCGGCATACATCCCGCCGCGCCGCCCCAGACGATGTTCTGCGACGTGCGGCGCTTGAGCAGCAGCGTGTAGACCCCGACGTAGAACGCGAGCGCCGCGAAGGCGAGCGCCGAGCTGAGCCAGTTGACGAGGATCCCCAGCCACACCGTCGACAGCAGCGTGAGCACAGCCCCGAAGACGAGCGCTGCAACCGGCGTGATCGTGCCGGTGACGAGCGGGCGGTTGCTCGTGCGGTGCATCAGTGCGTCGATGTCGCGGTCGACGTAGCAGTTCAGGGTGTTGGCAGCCGCGGCCGACAGGGAACCGCCGACGAGCGTTGCGACGACGAGCCAGAGGCTGGGCACCCCGCGCTCGGCGAGGAACATCACGGGGACGGTGGTGACGAGAAGCAGCTCGATGATCCGCGGCTTGGTCAAAGCGACGTACTGCCCGAGGAGGAAGCGCAGGCCGCCCGCTCCGGGCCCTGGAGTCGCCGACAGTCCGGCGCGGGGATCCAGAGCGGTCACGACGTCCTTCGAGAGCGGGAGGTGCGGATGCGCCGCCAGTCTAGCCGGGCCACCGAGTACCGGGAGGGCCGGTCGCGGCCCCGCCGGCCCGGCTCGCGGAGGGACGCCGCAGCACGGCACCACATGTCGTTGCCCGCACGCCGGGGTCTAGGCTCGACAACGACGTCCGACCGTGTCCTGAAGGGGAAGAATCCGTGACCAGCACATCGACAGCACGTGCATCGATCCTTGCCGGACGCAGCAGCGACCTGCCTCGGCCGGTGGCGAAGAGGGCCGGCTGGAGCGACCTGGACGTCCGTGCCGTCGACACGGTGCGGCTTCTCGCCGCCGACGCCGTCCAGAAGGCCGGCAACGGACACCCGGGCACCGCCATGTCACTGGCGCCAGCGGCATACCTGCTCTTCCAGAACGTCATGAACCACGACCCGACCGACCCGACGTGGCTCGGTCGTGACCGCTTCGTCCTCTCCTGCGGCCACTCGAGCCTGACCCAGTACATCCAGCTGTTCCTCTCCGGGTACGGCCTCGAGCTCAAGGACCTCAAGGAGCTGCGCACCTGGGGCAGCCTCACCCCGGGCCACCCCGAGGTGCACCACACCAAGGGCGTCGAGATCACCACCGGTCCGCTGGGCAGCGGTCTCGCGTCCGCCGTCGGCATGGCCTTCGGCCAGCGTCGCCAGCGCGGTCTGCTCGACCCCGACGCCAAGCCCGGTGAGAGCCTTTTCGACCACCACATCTACGTCATGGCCTCGGACGGCGACGTCATGGAGGGGGTCAGCCACGAGGCCTCGGCGCTGGCCGGTCACCAGGAGCTCGGCAACCTCACCATGATCTACGACCAGAACTTCATCTCGATCGAGGACGACACGGACATCTCCTTCTCGGAGGACGTGGCCAAGCGCTACGAGGCCTACGGCTGGCACGTGGTCACGGTCGACTGGCGCAAGCAGGCGGCCGACGACGCCGGAGGCCATGGCTACGTCGAGGACGTCGACGTGCTCCTGTCGGCGATCGAGTCGGGCCGGGAGGTCCGCGACAAGCCGACCCTCGTGGTCCTCAAGACGATCATCGCGTGGCCCGCACCGACCAAGCAGGACACCGGCAAGGCCCACGGCTCGGCCCTCGGCGACGACGAGGTGGAGCAGACCAGGAAGCTGCTCGGGTTTCCGGCCGGCAAGACCTTCGTCGTCGAGCGTCCGGTCCTCGCCCACGCCCGCCAGGTCGCTCAGCGGGGCAAGGCCGGACACAAGGCGTGGGACAAGAAGTTCGCCGCCTGGAAGAAGTCGAACCCGGAGCGGGCCGCGCTGCTCGACCGACTCGTCAGGGGCGACCTCCCGGACGGCCTCGACCGGCGCGCTCCCGAGCTTCCCGACGGACATGGAGAAGGGCATGTCGACCCGGGCTGCGTCGGGCAAGGTCCTCGA
>JAABUJ010004348.1_pt1 | contig 14969 bp, 9 predicted proteins | sample 5559131 | NCBI WGS metagenome assembly JAABUJ01 (sample SAMN10711875, study PRJNA513366) | rock metagenome | isolation source: Antarctica rocks | place: Antarctica: Victoria Land, Mt New Zealand nord | collected 2016-01-07 | reverse complement strand
GGGGTATACTTTCTTTAGCCATCGAGCCTCCGGGAAGAGCGTCAGATACTCACTCCGTTCGCTCGATGGCCCTCGTATATCTTGGGCTCGGCTGCTCCAAATTTACACCCATCCGTGGACTCTGCCCTGGCGAATGTGGTAATCTGCAAGAAGAGGCTTTTGCGTTTGGGCCCAGCGTAGCTGTCTCTAAAAGCCAAGCTATCCGCGAGCATCGAAGCGGAGGCGTCTCGAAGCACGTTCTTCGCAAATACTGTACAACTCACAACTGCGAACGTAATAAAATTTATCGAAAGCTATCGATGGTATAATCCGCGCGAGCCCTCTGCAAAGGTGGGCGGCCCGATGCGTGAGCAACTAGACTTTCTGAAAGGCTCTGGTAAGCGGGCCCCCGGCATTGACGACTGGTTAATCCTAGCGCCGCAAACAAAAAAGCCGCGAGCAACTGATCGGATTGCGGGAGTCGAATATGGAGTAGTGTTTCGTAACCGGCGCGATGACGGGCCCCGGTTTACTACGTATAACGACCCGATTCATCGCAAATTCGCGGAGTATATCGCGACGCAAGGTGAGCTGACGGATCCTAACGGAGCGCTGCTACGTCTTAGGCAGCCTCGGCGAGCCGTGATGATCCTTACTTAGTTACTGATAGTGGTCCTACGATGAAGGTGAAGCCGCCGTTCTCGCCAGGATTCACGCTTCTGTTCCCGCCTAACAACATAAAGTCGCCGATAGAATTCGGCTTTGCACGACGCGACCAGCCAAAGGCCGTTATTGTTGCAACCGATTAGCAGCGGGCTAACGCTTCGATTCTTGAATGGCATACGGTAACTAGGCGGTTCTTAACGACACGGTGAGGGTGCCTCATGCACCACTATGGCACATGAAAAGGGCCGACTCGTTAGCCGGACTCGTTTTCGATCAAAGAGACTCAGTCTATTGGTGTCGCGTCGGCATCGTTAGCGTCTACCCAGCTGCCATAACCTCAGAGTCCAAGGCCTATAGTCGCATTGTCATCCCATCTGGTGCCGTCCTCAATGTAACGGTCGAGCATCGCGGTGCTCTTCCATCGTCCGTGGCGCTTAATCATTCGATCGGAGCTTCTTCGCCCGCGCAGCCGCGGTTGCAAAGCCGCGCCGCAGGCTGTGGCCGGCGACCCCCGACGGCTCGATTCCCACGGCTTTACAACGACGCTTCACGACGTGCGCCACCATCCGGTCCCCAAGCGGCGCACTGCGCAGGCCGCCTTGCGGTGTGAGCCCGACGAACAGCGGACCCGAGGCGATGCCCGCGGCGGCGAGCCACGCGCGCAGTGCACGTACGGGGCAGGTCGTCGGCTCGCTGCCGTACGCCACCGCAATCGTTTCGAGCCGGCCTTCTTGATTCGTCTTGGACCGGCGCAGGGTCAGGACGAGCCCTTCTTCTTCAACCCGCACGTCCTCGACGCGCAGCGCGACCAATTCGCTGCGGCGCAGCGCCGCCGCAAAGCCGAGCAAAATGAGTGCGCGGTCGCGCCGGTCGAGCAGCGATGTTCCGAGCGGCGCGACGATCCGCCGCAGATCGCCGACGAGTAACGCGTTTTTTTGATTTTGGGCGGTGCCCTTTTCCCGCCGGATCCCCGCCAGGGTGCGCTTCACCATCCCGTGCTCAGTCGGGGACTCAAGTCCGGCGTCGCGATGAGCCACGGCGATGGCGGCGAGCTTGCGGCCGATCGTGGCCGGGCGATCCGTTAGCGCAAGGTCCGCCAGGTAGGCGGCGAGGGTTTGCGGCTCGGCTGACAGCGCGCTGACGCCGCGGGCGGAGCACCAGACCGTAAAAGCGGCCAGGTCGCGAGCGTAGCCCCGCCGGGTGGCATCGGACAGCGACCGTTCGGCGTAGGTGCGTGCGGCGGCCAGCGCTTCGGTGAGCGCGATCGGACTGAATTGCTGCGCGACAACTGCCACGTCCATGAGAGCGCTTTTCAGCGTTACCGAGAATATCCACTTCTCGACACCATGCAACGCCCGCCTAGCGGTATAGTGGCCCTAGGACGCCGGCTCGACCGTCCGGGCTGACCTGCGGTGTTGGTCTAGCCCACCGGCGGCAACCGAGCTGGCGGATGTTTCTCCTACGCTGGTAGGTCTTTCGGGCGGTCGGCGTAGATGAGCGCCGGCTGTTCCTTGCGCTCGATCACTTCCTTGTTGATGACGCACTTCTTGACGCCTTGCAGCGACGGCAGGTCGTACATCACGTCGAGCATCACGTCTTCGAGGATCGAGCGCAGGCCGCGAGCTCCCGTCTTGCGACGCTGCGCCTTGATAGCGATCGCGATCAGCGCTTCCTTCGTGAAGGTCAGGTCCACGCCGTCCATGCCCATGATCTTCTGGAACTGACGCACTAGCGCGTTGCGCGGCTCGACGAGGATCCGGCGCAGCGCGAGTTCGTCGAGCGCGTCGAGCGTGACGACGATCGGCAACCGGCCGATGAACTCGGGAATCAACCCGAACTTCAGCAGATCCTCCGGCATGAGCTGCTGCAAGAGCCGGCCGACCCGCTGCTCCTTCTTCGACTCCGGCATCGAGCGGAACCCGAGGGAGGTCGAGGAGACCCGCGACTCGATGATCCTCTCCAACCCGTCGAACGAGCCGCCACAGATGAACAGCACGTTGGTCGTGTCGATCTGGATGAACTCCTGCTGCGGGTGCTTGCGCCCGCCCTGCGGCGGAACGTTGGCCGTCGTTCCCTCCAGGATCCTGAGCAGCGCCTGCTGCACGCCCTCGCCCGACACGTCCCGCGTGATCGACGGGTTCTCGCTCTTGCGCGCGATCTTGTCGATCTCGTCGATGTAGACGATGCCCTTCTCGGCCCGCTTGACGTCATGGTCTGCGGCCTGGATGAGCTTGAGCAAGATGTTCTCGACGTCTTCGCCGACGTAGCCCGCCTCGGTCAGGGTAGTCGCATCGGCCATCGCGAGTGGCACGTCGAGGATCTTGGCGAGCGTCTGCGCGAGGTACGTCTTGCCCGATCCGGTCGGCCCGACGAGTAGGACGTTCGACTTCTGCAGCTCGACGTCATCCGATGCGCTTCCGGCGTTGACTCGCTTGTAGTGGTTGTAGACCGCCACGGCGAGGCTCTTCTTCGCCTGCTCCTGACCGATCACGTACTGGTTCAGGCTGTGATTGATCTCTTTGGGTTTGGGAGTGTTGCGCAACCGAACGTTCTCGTCGACGTTCGTGCAGAGTTCTTCCTCGATGATCTCGTTACAGAGTTCGATGCAGTCGTCGCAGATGTAGACGCCTGGGCCGGCGATCAACTTGCGCACCTGCTCCTGCGACTTGCCGCAGAAGCTGCACTTGAGCTGACCCTTCTCGTCGCCGAATCGGGACACGCGCGAACCTTATCCTAAGCCGGCGCCGGCACGTTGCTGCGCATTTCTTTGTTGAATATTTGGTCCACTAGCCCGTACTCGCGCGCCTTCTCGGCCGTCATGTAGTAGTCGCGGTCGATGTCCTTCAGAATCTACTCGATCGGCCTTCTTCGTCGTGTTCTCGTAGATGCCCGCAAGCATCGTTGGCATCGAGGCGACGTTCTGGAAGGCGTCTTGAATCGGACGCGCAGGTACGCTCCTCCAAAGCGCAACCGCCTGCGTGAGCGGACGATGCGGTGACAGCAGTGCGCCACGGTCGAGCTGAGCAAAGCCCCTAGCGCGCAGCTCCTGCGCGACAGCCGCAACGTCGGCAAGGCCGTTGCGAACGACAACGTCGCGCAGATCGAGCAGCGTGAGCGTGGGCTCTGCACGCACATGGATCGCGATGCGATCATAAAGTGATGGCGGGACGCGGCGCGGTTCGCCGCGATTCGGCGGTCGCGATCGGCGTCGATCGCTTCATCCTCGTTCGTTGGCTGAGGTATGTGCGCGAAATTTCCGACACCTTGGACCCCGGGCGCCCAAGGGAGCATAAACTCGAACAGGCACGTCCGCAGTGAGGGCGGGCCATAGAGCATCGGCACAAGCCGTTCCGGGTCGTCGAATCGGCCGCGCCCTGGTAGCGGACATCAACGCGAAGAGGGTCGGCGCGTCGGCCGACCCTCCAAAATTCCCCGACGCTTACCGTCACCGTTCGGCAAGATCACGCACTGCCGCAAACACCGTGGCGTCATGGCCGTCCCGCAATTCGTCCGCCGGCATCTTGAGATCGAGGTTCGGATTGGCGCCGGTCAGCCACTGTGCCGCGCTCGTGCTGGATCCGACGATCGCGCCAAGAGCGCTAAGAATCGTTGCGACGGTGCGCAGACGTTCCCAGACACCGCGATCGGGACGTGCACGGCCCGAGGCCAGCGCGAGACGTTGTTCGCGTCAGCGATCCCGGTGATGTGCGCGATGAGCGGACGCCCGAGGACGTCTTTTAAGTACCGAACAAGCTCCTGCTCGCCGAGATGGTAGGCCTCTCGGTGTGCCGCCCGCAGCAAATCATCTGCGGTCTCAGCCCCGTTCGATCGTGGGAGTCGTGGCTTGAATCATAAAAGCCTCACGTAAGGCTCGCTTCAAGCCTCATCTTAGCAGATCCACTGATCCTCGCAACGAGTGTGCGATTTATCCGGCGCTGACGATCTCCAAGAGCGGCGGGTCGTCGTCGAGCATCGCCGCGGCGACGTAGTCCAGCACGATCCCGCTCGACCGCTGGCCCGTCACCCGCTTGATGCTCTCGATTGGGATCTTCTTCTTCGCCGCGTTCGTGATGAACCCGCGCCGCAGCGAGTGCCCGGCGAAATCGCCAGCGACGCCGCCCGCAATTGCTCGCCGCCGCAGAATCCGCGCAACGTCCCCCGGATCGAGCCGCGTCTCCGTCAGCCGCCCGCGGAGATCGAAGGTCCGGAAAACGCGTCCCGTCGGACCGACGGCCTTAAGCCAGCGTTCGAGCGCCGCGACCGCGCAGAGCTGCGCGCTCGGCGAGCCTACTGGGATCCGGGGCACGTACAGCTCGCGCCCCTTCTTCGCGGGTCGTTCTTGGCCGCCGCGATCCACACGTACAGTCCTGCCTTCGAGAACCGCAACTGTTCGACGTCAAGCGCGACAAGCTCACTGCGCCGAAACGCCCCCGCATATCCGAGCAACAAGAGCGCCCGATCGCGGGTCGCCGCCAGAACGTCCGGCATCGCCATCAGCAGCGCCGGGAGCCGCTCGATGAGCAGCGGCTCCTTCTTCTTCGCCGCGGTCCCTCGACTGCGGCTGTAACGCCGCAAGAGCTTGCGCACCAGCGGATGATCGGTCGGCGTTTCGAGCCCCGCGGTCGCGTGGCGGCTTGCGATCGCGGCCAGCCGCCGCCGCAGCGTCGGCAGTGAGAGTCCCACGGTCCCAGAGCGGATCCCCGCGGGCGAGCGGCTGCGGCGCGTCTCGAGCGCTTTGAGGTAGAGTGCGAGCGTCTGTGGCGCGGCCGGCAACGGGTCGAGTGCGTGGCGACTACAGAACGCCCCGAAATCGGCCCAGTCATGAGCGTAGGCTCGCTCCGTCGCCGGCGCGTGATCGGGCGTGGAAAGGTCGCGATCGACAGCCCGGGAGAGCTCGGCGAGGAAGGCTGACGCGTCGACGGCGGCCCGCGGCGCCAACCCCGCCGCTTGGACGTGGCTGTGCCCCACGAGGCTGACCGAGGACCCCTCCGCGTGCGCTTCCACGCGCTCTTCTTCTGCTCAAAAGTCGCGAATACTTGCGTGCTTGAGAAGGGGTTCTTCTCAGGCACAACGCCCTTGTTAACGTGGGGACACTGCAGGTTGGGACGGCACATTTTCCGTTGGCTTAGCCCGATCGTATCATAACCGCCTGAGCAGCTCGTCGCCGCTGCGCCGTCGGTTAGAAGTTTCCCGAGGCAGTCAACTTTCAGCGCGTCGATCTCGAGCGCAGAGTCGGCCAGCAATTGCTTAATGACGATTCTCGTCTTCGACTGCAGTTGGGAATTCACTCACATGACTTAGTGCCACCCAGACTAAGCGGCTAGGTTATCGCGGGGTTTCGAACTTCTTAGATTTTGGTTCACTGCGACGGAGGTAGCCTAGGCGGAGTCCTCTCTGATAACCGGAATTTCCCAGACCGGCTTGCACTCGCGCTCCAGCCGCCTGCCGATGCCGACGATCTGCCGCACGTCGGCGCCATCAAAGCATTCCAGCTGCAATCGCATCGCGTAGCGCTCCCAGATGTCGCCGTAGTTGCCCGAAATCTGCTGCACCGATTCGAATGCCCGCCGGCACCTGGCGCGGATCGCCTGCTCCGTGCCGTAATCGTGAATGCGCGCGATGCGCTTCTTGATCGGCGCGTAGTAGATCGCGGCGTCGTACTTGCCCGGGCGATCGTCCCAATCCAGGGCGGCCGGGCGCGGGATGTCGACCGCGAAGCGAGGAAAATTCTCGTCGAGCATCTGCGTGTAGCGAACGCCGGCCGTTCCGGGCATCGGTAGCGGCAGCCGGACCGTGAGGGCGTAGGCACTAAAGAGCAGCACCGTCACGAGCGTGTGGTCTCCGTCGAAATACGCCGTTAATTCATGCCGCGCCGGCCACGAGTCCGAAAACACGTCGTCGTGAAGATACGGCGTGCGCACTAAGCTGCCGTCCATGCGAACCTCGCCGCTAATCGTCCGCAGTAGCTTTTTTGCGACGTCGAGCGGCACGTTGCCGACAAACCCTGCGAAGAAATGCAGTGCGGTTTTGAGGACAGCGCCGGTCATCGTCTCGTCCATGCCGACAGCGAAGTTGACCGACGGGTTCGAGATCTTGGCGATGACGAGATTACGACCGTCAGAGCTGATCGCGCCCGACGGTAACTTTTCGAGATATGTGAGGTCGCCCTCGGCGTAGAGGATGCGGCCCGTGGCGTCGCGTTTCTGTACGTCCACCCGCTGCTGTTTCGCGAACCCTTCGGCGACGATCGTCACGGGCTTGCCGTCGTCTCCGGTCGCGACGAACTCCGCGCCGACCGTGCCGCGCTGGCGGCGGATCTGAAGCATGTTCACGAGCGGCGCGAAGTTGGCGTTAAACCGCACATCGGCGGTTTCATTCACAATGCCGTTGTGCTTCCCGCAAAGAATGTCGGCTCCGAGGCGGCCTCCGATGGCTTCGGTCAGCGCGTGCTCGTTGCTCGTCGCCGGCTCGACGCAGTAAATGCAATGGAGCGGACCACGGCGAGCCTGCGCGATGAGCTTGCCAGAAGCGAGCTGTTCATCCGGGAAGGTACTCGGATCGTTTGCCACGTTCTTCAAGAGGATGTTCTTTCTGCGTCCGGACGCCTTTGCGCGTCGCGGAGCAGTGGATGTTATACCACGGAGCGCGAGGTAATTCTTCGGTTAGCTACTGGACTCGAACTCACTACTTGCGCAATTGTCGAGCTGGTCGGCATCAAGCGCTATGAGCTTCTCACAGCCTGTGCCGAGCTCGCGCGAGATGCCTTTCATAATCACGCGCACGACCGCGTTCTCGGTCGGTGATGCGTGTCCCAGAAGCCGTGGCGTTGCGCGATCGCGATGAGGCGACGCCGGTTTGTGGAAACCGCGGTTGACAGCGCATCGACGGTCGCCGCAGAGTCCTCCGAGCGCAATCGCAGGTCCCGTGATCGTGAAGGCTGAGACGTCAGCCAACCGTCTGCGGCGCCGCCATCAGCGCCGCGCGTCCATGGACGGTGCAGAACAATTGAAGTCGGCGACGTTGCTCGCGTCGGCGTCGCTCGGCGCCGGGCCTTGGCTGCGCGAGCGAAACGCTTTGCGTCTTCGGAGAGCCGTGCGACTGCAGCAACTTCCCTAGCGCCTCCAAATCCCGTCCATCACTACCTTATCATGACCGGTAAGAAGGATCGGACACGTAAGGGTCCTTAGCGTGCGGCCCGAAGGCAGCGAGTATGGCAAGCAAAGATAGCTTCGCGGAGCATTACTACTGTTCGGATCCCGCATGCGTCAAGTACACGGCTGAGGTGACTGACGCCGGGGAGGCGGGAAACGAGTTTTTTAACTGTCCGGTTTGCGACAAACCGCTCCGAAAGCACGTCGACGCGACGCTCACAGACACAATCAGCGGCTCTGATTCGTCTTAGGGATAATCGAAGCCGCGACGTGGAGGCGATTCGACTAGCGGTGGCCGGCTCCGCGGCGAGCGCGTTGCTGGAGACGGGCGCACGCGCGAAGACGTACGCGCGAAACTCCCATGCGACGGCGACGCGCCGAGCCTATGCGCGCGATTGGCGCGACTTCGAGCGGTACTGCAAGGTTGATGACCGTAAGCCGTTGCCGGCGACACCTTAGACCGTCGCGCTGTACCTTTTCGAGGTCGCCGGCAAACAAAAGGTATCGACCGTTCGTCGGCGCGTCATCGCAATCGCGCGGCAGCACGCGTAGCACGGCCAGGCCGCACCGACCAGCGATCCAATCGTGGGCGAGGTCCTTAAAAGCATCGAGCGGACGCATGGGATCGCACCGCACAAGAAAACGGCATCGCCGTTTGTTTTAAGCGATCCCGACGACGATTACTTCATTGAGGCCGCGGTCGCTGCGAGAGCACGATATCTCATCTTTGAAGATTCGGATCTTCACGAGCCAGCAGCAATGAAGCACCTCAACGCCCATGGTGTGCGAGTTCTATACACCCATCAATTCGCAAACTCGTGGAGCATGAGGCACCGCCAGAGACGTAACCGGGAACCAGCCGTCAGATCTATGCAAAGACCGACGACGACGTAGCCCGCGTGCAGCAGTTCAGCGGCACCTAGTCCATCCCAAATCGGAGATTTCATCGTGGTGAGATCTAGCCGTCATCGTCATCGCGCTTGTTGCAACCCTACCGCTCCTGCGCAAGCCGAAGTTTTACTTGCCTGCGACATTCGTAACGGCATGGAGATTTGGTTCGTAGACATGTACGACAAGAATTGGCCGTTAGCGGTTCACCGAGGTACGGTCGAAATAAACGAAGCGGTTTCGCAAAGCAAGCGCAAAGCCGACCGCTTCGACGCCGATTCGGTGACGTGGACGACCTTTACGACGCCCGAACTCGCGCAGGTCGGCCCCACCGCATGGGCGAGAAAATACACGTTCCCTTCAACTACATAAACAGCCATGGCAAACGGATTCTGATTCCCGCTGGCCGTTTAACGTCTATCGCGCGCGCCTCAGGGTGGGAATGCCGACGATCGCATTCATCACCGAGACCGCAGCCATGCGTTCGGCAACGTGTGTGAAACGCGAGGTCGTCGCACAATCACCTGCGGCGTAGATGTGTGGGACCGGGCGACGTCACGGTGGAACGTCAAGATTCGACCACAACATCGGGACAGTCGTGCATGCAGTTCCACGACGCGTGGCCGCGAAACATGCTTTTGATATGCTGGTCCTAACTCGCGCGCCTGATGGCGTCGCCCGCCGGCGCTTTTGCGGACCCTTACAGCGCGCCTTTGCCAGGTAAGCGCTAACGCGCCGGCGTTGCCGGCGTTGCCGGCGTTGCCGGCGTCGCCGGCGTTGCCGGCGTCGCCGGCGAGTCGCCGGCCGGCGCGCCGATCGTGGAACTCCCGGCTCCCTTCCCGATATGCGTCGAAAGTTGGACGCGGAACGTGCGCGGCTCGACGAACTGGAGGTTCGTCGTCCGCGTGCTGAACGTCGGCGTGCCGGTTTGACTTTGCGATCCGTACTGAACCTGCGCAATACCGGAGTTATTAAGCGAGCCGCCGAGCCCAGCCGTCGTGTAATTGAAAAAGTTATCGATGGAAAACTGCAGGGAGGCGCGCTGCGCCGCAACGGGCAGGCGCAAGGTCGCGAAACCGATCGTGTACGCGGGCCCGAGCGTTTGATTGTTCGCGCCCGTGTACTGCAGGCCGCCGAGCAGCGCGAAACCGTTTCGTTGATGATAGTTCAGTTCGCCATAGGCTTGTGAATATGGGGCGTTGTTCGGAATCTGCGCGCCGTTGATGATCGTCGTCTGCTGCCCCACGTAGAAGCTCGCTGGTAAGAGGTCGAAATACGCGCGTTCGAACGTGCCGGTAAAGCGATAACCGAAGCCATCTTCTCGCGTACCGTCGAGGTTGAGTTCGAGGCCGTACGTGCGTTGCACGGGTGCGTTGAAGGTTTGGTTCACGCTGACGAACTTCGGGCTCGTCGCGAGGACCGGCGCCGGCAGCGGAATCGGCGCGGCGTTTGGAGCGACGAGATTGTTAAAGGTTGTCAGCTTGTCATGAATCGTATTGTCGAATAGATCGAATGAGAAGATGCCGTTGGGATAGCGAACGTCCGCGCCGACATCATAGCCGACCGTCGTCTCGGATTTGAGGTTCGGGTTCGGGATATTTTCGGTGGGATACGGCGACGAACTCGTCGTGTTGGTCGTGAGTCGCGGACGGCCGCCGACTTGTCCCGCGTATGGCACGAACGTGCTGGAACCGCCCGAGAGGCGTATCGAAAGGTCGCGTGTCGCGGTAATCGTCAGGCCGATCTGAGGGTCGTTGTGATGGACATTTATTTCGCGCGGAACGTAGGCGGTGAGCGCGGAAAGATAGGCGTTGGGATTCGAGCCGAACGCGGCGCTATTGAAGCGCGGGTCCTTCGTTGCGATCGCGTTCGCGACCCCACCGAAGAGGACAGGATCCACGATCCCGAAGCCGAGTCGCGCGTTCGTATAGTAATTGCCGAGGGCAAGCTGGACGTTACTGCCGAGTTGCAGTTGCGCGGAGAGTTGAAAATCGTTGCGCCGCTGGATCGAGCGCGGGTAACTGATGATCGAGTTGTCGACTGTATGAAAACCGGTCGGATCGAAGAGCACGGGATTGGTCGACGATTTCAGCAGCAGCGAACTCGGGTCGCCCGAGAAATTCGAATTGTCGTCGGAATTGTAGTCGTAACCGAACTGCAGCGAATGCGGTCCTAAACTTTTGGAATACGTCACCTGAATGTCGCGGTCTTTGTCGACCTGCGTCTGATTGAAAGGCGTCCCAAAATTGCTGCGGCCCGCGGCATCGAGTGTCGTCACGGCCGCATAACACGGGTTGGCCGCGCTGCACGGGTTCGTCGCGGTGGTATACGGATTCGCATTCGAGCCTTGAAAACACGGGCCCGAGGCGCCCGTTCCGGCTTTGGTATTGGGTGGTGTGAATGTGCTCGTGCAGTTGGCCGAATTGGTGACGAGGTAGAACGCACCGGGTGCGACGCCTTTACCGCCGCCGTACGACGTCAAGCCGGGCACCGACGCTTCGTTCGCGCCGTCGATCGTGCGGTTGATCAGCGTGAACGCCGGCCGAATCAGCAACGTGTCTTTACCGATCGTGGTGCGGAATTCAGCCTCGAACTGTGGTTCGTTATCGAGGATGAGGCTGCTCGGATTGAGGCTGCCGAATTGCGTGATCGGCGTTGTCCCCAGCGCCAGGCCCTGGTACGCCGGCGGATTGTACGCGGAATATTGATCGCACACGGCGAGGTTGGTTCCCGCGGCCTGCGCGGGCGTGAGCACGCCCGCGCCGCTCGTGGTGAGGCACGGGTAAATCGTTCCCGTGCCCAAGTTGCGCGCGTAGGAACCGCCCTGCGGGCGCACGAGACCTTGAACGCCGAAGAATGCGGCGGTCAGCGACGTCGCGTCGCTGAGTTTGTAGCGCGCTTTGAGAAGTTCGCTGCGCTGGAGGATGCCCGTCGAGAAATCGGTTCCGAATCGAACGATGGGCGTCGCTGCGCTCGAGTTAAGTGACGCGAAGCCGGTCGTTCCATGGCCCGGGCGATCCGCGCCGTCCGCGACGAATTGCGCGATCAGCGAGAGACGATCAGCGAGCAGGTTCGTGTTGAGCAGATACGATGAGTACGCGCTGGCGAACTCGGTTTCGTAGCCTTCGGTCACGTCGGCAAACGAACCCGGCGCGAAGTCGGGCGTGCGAAAATTGAGCGTGCCGAAGACCGAGTCGCCGGAGGTCGGTCCGAACTGTCCCGGTCCCTTCGTCGTCTCGATCGATCCGAAGGATTGCGCGGGGATGTACGTCGTGAGCAACGCCCCGAAGTTTCCGGCGCGAATGATGTGACCGTCGACGGCGGTGTTCGCTTCGTTGAGCGCGCCGCGAACCACGAAGTCCGAATTAGGCGATTGTCCGCCGCGCGATTGCGTGATGCCGGGAAGTTCCGTTGCGATTTGCGCGAGATCGGGCGACTCCCGATCGAGGATGACGTGCGAAGGCAAGACGGAGACCGCCGACGTCGCCGTGTTCAGCGAGGGCCGAATGCTGCGTGATGTTACGCGGCCGATGGTCCGCAGGGACGTCAAGGTGGAATCGGAGAGGGAAACCGTCAGCGTGCGCGTCTCGCCCGCGATGACGGCTTGCATTCCCGCGTCGAAGTCCGAGAAGCCGGTGCGCGAGAAGGCAACATCGTAGATCGCGGGTGCGACGACGACGGAGAACCGTCCGCCATCGTCCGTCGTCGAAGTGTACGTGGTCGGCCCGGCGATGCGCACGGCCACGCGCGCGAGCGCTTTGCCCGCGGTGTCGGTAACGGTTCCCGCGAGCGTCGCCTGCGCCGCGACGTTCGTCGTCGCTTGAGCGAGCGCGCCCGGCGACGCGATCGTCGTTCCGAGCGATAAGCAAAGAATCGCGGCGGCTAACCGGCTGATGAACGCGAGCATAGAAGACCTCTCGGTATGGGGCTTGCTCGCAGTGTAGGGGCGTTTGCTTAAAGCAGCGTTATGGTGGGGGCCCCGTTTGCTTAAGGCGAGCCCACGAAGCTGCGACCGGCGAATGCTTGTAAGGCGGCACGTTGCGCGTCGCTCCAGGGAGCGGCCGCTTCGCCGCCTGCGCCCGCGCGCACGATGGCGACGCGCGCGAGTGCACGAATCGAATCGTCCGCGCCCACAACGACCTGCTCCATCATCGCGCTCGAGCGTCCGATCGTCGCAAGTTTCGACGCGACGTGCAGCGGTTCGTCGTAATAACAGGCGGCGACGTAGCGCAAGTGCAGTTCGGCGGCCAGATGTTGGAAGGCGAAGCTCGCGTACGGTTCGGGGTCGGTAGCGGCTTTGAAAAATTGCAGTCGAGAGAATTCGAGATACGCCGGATAGACCTTCAGATTGAAAAACTTAACGGCGATGTTCTACGCGTCGCGCGAGACAAAACGCGATTGCCAGGTGGCGACTACTGATGGCTCGCGTATCACCCAAGGGGGATTCCTTTGTATTCATCCCGGGAGCGGGCGGCATGGCCTGGTATTGGCACCGGGTGGTCGAATTGCTTGAAGCCCAAAAGCGCTGGAAGCGATCGCGGTTGAACTCCCGGCGGATGATGAACAAGCGGAACTTCGCGACTACGTCAAGGTCGACCAAGCGCTTGCGCTCTTTGTCATTTTCCCGAAGCGCCCTCTGCCGTCAACGAACACGTCGCCTAAAGTTTTACCGCGCGACGTTCGAACTCGCCGACTATCACGTTACGCGAGATCATTGATCACGCAGTCGTTACTAAGACTTCGAGATGTGCTGCGTTCAGCTTCATTCGCGCGCGCGCGCCGGCATCGATTTGGGGTACAGGTTTTCCATTCTCCCTAAGACCCGAACTGAAAAGGTCCAGAGTGCTGTCCGAGACGCCTTCCGACACCCGCCACCGCGCCCTTCCGTCCATGGAGGTTGCGCCGGGCGTTGCTCAAGTTGAGGTCCTCTTCGTCAATGTATATCTGATCGACGTTTCGGCCAAGTCGTGGGTGCTCGTCGACACCGGCCTCCCGAATTGTGCCGGATGGATTCGGCGATCGGCGCAGCGGCGTTACGGCCGCAACACTCGACCCGAAGCGATCATTCTCACGCACGGACATTTCGACCACGCCGGCTCGGCACTCGCACTTGCGAGGGGTTGGGACGTGCCGATCTACGCGCATCTGCTTGAGATGCCGTACTTGACCGGCAGATCCGACTATCCGCCGAAGGACCCGACGGTGGGCGGTGTGCTCGCGCAGATGGCCCGCACCTTTCCGGATCGCGGCTAACGACTTCGGCGACCGGGTCCGCGCGCTCCCCATGGACGACACCGTCCCTGCGTTGCCGGGATGGCGTGCGGTGCACACGCCGGGCCATACCGCGGGCCATATCTGCCTCTGGCGCGAGGCAGATCGAACGTTGCTTGCCGGTGACGCGTTGGCGACCGTGAACCAGGACTCGCCGTTCGGGATGGTCGTGCAGAAAGCGGAGTTTCGCCGGCCGCCCGCGCCGTTCACGACCGACTGGGGCGCGGCGCAGTCGAGCGTCGAGCATCTAAGCGAACTGTGGCCGACGACCGTGAGCGCGGGCCACGGGCCGCCGATGAGCGGGCCGCATGTCGCGACGGCGCTAACGGAGTTCGCGCGGCGTCTACGGCCACCACGCCATGGACGTTATGTCGCACAGGCGGCGATCGCGGACGAGCGCGGTGTCGTTTCAGTGCCGCCGCCGCCGCCGACCACGTCAAAACGGCCGCCGCCGCAACCGCGATCGCCGCTGCGGTTGCGGCCGTCACGTTAGCGCGACGACGCAACGGCTCAGGCTAAAGCCGCACGCCATGCACGACGACCCGTATGGCTGTCATGCATGCCCGAGGATCATCGCTGGCAACACGACTATGCTCGGAACACTCGCGATGAAGGGTACCGGTGTAGCCCGGTCGAGACGGTTGGGGGCGCTCGGCGGCTGTCTAACCGTCCGTGGTAACTGGCGTGCGGCACGCGTAAGGGCTGTCGAGAAAGAGGTTCCACGCCGCATTTTCTTTACGGACTCGGTGCGCGGCAAGCCGAACAGATTAGTTCCATACCAAGCGGCATCATTGCTGGGGTCCGATCGCGCGCTTGCACTTGCGGCGTGCTTTATAAATGTCTTCATTCTTGTTGGGCGACTCTGCCGTCCCGAAAAGGTCCGGGTCGGGACCGATGCTCGCGGTGACCGTACGTTCGGGATCGTGGCCATCGCGAAATCCAAGCCCTTTGCCGTCGCGACGTTCGTAACGCAGCCGGCCGAGCAATTCATCGACCTCCGCTTCGAGATACGAT
>JAABUJ010004347.1_pt1 | contig 14971 bp, 14 predicted proteins | sample 5559131 | NCBI WGS metagenome assembly JAABUJ01 (sample SAMN10711875, study PRJNA513366) | rock metagenome | isolation source: Antarctica rocks | place: Antarctica: Victoria Land, Mt New Zealand nord | collected 2016-01-07 | reverse complement strand
TGTTGCCGCCGATCAAGGCGCGAAGCGGATCGTCATCATCAATGAGGAGGCCGGGTTCTCTATCGCCGCCGCCGCGAAGGGCAAGGCGCTGGCCGAGCAAAAAGGCATGACGGTCTTGTCACTGAGCTACCCCTCGACCTCGAAGGACTTTAGCTCGATCGTGCAGAAGATGAAAGCCTTCAATCCGGACGCCATCTCTATGGGTGGCTACTATGCACCAAGCATTGCACTTACGAAGGAGATGATCGGTCAAGGTCTTAACGTAAAGGGCTATCACTTCATCCAGTCTTCTGACGGTGTTACTGCGGATGCGTTAGGGCCAAACGTCAACGGTATATTAGGGCGCTCGTCGTGGGAGCCGCAACTCAAGACGCCGAAGAATGCGGAGTTCGTCAAAGGATACGAGTCGCAATTCAACCGTGCACCCAGCTACCATGCCGCCGCGGCCTATTCGGCCGGACAAGTCGCTGAGGCTGCCATTAAGGCGGTAGGAACCGATCGGGACAAGGTCCGTAACTTCTTCGCGACGCAGTCCGTCGAGACAGTGCAAGGGACATATAAGGTCAACGAGAAAGGTCAACAGACTGGGTTCACGTATGTAGGCACGCAATGGCAAGGCGGCAAGAAACAGATTGTCTGGCCAAGTGATCAAGCCACAGCCAAGGTGGTCTGGCCGAGGCCAGCGTGGTCATGACTGATCTTGTAACGATCACTGCCCGCGGGCGTTACTTTGACGAACTTGAAGTCGGCGTGGTCTATCAGCATCGGCCGGATCGAACTGTCGGGGAATCAGACAATACGCTGTTCTCTGTATTCACGATGAACCCACAAAGCCTGCACCTGGATGCTCACCATAGCGAGAGAACCGAGTTTGGGCAGCGACTTGTGAACAGCCTGTTTACGCTCGCGACACTGGTTGGACTGTCGGTGGCGAACCTGACGCAGGAGACGACGGTAGCCAACCTCGGTTTCGGTGAAATCACATTTCCGCCGCCTGTGTTTTATGGGGACACGCTGTACGCCGAAACCGAAGTGATTGATAGTCGCATCTCGAAATCGCGTCCCGATGCCGGTGTAGTGACCTTTGAACACCGAGCAAGAAACCAACGGGGTGAGATCGTGGCAGTTGCCCGCCGTACAGCGCTGATGCACCGAACGCTTTCGGGAATAGGGGGGCGGCGCGTGAGGGGCAGCAGGCATCAGCGGTACCGCGTTTTCCATCGTTTTCCCGATGAGGTCGAGTCGGAGTGCCAAAAGGTGGCATCGACTGATCGACAAGCCGCGTCTGGCTCACGCACTGTAACTTCGCTCGATACGATGAGGCGGCCATGAGCCATCCCCAGCGCGATGTGCTCGCGCACCTTCGTGTACTCGATATCTCTCAGCTGCTGCCCGGTCCTTGTGCAGCTCAAATACTGGGGGACCTAGGCGCGCGGGTCATCAAAGTTGAGCCTCCGCAGGGGGACGGGGGGCGCCAAATTCTTGGCGGTTTGTTCTCAGCGGCGAACCGCAACAAGCGCAGCCTCGCTCTGGACCTCAAAAGCGAGGCAGGCCGCGCAGATTTCTTCGAGGTTGCCCGTGCCGCGGACGTGATCATCGAGGGGTACCGGCCCGGCGTCGTAGATCGGCTGGGGATCGGCTATGCCCAAGTGGCGGCTGTCCATCCCAAGATAGTGTACTGCTCTGTTTCTGGTTATGGTCAAGACGGCGTGAACAGCCGCGTTCCCGGCCATGACATTAACTACCTGGCCGCCTCGGGCGCGCTGTCGTTTCCAGGACACTGGGGGGAGAAGCCACGCCGGCCGGGAGTTCCGATGGCTGACGTGGCGGCAGCTAGTTACGCCGTGATAGCGATACTCGCGGCCCTCGGAGAGCGAGATCGCACGCACCGGGGTTGTCATTTAGACGTCAGTATGACCGACGTGATGAGTGCATGGGCTGCAGTCCGCGGAGGTGCCCGGCTCGAGCGTTCCGCCGACGACCGCCGGCACCTTTACCCAACCAACGACATTTTCATGACCAAGGACGAACGTTGGCTCGCGGTGGGAGCCGTGGAAGAGCGCTTCTGGGAAGAACTGAAGCATGCGCTGTCGACTGACGAACCGCGGCTAACTGACCGCCGGTTCGTTGGCCTCGAAGGTCGACTTGAGCACGGGGACGAGATTCAGTCGCTTCTTTCCGAGGTGTTTGCGAGGCATTCATTGGAATCCTGGATTGCGCGTTTCAAGAATACCGACGTGCCTGTCAGCGCCGTGCAATCCTTGGAAGAGGTCGCCGATCGTCAAACATCCACCGGCCGGGGAATCATGCAGGAGGTTGACGGTGAACGTCACATTGTATTCCCGGTGCGCATGGACGGTGTTGTCATGGGTCGCCTGCGCTCGAAGTCACCCGTGTTAGGCGACAGTGGTGCGGTGCTTCGCCGCGGCGACGATGCATGGCAGCAAGTTAACGACGCGAGCGTCCGATAAGTCGCGGCGCTATCAACCGCGAGCTTTGGGTCGATCTGCTGATGAATTGAAATGGCGGGCGACCACGAGCGCCGCCGCGGGGCGGCCACCATATTCGAAATAGGAAGGTTGCCCAGTGTCCGACTTGCTAGCTGGAACTACTGTGGTCCTGGTAGGAACCACCCGCCCCATGATGGCTGCTGCACGCTGGTTTGCAGATCTGGGCGCGACGGTGCGGGTCAGATCGACGGCCACGCCTGACCTCGCGGATCGGCTGTGGCTCGGTGACCACGCCCAAGTGCGAGGCGATGTTGTGGCGAACCTGCGGATCATCGAACACGGTGCCGACGAGCACGGTGTCACGGCGCCGGTGACCGTCCGTTACTCGAGCACCGGCGAAACCGCACCAAACAGCCATCAAACCCTCGACGAACGCGAGCTTGCCGCTGTGGGCGGGGTGGCGGTCGCGATCGGATCGCCCGACCAACCTCCGTTGCCCCTGCCTGCGGGTTGCCTTGATCACATGGTGGGGACCCACATTGCGGGCGCTGGACTGTTAGCTCTCTTCGCTGGCACGGCGGAGGTCGAAGTTGCTGCGGTAGACGTGGCGGCATGGGCGGTCGCAACGAACGCTAATCTGTACCTGCCCTACGGCTCACCGTGGTACAGAGCGGGGCGCAGGGCGAGCGGAAGCGGTGGTGGTTACCCATACAGCGTGTTCGACGTGGCCGACGGTCAGTTTTGCTTGATCGGGCGAACCACCGCCGACTGGGAATCACTCGTTCGGGCTATGGGCTCCCCGACGTGGGCAACGGAGCAGCGGTACAACGATCGGCGGGCCATGGGTCGTGACTATCCGCAGGAAGTGGACGACCGGCTCGCCCCGTGGCTAGGCTCACATACTCGCGATGAGTTGCTCGTTCTCGCGTCCGAGTTCGGTTTCCCGGCCGGCCCTCTCCGCACCCCCGCGGAGGTACTTTCGATGCCGTCGATGGCCGATTGTTGGCGGTCCGCCACCGTGGACGGGACAGACGCCCGGTCGCCTGGCGAGCCCTTCGACGTGGTGTCCACCTCCGGCGCGGAGCCGCCACCGCCGCTGCACGGGCTCTTCGTCCTCGATCTGTCCTGGGTGTGGTCCGGCCCGGCAGTCGGTACCGCGCTCGCCGACGTCGGCGCGACAGTCCTGAAGGTGGAGAGCTCAACACGGCCAGACAACACCCGCCTGCGTGGCCGCTCCTCAGCAGCCACTGTTCCTCCTGAGGCGCCAAGCCTAGAGTTGACGCCATACTTTCACGCAGTGAACCGCGGCAAGCGCAGCGTTGCGCTCAACCTCACGACAAGCGAGGGCCGAGCCGCGTTGGCGCGTCTAGCAGATCAAGCCGACATCATCATCGAAAACCTGAGCCCCGGGGTGATGACTCGCTTGGGTATCGCACCTGAAAAGGTACATGCAACAAATCCCAGTTGCGTCTACCTCTCGATGCGCGGCTATAGGGAACATCCAACCACGGCAGGCCTCCGGGCCTATGCCCCCGTACTTTCCGGTAGCGCTGGTATCGAGTCTCTGGTCGCGTACCCAGGTGAGGTGCCCATCGGAATGATGACCTTCGGTTTCTCGGATGCAAATGCGGCAAGTCAAGGCCTGCTGCTCGCCTTAGCCGGGCTCTGCGCTCGCCGCGCGCGCGGTAGCGGCGCGGCCATCATGTTGTCGCAATCCGAGGCAGCAGCGCTCGCTAACGGGCGCAACCTCGTCCGCACACAACTCGGATCCCTCGAGAGCGGGCTGCAGCCCCTCGATGACGACGACTCCATCGTCACGAGGGAGAGATTGCCATCAGCGCCATGGACGAGCGCAGACCTCTTTGCCAAGGTGCCTACCCGCTGGGTCGGGGAACTAGAAATCGCCCGGCTCCCCTGGCGACAAAACGGCGAGTTTCCCACCGTCCGTGGTGCAGGACCCGAGCTAGGACAAGACACCGAAAGGTCGCTGATTGACCGACTCGGCATGACCGCTGCTGACGTCGCGGAGGGGCGTAAACGCGGGGCTTACGTGTGATGGTATCGCCAACATCTGGTGGAATCGACTTCAGCCGGATCTTACAGCCCGGCGACCACGTCTTGCTGGGCGGGTGTGCCGGTGAACCGCTTGCCCTAACCGCGCTACTTGTCGAGCAGCGACAATGCCTCCCGAAGATCGAGGTGCTGCTGGGATTCACAATGCTGCCGACGATTACCGCCGAGCACACAGATACCTTACGCATAACCATCTTCGGCGCCTACGGCCACAACAGGGCATTGGCGACATCCGGCAAGGTCGACATCCTCCCCTGTCAGCTTGCTATGCTTCCTGCCCTGATACGTTCCGGCGAGGTGCCGGTCGACGTGCTGCTCGTCCAGGTCTCCCCACCGAACGCTGATAACATGCACAGCCTCGGTGTCACTGCGGACGTCTTGCTCGCCGCGGCGAAAACTGCCCGAATCGTGGTAGCCGAAGTGAACGAACAGATGCCGTTTACCTACGGGGACACGCTCGTGCCCGCGGAGCGGCTCAATTTCACCACCCTGACGTCCCGTCCGTTGCCGGAATACCCCGCAACGGCGGGCAGCGCCATCGAGTCGACCATCGGTGCACATGTGGCCAGTCTCGTACCCGACCGCAGCGTGCTGCAGATGGGTATCGGCCGGGTGCCGGATGCGGCCCTCATGCATCTGCACGACAGAAACGACCTCGGAATCCACTCAGGACTGGTAGGCGACAGCATGCTAGATCTGATCGAATGCGGTGCGGTCACCAACGCGCGCAAACCAATGGACGTCGGAATCACTGTTGCCGGTACCCTCATGGGGAGTCGGCGCTTGTACGATTGGGCGCATGAAAACAGCTCCCTTAGCATGCGCTCGACGCAGTATACGCATGCCTTGGCCGTCCTTGAACGGCTCGACACCTTCGTGTCGATCAACTCGGCCATCGAGGTTGATCTCACTGGACAGGTGAATGCCGAGACCATCGGCGGTAAGTATGCTGGAGCGGTTGGCGGCCATGTCGACTATGTGCGTGCCGGAACCGCAGCACTCAATGGCCGCTCAATTATCGCACTACCTTCGTCAGCCTCCAATGGCGCAATTTCTCGGATCGTGTTTCGGCTCGCGGACAGTGTGACGACGACGCTTCGGACGGACGTTGACGCGATCGTGACGGAGTATGGAATCGCAGAGTTGCGCGGTTGTTCGCTGCGGGAGCGTGCCCGGCGGATGATCGAGGTCGCTCATCCCAACCACCGCGAACGACTCGAGCGAAGCGCCGCAGACCTTTGTTGATCGGGTTGGAGAGTCAGCCAGATCAGGCAAGCTGGCCCGTGAGGGCTTCCGCGGCCGCATAGACTGCCTGCCCGAGCTCGTCCATCCGGGGCAGCATCCGGTTGGTTGGGCCCGCGACACTGAGACAGCCCGCGAGTCGTCCTGACTCACGGACACCAGCTGCCGCCGCACACACTCCAGGTACCGTCTCTTCTCGATTGAACGCGATGCCTGTGCTCCGCACCTCGGCGAGCTCAGCAACGAGCGCTGCCCTACGGCGGTCATCGGGGACATGGCAGCCGAGGAAGGTTTCGAGGCGGCGCGGGCTCATGTCGGCAAGGTGCACCTTGCCCATGCTCGTCGGCAAAATGGCTCTCCGTTGGTGCAGGGGCGCTGAATACTTGATGACTTGTTGAGACTCGATCGAGTGCAGGTATACGATTGAGCCGCCAACACGGACGCCAAGCATGACCGTTTCATCATACCGTGCGCGTAGTTCGATCATGGTGGCTTCCGCCACTCGGGCAAGGGTGGGCCGTCCTGCTGGTGCAAACAGCGCTTGAATCGCCGGGCCGATGGTGTATAAACCATCCCGCTCGATCAGGTAGCCGACTGCAACGAGCCCTTTGAGCAAGCCGTGAACCGAGGACTTGGGAGCATCGAGTTTGTCCGCAACTGCAGTGAGCCGCACGCCGTGGCGCTGTCCCGCAGCCATCTCCAGAATGGCGGCCACTCGGCTCACCGTTCTATGTTCGTCGGCCGCGCCAACGGTCTCCCGAAAATCTTGACTCACCCGCGTCACTTTCCTATCCTGTGAACACTCTATGACAATAGACATCTGTACAACAGTACGGCAAAGCATTAATAGGGTCGACCGCTTCCAGCCGAACACGCTTCATACAGCAACGCTGCAGCCATAAGTCCAGTTGTCATCGCGGCATCCGACGCCGTCGCTCCTGGCGGCGCTATTGAGTGGCCCCGTGCGGGTGCGATGACTCGTCGTGGTGGCCAGCCGTCAGTAGGATTTCGGGAGCCCCAGTACATGCTGCGAGACGTAATTCAGGATCATTTCCTGGCTGATCGGTGCCAGCCGTAGTAACCGTGATTCTCGAAAGTACCGCTCGACGTGGTATTCCTTCGCGTACCCCATGCCTCCGTGCGTCTGGATCGCGCGGTCAGCCGCCTGGAAGCCAGCATCCGCGCACAACCATTTAGCCATGTTCGCCTCCCGCCCGCAGGACAGGCCGTGGTCGTAGCGCCAGGCAGCGTTTCGAGCCATAAGCTCAGCCGCGTCTAATCGGGTAACCGCTTCGGCCAGCGGGAAAGCGATGCCTTGGTTTTGTCCGATGGGGCGGTCGAACACCACGCGGTCGTTGGCATACTGCACCGCTTTGCGTATCGCCGCGCGCCCCAGACCCAGGGCCTCGTGCGCCAGAAGGATCCGCTCTGGATTCAGCCCGTCGAGGAGATACCTGAATCCTTGCCCCTCCTCGCCGATTCGGCTCGCTAACGGCACCCGCAGGTCGTCGAATAGCACCTCAAAGGAGGAAACGGCATTCCGTCCCATCTTGGGAATGGCACGCAATTGCACGGCGTCGGATTCGATGTCGATGACAAACAGCGACATTCCGTCGGTAGGCTTGCTGCCTTGGTCCCGAGGAGTAGTCCGGGCAATGAGGATCATCTTCTGCGAGTCGGCGGCCTTGGTGATCCACACCTTGCGGCCGCTAATGACGTAAGAGTCACCGTCACGGCGGGCGAAGGTCGTGATGCGCGTCGTGTCAGTGCCGGCATCCGGCTCGGTCACGGCAAAGCACACGTGCAGGGTGCCGTCGACCGCGCCCGGCAGGATCGCGCGGCGGAGCTCCTCGCTGCCGTGCTTGACGATGGTATTGAGGCCGAAAATGGTGAGGTGCATGGAGCTGCACCCATTCATGCCAGCGCCTGACGCCGCGATCTCCTCGAGCAGCAAGGAGGCCTCCATGATCCCGAGTCCGCCGCCACCATACTGCTCAGGAATTGCGATACCCAGCCACCCGCCGTCGGCAAAGGTGTTGTAGAAGTCGCGGGGAAATTCGTGCTTTTCGTCACGTTCCGCCCAATAGACATCGGGATAAGTGGCCGCTAGCTCCCGTACCGCTTTGCGGAGCATCTCCTGATCCTCAGTCAGCTCGAAGTTCATCTCTGCCTCTCGGTGTTTGTGGTGCGGGCGACGATGGCGCGCGCGTGAGCGTAGAGCGGAGCATCGATCATCCGGCCCTGATAGGTGAAGACCCCTCCGCCGCTGCGTTCGGCAGCGGTGAGCACACCGTCTGCCCAAGCGAGCTGTGTGGGCGTCGCAGCGAACGCGGCCCTGATGATTTCGACGTGCTTGGGATGGATGCAGGCCTTGGCGAGGAAGCCCACCGCCGCGGCTTGGTTCGCCTCTGCTGTTAAGACGGCGAGGTCGTCGACGTCGAGGTTGACGGCGTCTATGGCTGGGCGGCCGGCAGCTGCCGCGGCGAGCAGAACAGTTGAGCGCGCCTGCTCGATCACGGAGTAGTACGGTCCCTCCAGGTCCCGGCTGGAGCGGCCACCCAGGTCCGCGACTAGGTCTTCTCCACCCCAGAAGAGCGCGGCGCAGTTGGTCTCGACCGCGATGTCCGCAGCGCGGACTACGCCAGCGGCGGTCTCGCACAACGCGATAACCTGTAGTTCAGCCAATCCCCTTACATCTTCGGGGCTGCTGACCTTAGGGAGCATCACCGTCCGCGCGCCGCCAGCGAGGACGGCCCGCACGTCTGCGGTGTGCCACGGGGTACCCACCGCGTTCACCCGGACCACGGCGCGGTCGCCGAACCTCGGCAGGGCTTTCAGCACAGCGGCGCGCGCGAACTCTTTGTCCTGCGGGCCGACTGCGTCCTCAAGGTCGAGCAGCACGACATCAGACCTCTCAGCCGCCTTGTCGAAGCGCTCCGGACGGTTGCCGGGACAGAACAGCAACGCGGGCCCCGGTGGGCTGAATGCCATCAGTTCTCCTATGTCCATGCGGAGCGCATCAGAGTCGATCGCATAGCGAATCACGCGATGGCTCAGTGCGCGTCGCCCGCGTTGAAGTACGCCACTCGCCGTCTTTTAGGCTTCAATCGCCGGTCGTTTATTAGAACTTCGTTAACCTAAATGAGACCATTTTTAGCATAACCGTCTCGCGAGGGGAGGTCAAGACCATGGGAAGCCTTAACCACACGCGAGGAATCACAGAGCCGCCATCAGCGGCGTGGCAACCTTCAGCGCACGGATTCGCGATACCAACTTTCACCGGCCAGCGCCTCTGTCTGCCACACGGAGCGCCCGTGACGCACACTTCACTAGAGGTGATCAGCGTGGCACCTGCCGAGGCTGGGTTGTGTCCCCGCCCGCCCCTACGGTCGGCGGTGAGTCGCGTAACGCCCTACGATTGATCTTGCCATTGACCGTCTTGGGTAAATGTTCTGCGTACTCCACGAGCCGCGGATATTCGTGCCGGCTGAGCTCTCTCTTGACGAGTTCCTGGAGCTCAGCGGTGAGGTCAGCCGTCTCGGAGCGGTTGGTGACGAGGAAGGCCTTCACCACGAGTCCCCTCGTCGCATCGGGCACGCCGACAACTGCCGCCTCCTCGACGGCGGGGTGGGTGAGAAGGGTTCGTTCGACCTCCAGGGGGCTGATGGTCCAGCCAGCAGAGATGATGACGTCGTCGGCTCGTCCGCCGTAGTAGAAGAACCCGTCAGTGTCCACGGAGCCGAGATCTTTGGTACGAAGCCACCCGCCGCGACGGCGGACGCTGATCTCGCCGGGGTGTCCGGGAGGCAAAGGATTGCCTCGGTCATCAAGTACGGCGACATCGCAGCCCGGCATGGGCTTGCCAAGAGCGCCGGGCTTGGGCGCGTGGTCGGGGAAACCGGGATAATTCACGATGATTACGCCGGTCTCCGTCGTTCCATACATACCGCAGACAGAAATGCCGGCTTCGCGCCGGAATTCATTTTGGGAAACGGCTCCCAACTCTTCGCCGGTGTAGGAGGCCTTTTCCAGGGATCTGAGCTCCGCGAGGCGGCCCGTCCGCAAGATCATGCGGTATACGGTGCTGGCCGCGGCGAGGTTCGTGATTCTGAGCTCCCGCAGCACGTCAACGAGTCGTTCGGGCGAGAAGCGGCCGGAGTAAGAGCCCGCCGCAACGCCTAAGGACCAGGGGGCGATGGTTCCGTGCCACAGCCCGTGCCCCCAAGCAGGGGACGACGGACAGAAGAATCTGTCGCCGCGTTTGAGTCCTGTGGCGAAGAGGCCAGCGCGCGCGAGCGTCACGACGGAACGCTGTTCGTGACGCACCGCTTCGGCAAGCTGTCGGGTGGTGCCGGACGTGTACTGCAGGACCGCTGTGTCCGATGCTGCCGTACAGGGGTCATAGACCTCTGGAAGCGCTGTGAGTTCACTCGCAAGCTTTGAACCGTACACAATGTGCTCGGTCGACAGCTTCTCCACGACGGGGCGTGCAATCTCATCGACCACCATCAGCACTGCCCCAGAATCGTCTACCCTGTCCCGCACGGCCTCGACGCCGAACAAGGTGTACAAGGGCACAGCTACCGCGCCACGCTTGATTGTGCCGAACAATGCTGTGTAGAACTCTCGTGACGGCTCCATCATGATGCCGACGGGTTGCCCGCTTTGAACACCGCGCTGCTCGAGCCAATGCGCGAACTGCGCCGTGGCCCGACTCAGGTCACCAAAGGTTGGCTCGTCGATCCGTCCATCGGCAAAGGCGATGCGGGCAGCGACCGCCTCGGGGTCGTGACGGTCGATACATTCATGGGTGATGTTGAGCCGATCTTGGTTGCCGTCGAACACCGCCCACATATCGTGCCATGAGAATTGTTCGAAGGCTTCCTTGGCAGTGGCCTTCAGCTCGGTCATCCCCGCCGTTCCTGTTTCGGTAGCACGACCTCGGCTGTCCCTCGCGCCGACTCCTGGCCGTCCTGGTTGGTCGCTTCGAGCCTTATTTCTACTTTGCCGGTGTTTGTATCGACCGCGGTGACGTGGCCCTCAGCGGTTACTAACTCCCCCAAAACGTTGTGTCGGCGTACCTCGACGTTCAGGTACCGGAGGAAGCCATCGTCTCCCATCCAGTCCGTGACGACGTGGCTCATCCAGGAGACACGCTCGGGTCCGTAGTCGTAGGCCCCGGGAACTCCGACACGGCGGGCGAGGTCCGGATCCCAATGGACTCGCTCTGGCGGCTCGGGGACGCCCCAGTCATTGGGAATGGCGAGGGCCGGGTGGCGGCTAAACAGGTCGAACGCATCCGCGTGTGCTCGGACGTAGAGACCGCCCCACCCGAGCAAGTAGGCGATTGCCGTGGTGGCTGTGTAGGGGCCCTTTGTGATTCGTGGAAGCCGGTCGCCGACCTGGACGTCTTCCACGTACCGAGTCAGGGCGCCGCGGCGGCGGTCCTCTTCATCTCGGTAGCGCTGAGCGATTTCGGCGATCTGCTCCTCGTTCCACTCCACGCGGATATCTTCGTACTTATTGATCTGCCTCGCGCTATCGCGTTCAGTGCGAAAGCAGTACGAGTGGCCCGTGCAGACGAGGGTGCCTTCTTGGTCGTGGAAGGGGACTTCGTACACCTGTTGGAATGAGCGACCGGCGAACTTGCTTGGGCGCTCGATCAGCTCACTCAAGGTCGCGGCACCGGTAAGTCGGTCGCCAACCTGTAGCGGTCGTTCAAAGTTGAACGTCGCGCCGGCGTACATGGCGTGGATGCCGGGGAGCCCAGTCACGTAGCCGCTGAATACCTTATCCATGGCGAGTAGCATGCTGGGCGGAGCACCTTGTGTTCCTCCCCGCGTGGGCGCATATTCCGGGTCTGTCCAAAGGGGGTTGCGGTCGCCAATTCCATGCGCATAGTGGCGGATCGCGTCAGGGGTTAACTCGACGATGTACGGCCGGTCGCTTCGGATAGGCTTACCGATCATAGATCGTAACTGCTCGACTTGCTGGTCATCGATTGACGCAAATTCCCGCGCCTGCGGCTCCTGCATCGTCATACTGACTCCCGTTCACATAGTTCAACCGATTGCGGAGAAGAACGAACACTTCTAAAAATAGCTGAAACAGTAAGAATAAAAATAGCTGAAACAGTAAGAAACGTTTTCGGCAATGGTGATTCACGTGTGCCCGTCTGCAGCCAACGATTGCCACTGCCATACCTTTAGGCCCGAGTCCATCCTGGCAGTACGAGGATGTAGCTCCGATGGAGTTAGCGACGGGTAGGGCATCCTCCATTAACTCAGTAGTTGATCACAACGGCGACTCTGTCGCCTCTGCGCTGACGCGCGTGAACACGAGCGCGACGCATCAACAAGAAAGTTCGTATATACAGACGCGCGTTCGGCTAAGTAAAATGTAAGACTTGCGGTCACGGCTTGTCAAGAGGTAAATTTCGTGTGCGAGGTGCAAGGCGCGTGTTGGGGTTCCGCTCCGCCATGAGTACGAGCACCCCGACTCTGTGTAGACATTTTCCGTGCATACCGCAAGGTGAATTTGACACGGCCGACCAGTCAGCCCACGCGCAGCTGGATCCGTGCGCCGCCATGTGGGCGTAGCCGCTTCTCCGTGCGTGTAACGCCGCCGGTACAGAAGCTCGGTCCCCCGTGAGGACAAAACCGAACGGCAGTCGCACCCTGCGTCCGCGCATGCGCGCCGCAGGGTGCAGCGGCTTCAGAGAGGCAGTGCGCCGCTCGGGCACCTTGACCGGCGATGCCGGCACATCCACGAGACGCGGACGGCACGAACTCGGTCACGGACCCGCCGGGCTCGGCGGCGTGCTTGACAGACTCCTTACCGGTTCTCACGGCCGCGATTGTTGGCACTCTCGCGGGGGTTTGTTGTGGTTGCTTGGCTGCAGCCCATACCTGTTGAATAGATCAGAGCGGTGGAATGAGATACTCGATGGGCTTGGTGTGGATGCCCCTCCAGGCCGTGGTCTTGCTTCTACCTCGCGCTATGCGGCGACGGAAGGTGAGGACGAGGTGAGTATTGGACCAGTAGCGCCGATGCTGTCTGAGCTGCGCGTGGTGACTGCGCAGGTTCCCGCCGAGCGGGCTCTAGCGGAGGTTGCCCGGGTCGGCGCCGGGGACGGCCTACCGTTGCGTCGTCCTACACTCGAGCGGGTTGCTGCCATGCTTGCTGGCCGCGATCCTGCGCAGACGGTGCCGGCCCTCCCGCCGCTCCTGCTGCTGGCGACGGTCGAAGATGTGGCGACCTGTGCGGTGTTGGCCGGCTGCGCTCCACCAGCGCTGCCCTATCTAGTTGCGGCCCTTGCCGCGGCAACTGCACCGGAGTTCAACCTCCTGGGCGTCACCACGACGACTGGGAATGCCGCGGTCGGTGTCGTGGTGCACGATACGGACGGAGACCAATTAGTCCCGGCAGTAGGCCACAACTGCCTAGGAACGGCAGAGGTCAACACCGCACTCGGGCGCGCCCTCGCCCTCGCCTGCCGACTGCTCGGCGGTGCCTTGCCCGGCAGTCTGGATATGGCCACGGTTGCGCAGCCCGCCAAGCTCACCTTGTGCACCGCGGAGGGGGCTGCACCCGAGGGTTGGACGCAGTTGCACGTTGCACGCGGGATGCGACCCGGTTCGGCGGCGGTCACCGTGTTCGCGATGTCCGGCATCCTGGAGATAGCAGACACCGAGAGCGATAGCGCAGCCGGGCTACTCGGCACGCTTGCGGCCGCGCTTCCGTTGCCTGCGGCCATTCACTCGGCGGGAGACCTACTCGGTGGTGGCCAGCAACTGCTGGTACTGCCACCAGAATGGGCCGGACGATTGGCGAGCGACGGCTGGAGCCGTGAGTCGATTGGCGAGTTTCTCTATGACCGTGCCGTACTTCCCGTCGACCGGTTACCAACCAGCGGACGCTCGCGCATCACCGACGACGTCGCCGCGCATGGTCTGATACGAACCGCCCGCTCCCCAGCGGACTTTCTGGTCGTCGTCGCAGGCGGTGTCGGTATGAAAGCCGCGTACCTACCGTCCTGGCCAGGGGGGTCTATGGCAGTGACGGCGGCGGTAGGATAGTGCGCGGCGACGGACATCGCCGGGCCGACCGACGCGGTCGGCTTCGACAAGGCCTGGTAATGGTCGGCTGCGCCTGGCATCAGGGTCCGACGACGGCAGGCCAATGCAGACGAGAGGACGTGTCCACCCATGGAGCTGATCGGCGGGGAAGACCTCGAGGGTGCCCTGACTCCGGTCCGGGAAATTCTGCAAGCAGACGGGGCGGATGTACAAGTCGCGGGATGGAACTCGCGTGTCCTAACGCTGGATTTGCGGTTGGAGACTGTGGAGTGCGCGGATTGTGTGCTTCCCAGGGAGAGCCTGGAACAGACGATGCTGCTGTTGCTGCAGCCTAGCTTGCCGTCGCTGCAGGAAGTGCGCGTCTCTGATCCACGGGAGCCCGCATCAGACCCAGTTTAAGCATCGGGTGAGGCATATCATCACCGTCCTGGCCGGTGACGGGATAGGTCCGTCTGTCGTCGCGCAGGCCCGCAAAGTGCTCGCCGTCATCGAGCAGCGGTGGGACCTTAAATTCGACGTGCGCGAGCACCCCATCGGTGGCGCTGCACTGGAGTTGACCGGTACGAACCTGCCTGTAGACACCGTCGCCGCGGCGCGTGAGTCCTCGGCCGTGCTGCTCGGAGCCGTCGGTGACCCTGCGTGGGACCAGATCGTGCCGACCTCCGAACGACCGACCGCCTCCTTGCTGCGGCTGCGCACCGAGCTCGGGCTGCACACTGGGGTTCGTCCGGTGTCGCTACCGACGGCGCTCAGCGACTTGTCACCGCTCAGGACGGTAGCCGAGGGCTCGCCCGTCGACGTCCTCATCGTACGGGAGCTATCCGCCGGGTTGTTCGCCGGGAAACCCCGGGGTCGGCGTATCTCCGCATCGAACGAGGAGGAGGGCTTCGACACGATGAATTGCAGCCCCTCGGCGACTGCTCGGGTGGCCGGTGTCGCCTTCGCCTTGGCGGCTCGTCGGCGAGGCCTGGTCACCTCGGTGGACCAGGCCAACGTGCTGGAGAGCTCGGCGGTCTGGCGGGAACAGATGACCCTGCTCGGCGCCTCGCACAGCGGGGTGACGTTGGAGCACATGCTCATCGATAACTGCGCCAACGAGCTTGTACGTCGCCCTGACCGGTTCGACGT
>JAABUJ010004346.1_pt1 | contig 14973 bp, 14 predicted proteins | sample 5559131 | NCBI WGS metagenome assembly JAABUJ01 (sample SAMN10711875, study PRJNA513366) | rock metagenome | isolation source: Antarctica rocks | place: Antarctica: Victoria Land, Mt New Zealand nord | collected 2016-01-07 | reverse complement strand
CCGACCGCTATCGTCACCACCCACCAGAGGGCCAGATTCCCTTTCTAACCTGCCGATCGCCGCCCTCAGCAGCGATGATGCGCAAACCGTCGCGAGTTCGCCTCCGATGCAATTGGCGGCACAAGGAGGATCCGTACAGCCGTTAGCGCTAAGCGGACCGCTGATCACCGCCCGGGTGTCTGCCTGGTGCTGGTGTGGCGGTAGATCGTCATCGGGCTGACCGCGCAGGATTGGGCGATCTCGGCCATCGTGAAGCGGGGTCCAAGGCCTTGACCCGACACCCGGGTCGGTGCCCGACGCCAGGAGTCCATCTCGGAGAACCGGAAACCCTCCGGCACGGCCAGCGACGCCCACAGCCGCCCCGGCAGCATCGGGTCAACCGCGGTGGCCGCCGCCGCGAGGCTGGTGTGCATCCGCTGCGCCGCGGCCTCGCGGACCGTGCGAACCAACCGCGTCAACACCGTGATCCCCGGCAGCGGCACCCGATGGCGGCGTAACCATCCCACCCCACCCCGTGGTCGAACAACGCCCCCGGCCCCTCGGCGTAGGTCCACTCCCGGCCATCCAAGAACTGCCGCAGCTGCGCGGTCGCCTCGGCGTCCTCGAACACCCGCAACCCGTAGACCTACCAGGCACCTCACCTGGCGGTCATGTCGATGCTGCGTGAAAACTGACAGCCCCCTGGTGGCTGGGCGGGTTCGAGTATTCGTCGCAACACTCCTGCTGAATGAGGGGTGTGCTGATGGGACGTCGTGGACGTAAGAGGCAGTTGCTGGTCGAGGGTGAGTACTGGCGGCTGCTACAGAGCGGTGTCGGGACGGTGCAGGCCTGCCGCCTGGCGGGGATTACCCGCAAGACCGGCTACCGGTGGCGGTTCGAGAGCGGCGGCATCCCGCCGGCGCGGGTCGCGGAGTCAACTCGCTCGACGCGGTATCTGTCGTTGTTGGAGCGGCAGCGGATCGCCACCCTCACCGGGCGGGGGCACAGTGTGCGGGAGGTTGCTCGCCGCTTGGGAAGAGCACCCTCGACAGTGAGCCGGGGAGCACGTTCAGCACCCACGCTAGCCTGTTCCCGCGGTTCCTGTCCCGGTTCCTGCGGCAGCTGTGGATAACCATCGCCGACTCTCAGGCCAGCTGCATCAATCAGCGTGGTCAGCGTGTCGGCGCGTACCGAGGTGGACCCGGACGGCCGACCGCATCCACGTCCTGGAAGCCACCCCCGGCTGGAACTGGGCGCTGCGCGGTACGACACGACATCGACCGACGAGTAACCGCCTACCCTCCCGCTACGCCCGCGGCAGCGCGGGTGGCGTTCGACCCTGACGGTACTGAGTGCGCGCCCCCGGGGCCTCGTCAGGGATCTCCCAGTCTTCGGGCTAAGGAACGAACAACATGGGCCTAAATGAGACCGTAGTATTCGTTCATGCGTTCGACGAATGCGCGATGGGACGAGACGTTTCCCGTACCCCGTCCTACCGGCAGGTCACCCCGCCACAGCCGGTGAGCATCAACCTCGACCAGGCCCTCGCCCGCGACAATCCACCGCTGCGCACCACGAACCCGCTCCGCGTCACCGCCGGTGGTCTCCGTCTGACTGGTTACTGCTCTGGCCAGCTCCATGCCTGGGTCCGGCTCAACACCGGCACCTGGATGGGGGAATGCACGTTCACCGTTCACAGCGGCAACCATCGAGCCGCGCTCGATCTGCGGCAGTGGCTACCCGCGAGCGCCATCACCCCACAACGGCAGTAGTCGTTCGAGTCAGACGTCCCACCACCGCCAATTTGTCGAAACCGAACGCGCGAACATGCGCGCTTGGCTCGTTTCAGGCCGGTGTGATCGAGAGGGTCAGGGCCCGGCGGCCGATCTCGGAGCGGGCAGTAGCTATCCGCTCGTCCGACGGCGTGCCGTACTCGGTGGTGCGCTGGCGGGCGGGGCGGCCGATGGCGGCGGCCATGGCCTCGAGCTCGGCGATCGTTTTGAGCGAGCCGTTCTCGCTGCCAGCCATCCGGCTGATCGTCTCCTCCATGAGCGTGCCGCCGAGGTCGTTGGCGCCGCCCTGCAGTACCGCCTGGTTACCAGCGGCGCCGAGCTTGACCCACGAAGTCTGGATGTTGCTGATCCGTCCGTGTAGCAGCAGCCGGGCGACTGCGTGCACCGCTCGATTCTCCCGCACCGTCGGCCCTGGTCGGGCGACCCCGGCCAAGTAGATGGGGGAGTTGTGGTGCACGAAGGGCAGTAGGACGAACTCGGTGAAGCCACCGGTCTCGTCCTGCTGCGCGGCCAAGGTTCTCAGGTGGCCGACCCAGTGTGCTGGGGTGTCCACGTGGCCGTACATCATCGTCGACGTCGTCGGCAGGCCCACCCGGTGCGCGGTGCCGATGATCTCCAGCCAGGCCGCCGTCGGCAGCTTGCCTTTGGTGAGCACCCAGCGGACGTCGTCGTCGAGGATCTCCGCCGCTGTTCCTGGAACCGACCCCAGCCCGGCCTCTTTGAGCCCGGTGAGGAAGTCCTCGTATGACAACCCGGTGCGTGCGGCACCGTTGACGATCTCCATTGGACTGAACGCGTGCAGGTGGATGTCGGGCTGCTGTCGCTTGACCTCGCGTGCAAGGTCGAAGTAGGCGGTGCCGGGCAGGTCGGGGTGGATGCCGCCCTGCATGCAGATCTCGGTTGCCCCGGCCGCCCATGCCTCATTGACCCGGTCGCCGACCTGGGTCATGGAGAGCGTGTACGCGTCGGCGTCGGTGCGGCGCTGGGCAAAAGCGCAGAACCGACAGCCGGTGTAGCAAACGTTGGTGAAGTTGATGTTCCGGTTCACGACGTAGGTGACGTCGTCACCGTTGACGTCTCGGCGAACGGCGTCGGCCAGGGCACACAGCGCCTCGAGGTCGGCGCCGTCGGCACCCAGCAGCACCAGGTATTCCGCGTCCGACAGCCCGGCGGGGTCGGTCTCCGCGCGCCGGGCAGCGGCGTGCACCTCCGGGTCGCCGACCGTCAGCGCGGTGGAGTGCCCATCGCGGGCCGACGTGGTGGCCGCGCGCAGCATCGACCAGTCGCCGTAGACGGCGTCGAAATCCGATCGCCGGTCCGAAGTTCGTCCGATCGTGTCGATCTCCACGTGCAGGTCCACCCGGCCCGAGGCGGCATTGCCCCACGACTCGTCGGGCTCTTGCCAGGGCAGCCCGGCGGGCAGCCGCCCCGCGACCGCGAGGCCGTCCGTACCTGCCAGCGCGGACACGTGTGGCCGTACCCGCGGGTCCAGCCACGGCTCGGGTTGCAGCACGTACTCGGGCTGGACGGCCAGCCGCTCGCGCAACTCGAAGTCCGCCTCGGAGGTGAGGGCGGCGAGCTTGGCGATGTGGGGCCACGGCCGCTCGGGGTTGACGTGGTCGGGCGTCAGCGGCGACACCCCGCCCCAGTCGTCGACGCCAGCTCGCAGCAGCAGACCCAGCGCGGTGGAGTCCGACAGGTTGGGTGGTACCTGCACCCGCGCCTTCGGACCCAGCAGCAGTCGGGTCACCGCGACTGCTGCTAGGTACTCCTGCAGTTCCAGGTCGTGGTGGGCCTGCATCGCGGTCCGGGGCTTGGCCCGGAAATTTTGGACGATAACCTCCTGCACGTGCCCGTACCGCTTTGCCGAGGCGCGAATCTGCAGGATGGCGTCTACCCGCTCGGCATAGTCCTCACCGATGCCCAGCAGCACGCCGGTAGTGAATGGAACGGCGGAGCGACCAGCGTCCTCCAGCACCCGCAGCCGGACGGCGGGGTCCTTATCCGGCGACCCGTGGTGCGGGCCGCCGGGCTCAGACCACAGCCGTGTCGTTGTGGTCTCCAGCATCATCCCCATCGACGCTGACACCGGCTTGAGTCGCTGGATCTCTTCCCAGGTCAGCACACCGGGGTTGAGATGGGGGAGCAGCCCGGTCTCCTCCAGCACCCGGATCGCCATGGCTCGCAGGTAGCTCAGCGTCGAGTCGAAGCCGTGTGCCTCGAGCCACTCGGCCGCGACTGGCCAGCGGTCCTCGGGCCGGTCGCCGAGGGTGAAGAGCGCCTCCTTGTAGCCCATCGCGGCCCCGGCCCGCGCGGTGTCGAGCACCTCGTCGGGGGACAGATAGGGTGCCTTGCCCTGCGCGCGCAGCTGCCCGGGCGTGGTTACGAAGGTGCAGTAGTGGCAGCGGTCGCGGCACAGGTGCGTGAGTGCGATGAAAACCTTCCGGCTGTAGGTCACCACCCCGGGTCGCCCGGCCGACGTTAGTCCGGCGTCGCGCATCCGGGAGGCCGTATTCAGGAGCCGGTCGAGCGGCTCGCCCTCGCCCAGTCCGCGGGCGGAGAGCAGGGTCTGCGCCTCGGCGGCGTCGAGGGTCACCCCGCGCTCGGCCCGGGCGAGGGCGCGGCGGAGGGCGTGCGGGTTGGGTGCAGGGTGCGGGCTCATCGTTCGTGCACGCTAGCGCCCTGGCTCGGGGCAGCGGACGTCGCGGCGACCATTTCTGAGGGGTCACGTGCCGGTTCGGTCAGGTAGTCGGCGAGGGCGGCGGCACGGATCATGCGCCAGTAGTCGACGATGCGCCACGGCAGGACGGCAACCACCCGGCCGTCCGCGTTGCGGTACCAGTTCTCCATCGCCGGATGGGTCCACACCATCCGCGCGTGCGCCGCGTCGACCGCCCGGTTGTACTCGTCGTGCGCGGAGCGCTTGACCTCAACCGCGCCGATGCCTTGTTCGACCATCGTGCTCAGCATGTCCATCACGTAGCGGACCTGGTATTCGATGATCGTGATGAAGCTTCCGCCGTGCCCGAGCCCGGTGTTGGGGCCGGTCAGGATGAACAGGTTCGGAAAGTCCGGAACGGTGATGCCCAGGTAGGCGGTAGCGTCGTGTTCCCCCCATACCTCCCGAGTGGTACACCCGGAGCGGCCGGTGACGTCCATCGGGTAAAGGAAGCGGTCTGTGTGGAAACCGGTCGCCATAATGATCACATCGAACTCGTGGGCCTGTCCGGCTGAGTCGATCAGCCCGGCCTCGGTGACGTCAGTGACCGCTTCGGTGACGAGGTCGACGTTTGGCCGCCGCAGCATGGTGTACCAACCGTTGTCCAACAGCATCCGCTTGCCGAAGGGTGGGTAATCCGGCAGAGACTTGGCCACCAGGTCGGGACGGCCCTCGAGTTGCTTGGTGAGGTAGCGGGTGTAGACGCGGCGGTGAGCGTGGTTCGCGGCGTTGATCGAGACCCGTTCTTCGTTCCAGTCTGGATCGATCTGCAGCGTTGGGTGGACCTTGTCGTTGTAGATCCACGTCAGCCGGGCGCGGTACCAGCCTGAGTAGAAGGGGACGTGCTCCATCAGCCAGTGCACGTCGTCGCCTACCGGGGAGAAGTACACCTCGTTGGGCGCGATCCATTGCGGTGACCGCTGGAAGATCGTGAGACTGGCGACCTGACTGGCGATTGCCGGGCCGATTTGCATGGCGCTGGCACCCGCGCCGACGAGGGCGACCCGTGCGCCGGCCAGGTCGACGTCCTCGGGCCACCGTGCGGAGTGGAACAGCCGACCTTGGAAGGAGTTCAGGCCGGGCAGCGGCGGGATCTTCGGCCGGTTGAGAACTCCGACGGCCGAGATGACGGCGTTGCTGGTCAGCTGCAGCGCCTCACCGTCGGGGCCCACCGCGCTGACGTGCCAGCGTTGAGTCGTCGAGTCGTATTCGGCCGAAGTGACCTCGGTGCGGAACCGTACGTTGCGTCGCAGCTCGAAGGCGTCAGCGAAGTCGAGGAGGTAGCCCTGCACCTCGTCTCGTTTGCCGAAGTGCGTGGACCAGTCCCGCGGGAAGAACGAGTAGGAGTACAGGTAGCTGGGCGTGTCGACGCCGGCGCCCGGGTAGGTGTTCTCGTACCAGGAACCCCCAATGTCGTCGTTCTTTTCCAGGACGACGTGCGGGATGCCGGCCTCGGTGAGCCGCATGGAGGCGAGCATGCCGGCGATCCCGGCGCCGATCACGACGACGGACATGGCGTTGGGATCGCCGGTCTTTGGTTGGCGGGGCGGGTCGGCGTTGAGGCCGATGACCTCACTCAGCATTGGGGCGAACTCGTGGGGTACCGGTTCCCCCATGACCACGTCCATAAGGGCCGCCAGGTCCTCGCCGTCGAGGTGCGCGACCGCGACGGGCCGCCCCGCCGTCCACGCCAGCACCGCATCGACGAGGCCGTCACGGATCTCGGCCTGCACCTCCTCGGGGAGCCCGCCGCTTCGGTTCTCGTCCATGCCCCTGCTGCGCGTGGGCTGGAAGCGGGGCTGCAACCAGATGGTGTCGCCGGTGAGCTGATAGAGGACGGCCAGCAGTGTGGGGATATTGCCGTGCGCCACGGCCGCCTGCAGCCGTGCCGAGTCCATCGGGTGCGGTGGGAGCGAGTTCGTCATGAATCCTCCTCGTAAGAAAAGGCTAACCGTAATTAGTCAAACTGGCCACGAATGGAGCAAGAGGCGGGGCATGAGGACCCCTGTTTACCTCGTTCTGTTGACCTTGACACTGGACTACCTCGCCTCGCATACTATGATTTACGTCATACTAACCGCCGTCAGTAGTACAGCCAAGTCATGGAGGACGCCATGGAACTCATCGAGGCGATGCGCACCACCGGCACGTGCCGCTACTTCACCGAAGACCCGGTCCCCGACCAGGTCCTATACGCGGCCTTCGACGCGGCTCGGTTCGGCCCGCAGGGGGGCAACCGTCAGCCGGTACGCTGGATCGTGGTGCGCGATCCTGCCAAGAAGCAGGCGCTGGCCGATCTCTATTTGCCGTACTGGGATGCCTACTTCGGCGGGATCGGTTCGGGCGAGGTCAACGTGGGGGCGTTGCCTGAGTCGGTGACCAGCGCCGACCACTTCGCTCAACACCTGGCTGAGCACCCCGTGCTCGTCGTGGCCTGCGGCGAGGTCGCCGGCCTACATGTCACCGACGCCGACCTCGACCGGGTGAGCGTGGTGGGGGGCGCATCGATCTACCCGACCGTGCAGAACTTCTGCCTGGCCCTCCGCGACCAGGGCGTGGGCAGCGCCGTCACGACCCTGCTGTGCTACGAGGAGCCGAAGGTGCGCGAGCTGCTCCACATTCCCGACAACTTCCTCACCGCCGCACACCTGGCTGTCGGCTACCCGGCTCGGGGCTTTCCGCGGAAGCTCACCCGGTCGCCCGTCGCGGACACGGTCGGCCTCGACGACTTCGCCACCCCACTGTTCCAGTGAGTAAGGGAGCATCCCGACAATGACCGATGTCTCTGCGATTTCCACTAGCCCGCTGGGTCGGGCGAACCTCGGCGACCAGTTGCGGCGGCACGCGCGGACGCTGCGGGACAAGCTGGCGTTCGTCGCCTATGGCGCCGACGGCGCCCGGCGGGTCACCACCTACCGCGAGCTCGACGAGCAGGCCAACCGGTTCGCCTCGGTGCTCCTGCGGCACGGCGTGCGCCGTGGTGACCGGGTCGCGGTTATGGCGCGCAACGGTGTGGAGACAGTCGCCGCCTACTTCGGAGCATTAAAGGTCGGCGCCGCCTTCTCCGGGATCAACGTCCTCTTCGGCGAGGCTGAAGTCGCCGGCCAGCTCAGCCACCTGGAGCCGACGGTCGTCATGACCAGTGCGGAGTTCGTACCGATGCTCGATCGTGTCCGGTGCCGGGTTAGCGTGCGGCACTGGTTCGTTCTGGGCGAGGCTACCGGCGGCTGGACATCGGTCTCGGAGTTGCTGGCCGGGGCGGACTCGGGAGAGCCCGACACCGACGTGAACGAGAACGACCTCGCTCTGGTGGTCTACACCTCGGGCACGGAGGCAACACCCAAAGGTGTGATGATCACCCACCGCAACTACTTGATCTCCACCGCGCCGGCCTGGGGTTGGGGCTTGCGGACCGGCACCGACGACATTTGGCTCTACGTGATGCCCTTCCACACCATCGCCGGAATCGGGTCGCTGACCTCGCTGCTGATGATGGGCGCGACGCTGGTCCTGCCGGCCTCGACCGAGGCAGGGGCGTCGTTGCGGATGATCTGCGACGAGGGGGTCACCGCCATCGCGCAGACCCCCACCTTCTATATCGCGCTGGCCGACCACGAATCGTTCGGACCGGACGCTGTCGGCACCGTGCAGCGCTGCTTGACCTACGGCGGGCAGGTCTCTCCGCACGCGATCAAGGCATGGGCCAAAGCGACGCCGAGGATCTCTTGGGGCACTTACTGGGGCCAGTCCGAACTGTCCCAGCTGGGTTCGGTGGGTTGGTTTCGCACTCTTGAGGAGATTCCAGGCGGCGATCCCACCTGGATCGGCAAACCCGTCTCCCACCTTGAGGTCCGGGTGGTCGACGCTGACGGCGCTGACGCCGAGACCGGTGAGTTGCTGTGCCGCTCGCCCTCGGTGATGCGGGGCTACTTTAAAGACCCCGAGCGCACGGCTGAGGTGCTGCGCGACGGCTGGGTGCACACCGGCGACCTCGTCCGGCAAGACGAGGAGGGCAACCTGTTCTTCGTCGACCGGCTCAAGGACATGATCAAGACCGGTGGCCTCAACGTCTCCTCCCAGGAGGTGGAGCGTGCCCTGCAGGCGCACCCAGACGTGGTTCGCGCGGCCGTCGTTGGGCTGCCCGACGACTACTGGTCGGAGGCGGTGACCGCTTTCGTGATCGTGCGGCCCGGATCGACCGTGAGCGGCGAGGAGCTGCGCGAGCACTGCCGGACGTCGATGGCCAATTACAAGGTGCCCAAGGCGGTTCAGCTCGTCGACGAGTTGCCCGTCGATCCGCAGGGCAAGCTACTCAAGCGCGAGCTGCGCCGGGAAAACGGCGGGTGAGCAGCACTCCCGAGGAGTCGAGCGCGGTCGCTGACGCACAGCCGGAGCCGACCCGGCCCGTACGGGCGATCCGGCCGCGCCGACCTGCGCAGATCGCGGCGGCAGCCGCGCGCTTCTTCGCCGAGCAGGGCTACCACACGGTGGGCATGCGCGAGATCGCTGAGGCCGTCGGTATGCGCGGGGCGAGCCTGTACAACCACTTCTCCGCCAAGGAGCAGATCCTTTACGCGATCGCTCTCGGTATGACCCGGGTGCCCGTCGATGAACACTTACCGCTGCTCGATGCCGAGGGCAGCCCGGCCAGCCGTCTGACTGCACTCCTGCACGCACATATCCGTCACCTGGCCGAACACCGCGTCGAGCACCTCGTCGCGCTGCGCGAGATGGCGGCACTGACTCCGGAGCACCGCGCCGAAATCGCCGACTACCGCCGGTACTACCAGCGCCGGGTGCGCGACGTGATCGCCGCCGGCGTGCGTGCCCAGCAATTCTCCGTGGACAGTCCCGACCGGGCCGCGGTAGCAATTCTGGACATGGTCAATGGCATCAGTTGGTGGCTGCGCGACGACCATGACGTCGACGACCTCGTGGAGACCTACATCAAATTCGCCCTCGACGGTCTGCTGCAGAACGCGCCCGCCCGGAGCGAGGTTCCGTAAAGGCGGCCGGTCCGCTGACCGGTCTCCGAGTCGTGGAGATGGCAGGTATCGGACCCGTCCCGCACGTGGCCGCTGTCGACCTGAAGAGCGACGGCGGCCGGACGACGGTGCGCCGCATGGTCTCCGTCGCCGATGTGGTGCTCGAAGGCTTTCGGCCCGGGGTTATGGAGCGGCTGGGCCTCGGGCCGGCGGAGTGTCTAGCGTGCAACCCCCCGCTCGTTTACGGCCGTATGACCGGCTGGGGCCAGGATGGACCATGGTCGCAACGGGCAGGCCACGACATCAACTACCTCGCTGTCACGGGCATTCTCGAATCGATGGGGCCGTCGGGTGAGGCACCGCTGCCGCCGCTCAACCTGGTCGGGGACTTCGGCGGCGGCTCCTTGCTGCTGGTGACGGGAGTCCTCGCTGCACTCTGGGACCGCGGCCGATCGGGCGGCGGCCAGGTCGTCGATGCGGCGATGGTCGACGGCGCGGGCGTGCTAGCGCAGATGCTGTGGTTGTGGCGGGCAGCGGGCCGGTGGTCTGACGAACGAGGCACCAACCTGCTCGATAGGTAGGCACCGTTCTACTCGACCTACCGCTGCGCGGACGGCCGGTTCGTGGCCGTCGGTGCCCTGGAGCCGCAGTTCTGGGCCGAGTTGCTAGACGGACTGAAACTCCCCGAAGGCGAGCTGCCCGACCGGTGGGACCGGACTCGCTGGCCCGAGCTGCGTGCGGTGCTGGCCGACCGGCTCTCCCGACGGTCCCGGCACGAGTGGGCGGAGCAGTTCGTCGGCACAGACGCCTGCCTGACGCCGGTACTGACCTTCTCCGAAGCGGCCCGGCACCCGACTGCCCGGGCCCGCGGCTCGTTCCTCACCGTAGACGGCGTGGAACAGCCAGCCCCTGCGCCGCGATTCTCCCGGCACAGCGGACGATCATGCACGGCGGCTCGGCAGATTTCGGTGGATGAGGTCTTGACCCGCTGGCGGCCTCAGCCCTGAGTCTCTGATTGCCACTCGCCCACGACGCGTTCTCTAATCACAGCAGCCACACCGGCCACACCCCTTGGACTTACTCATCTAGGATCGGGAGGAGTAGCGCCAGCGACGGGCGGCGTCGCAGTCCCGAGTTGGGCTTCCCGATTCCCATCCACTGCCCACATGATGTGCATATGAGAGCCACAAGATGCGAGACTCGAGCTTACCGCCACGGCGGTGAGCTCGAGCCGAAAGGAATAACGTGACCGGAACGCGATCTGGCGATGATATCTGCAGCATGGACGCCGTCACCATGGCGGCCGAGATCCGTACAAAGCGGCTGTCTCCCGTTGAGGCAACCCAGGCGATCCTTGAGCGAATGGACCGACTGGAACCAACTTTGCACGCCTACTGCACGCCAACACCCGAACTGGCCCTGCAAACCGCTAAACGCGTCGAGTCCGCCATTGCTCACGGGGAGCATGTCGGACCGCTCGCGGGTGTCCCTGTGGCGGTCAAGGACCTCATCTGCACGAAAGGCATCACGACGACCTCCGGGTCGTATGCCTACAAAGACTTCGTGCCCGACGAGGACGACGTCGTCGTCGAACGACTCAAAGTCGCCGATGCTGTCATCCTCGGCAAAACCAACTGTCCGGAATTCGGCTATAGCGGCGTCGGGCACAACTCCGTATTCCCCACGACACGAAACCCCTGGAACCCTGAACTGACCTCTGGTGGGTCCAGCTCTGGTTCAGGCGCAGCGGTCGCTGCTGGCATGGGTCCCCTGGCGCTGGGCAGCGACGGAGGCGGATCCATCCGTATTCCAAGCAGCTTCTGCGGCCTTTACGGCCTCAAGGCCTCCATGGGACGGGTGCCACTCTATCCCGGAACGAAGGACGAACGCTATCCTGGCGTGTCCAGTTGGGAGTCCCTCGAACATATTGGTCCGATGACGCGGACCGTCGCGGACAGTGCGCTGCTCATGTCCGTTATCGCTGGACCCGATCCACGCGACAGGTACTCACTGCCTGCCGCCAACCACGAGTGGGTCGACTGTGTCACAGGTGACATCAAGGGCCTCCGGGTGGCCTATAGCGCCGACTGGGGGTATGCCGCCGTTGACTCACGCGTGCGGGCCATCGTCGGGGAGGCGGTCCAGGTGTTCGAGAAACAACTCGGTTGCACCGTGGAGCAAGTGGATCCAGGCTGGCCGCACCCACATGACGCTTTCTGGGCAATCGTGGCAAACGAAAGCGACCTCCGTGGCTTGCGTGCCATGGTTGACCGTGTTGGCGCCGAAAACATGACGCCACATGTCGTCGAATTCATTCAGACCGACTGGAAAGCCGAACAATTCACTGATGCCCTCATGGTGCGCAAGGCGATCCAGAATAAGATGTGGCACCTCATGCAGAACTATGACCTTCTCATCACACCGACCCTGGCAGTTCCGCCCTTCGAGGTAGGAATTCAGGGACCAGACATCATCGAAGGGCGACAGGTCGAGTCGTCCGAGTGGCTGCACTTCACATATCCGCTCAACTTCACCGGTCAACCCGCAGCGAGTATTCCAGCGGGCTGGACGGCGGACGGACTACCCGTGGGCATGCAGATCATCGGCCGTCACCTTGACGATGTCACCGTTCTACGCGCCTCTGCAGCTTTCGAGACCGCGAGGCCATGGGCTCAGGCGTGGCCCGACATAGTGACAAGCCAATCCTCGTGACCGGATCTGCGGCCACGCCAGTGCATCTGCCATGCTTGTGGAGTATCATTGGGTAGTTGATCTTCTTCGAAGAAGAAGCAAATAAGGCCCCATCCAGCGCAACGAAACTCGGATGCCGGTAACGGCTCTTTGGTCGTTATGTCAGTTTTTCGGCGGTGGGCTCTCCGGATTGCAGACACCCTCGACTGAGGTCCGGGTTGGGGTGCTGGGCGCGTCGGCGAGCGAGCACGCACCCTGTCCACCGGATCCGTATCGCCTCTGCGTTCGCAGCGATGTGCGCGTAAGGCTGGGGAGCGGGATACCGGGCTCAGAAGGGCCGAACGTGCTCCTCCCCCGCGGGTCATCACGCTAGTCGGTGGATAGTATGTACTATCCAAAAAACACTGAGGGCTTCCTTGCGTTGGGTGTGGTCCCGGGCCGCAGTGGCCGGGGGCTACTCCGCCGGCGGGAGGCTCTTCGCGAGGTAGTCGGTCAGCTCGCCTAGGCCGGTGACCTGGCGGGTGGGCTGCGGCCCGGTGGGGTCGATGTCGTGGCCGGGCCGGATGAGGCGGATGGTGTCGACACCGGCCTGCAGGGCGCCGCGGACGTCGCGGGCGGAGGCGGCGACGTGCACGAAGGAGGGGCCGGCGATCGTGTGGGCGGCGTGGTACAGGTCCGGGTTGGGCTTGTACTGCCGGACTCGCTGCGAGGTGATCACCAGGTCCGGCGCGAAGGGCAGCGACGCCAACCGGGTGCGGGCCAGCAGGGCGTTGTCGATGTTGCTGAGCAGGCCGACCCGGTGTGCGTGGGCGAGGTGAGGCACCCCGCGGGCGACGTCGGGCCACAGCGGCCAGTCCCCGAGGGATGCCCACAGCTCGCTCATCGCGGCGTCGACGTCGCCGCGGAGCCGGTGCTCATCCAACACCTGGACCAGGGCCCGCCGACCCAACGCGGCGAAGGGCTCCCACCGCGCACACTCGCGCTGCAGCCTCTTGTGCTCCCGGTCCCACCCCCGGTACAGCGCCTGGCCGCCAAGTGCCCAGCGCTGACGCCTGGCGATCTGGTCGAACACCCCGGGAGCCGCCGGTCCGGGAGTCGATCAGGGCGCTGAAGACATCCAGGGTGACATTCACTGGCGCACCTCCGCGTTTGTTTGGGCGGGTCCGGTCGAGCAGCGTGACATCGCGCGCGCCGTGCAAACGCGAATTCACGCGTCACGAAAGCCGTACAACGGTTAGCTGACGCGGGGGCCGCTGTGGGTGGTGCGGGCGGTTCGTAGGTGTATCCGGGTGGCGATGTCGGGTTCGCGGAGGGCGCGGGCGAGGTCGTGGCAGACGTGGTCGGTGGCTGCGGTGATGGTGGGGAGGTCGGCGGTGGGCTCGATGGTGATGGTGAGTTGTAGAGTGCGCCGACCGCGGTCGGTGATGGCTTTGCTGTTGGCGGAACGCACCCCGGGGGTGTCGAGCATGGCGTCGGCGGCGGCGGAGGCCAGCGCATTCAGGTCGACGGTGAGCTTGCCGGCTGTGCTGCTGCCTGACAGTCGTGTGTCGCCGATGGTGTGCCGGGAGAGGTGGGTGCGTAACCACCACAGGGCCAGCAGGGTGAGGAGCACCCCGGCGGCGCCGACGGCCCACGGCCACCAGCCCTGTTCGGCGGCGCGACGCAGCCATGGGGCCCGCACGGTTCCGGTGAGGCGGTCCCACCACTTGGCGTGCCAGACCACCGCCCCGACTCCGAGGACGAGCGCCACCGCACCCAGCACGAAGAGCAGGGTGCGGTCGAGGGCGGCGAGGGCGCGGCTCATTGGGAACCTCCGATGTAGCGGGCCTTGACCTTGACCCGGGGGGCGCGCCGCAGCGCGGACAGGCGATCACCGACCGCCTCGGTGAGGGCGGTGCGCACCTGCGCGGAGTCTCGGGCAGTGGTGGTGGCTTTCACGGTGACGGTGCGGCGGGTGGCCGAGGTCGACGCGGAGACCACACCGTCGACGTTCTCGACGGTGGGTTGGACCAGGCGGGCGAGGTCACCGGGTCGCATCCAGGCACCGGGGGTGCCGGACAGGGAGATCTCGGTGCGCTTGCGGGGTTTGAGGGCGGCCAGCAACCACCACAACCCGAGCACCGCGAGCCCGATGCCGGCGGGGATCATCCACGTGCGCGCGGTCAGACCGTCGATGGCGTTGGCAGTGTTCTTGGTCCAGGAGGAACCGCCGAACGCGCCGGCCGCGATGAGGGCGTCGCGGATACCGACCACTCCCAGGGCGAGCACCACCAGCGCCAGCAGCACCGCCCAGGGGGCGGCGGCGGGTGTAGCGGTCGGAGTGCGTCCCGCGGTGGGCTCCACCGGTGCTGCCGCCGACTCCGGGCCGACCTCTTCCCCGGCGGTGGTGTCAGTCGGGTCTGCGGTCTTGGGATCTGTGGTCTTGGGATCTGTGGTCTTGGTGTGTGCGGAGTGGCGGGGCCCGGTGGGGGTGCTCATTGCACGCTCCTGGTCCTCGAGGAGGAGGTGGTGTCGTGCACGACGGCGGTGACGGCCACGTCGACGGCGTCCACGGTGAGCCCGGCCAGGGTGCGCAGCTGCTCGGTGACATTGGTACGGACCGCGGCGGCGGTATCGGGTAGCAGCGGCGGCCACGCCACCGCGATGTGCACGCGGGCGCGGACGTGTCCCCCGGCGACAGTGGTTTCGACGCGGGGCAGGTCGCGCCCGGTCACTCTGTTCAGACCGCTGGAGTGGGGCACCACCCCGGTGGTGGTGGTCGCGGCGTGCGCGGCGATGCGGTCCACCACCTTGTCCCGAACGTGCA
>JAABUJ010004345.1_pt1 | contig 14974 bp, 9 predicted proteins | sample 5559131 | NCBI WGS metagenome assembly JAABUJ01 (sample SAMN10711875, study PRJNA513366) | rock metagenome | isolation source: Antarctica rocks | place: Antarctica: Victoria Land, Mt New Zealand nord | collected 2016-01-07 | reverse complement strand
CCAAATAGGCCTCGTGCATCTTTGTCGGATTGCGTCTGGATACATGTCGGTCTTCTCCGTATACTTGATGATGTTTATTACCATCTGCGATTTTTCTCATCACTGACACTTTTGCTGAAGGTACAGATAGCACGGATCAGCCTCTACCTCTCTCGATATCATAACCGCTCAACTGAATCCACAGGAATATTGTCTATCAGAGCGTTTGGGTCTTACCTTTGGGGCGCCGTGAATCAGTCTCGCAACACTTTCCCCCTGGACGCCGAAGATTCCGAGTCTCGAATCATCCATCTACTTGTGAATTCTTTCTCCTAAGTGGGTTTATCGATACGAAGCAACACTCAACAACGCAAGCCATGGACATCACGACTATGCTCAACAACAAGGGCCCTGGTGCAGCTGCTGCACCGGAGCATACGTATCAGCCTACCCTCGTGCGCGTCGTACAATGCAATGATCGATCGGCTTCCGAAGCAGGTTCTGAGTTTGAAAGCTCATCAGAGCAATCCTCCGCGTATTCAATACGGCCGGATCGGCCTCTCCAGGCGATGCCTCATGTACCCAACGGCGTGCGGTATCCGTCGCCAATCCAGGGCGAACAGCCCATGTCCTTACTGGCTAGTGGGTACTCCGCTCAGAACCTCGGTATAGACAACGACTATGGGCAGGGACAGTATCACGATGAGCCAAGCAGCCATCCGGGCCGTTCATCCAGTGGTAATGACGCTGTGAAGGCTTTTGCATGCACTACTTGTGGAAAAGGTTTCGCTCGGCGAAGTGATCTCGCTCGCCACGGTAAGCTAAAGTCCGTGTCATTGTATGTAGAACCATTCCTAATCCTGTTCGTATAGAGCGTATACACAGTGGAGTCAGACCGCATGTTTGCGACTACCCAGGCTGCAACAAACAATTCATTCAAAGGTCTGCCCTAACGGTGCATGCTCGCGTGCATACAGGCGAGAAGCCACACATGTGCGAGCGTTGCGGGAAGGTATCTTTCGTCTTTGCATCTTTCTCGCACGGAGCTGATATAGTCACGCGCAGCCTTTTAGTGATTCGAGTTCGCTTGCAAGGCATCGCCGCATACATTCTGGGAAACGACCTTACAAGTGTCCCTTCGCGGACTGTCAGAAAACCTTCACCCGCAGAACGACGCTCACACGACATCAGAACCATCATTCCGGGACCATTGAGGAAGCTGCTGCTATGACGGCGGCAGCACTGGCCTCTCGCTCTTCCGGAGTCAGGACTGGATCCGACGGTGGAACATACTCCGACAGCGCATCAGCTGCGTCTACACCTTCACCAGGACACCGTAACCTTTCCCTTTCCCCTACCTCTAACCTGCCACCCATGCCGCCTTTGAGTCGACAGACCAGTGAGCTATCGTATATTTCCGGGCCATTCCCCCACCACCTTCGGGGTGACCTACCACCATCCAGCGCACGATCATCGCCCTCGCTCCCCTCGCCCACCCGGTCTTCTTTCAGCACCCAGCATCGGCCGTCACTGACATCTCATCCTGCAACATACGGTCCACCACCCACGTTGGAGCCACCTACACATCAAGACAGCCGAAGACCTGGCAGCGCCAGCGGAAGCCCTCATCTTGGCAGCTCCGGTTGGCAGTCTCCAATACATCCCGGTATGAGCTCACCCGGCCATGGAGAGTCATATCTGTACCCCGATCCTCCATTCGCCGGGCCAGCGCCCCATTTCTACTACCCCAATTCTCATCTACGGCGTCCACACAGCACCGAGCCGGACCAGTACGAGTTGAAGCCGCGGCTCGTAGGCGGAGAGCTCTACAGTAGCTGATAATCTAAGTCTTTCTATTGCCTATTCCATGGGCTGTATCTGTAACCCGGTCTAGCATGTATTCGGTGGGATCTTTGAGCGAATTGTAAGGAAATTTGTATGCTTATGCTGGTCATATTTTGTGTCTACCCTTCGTCTAGATCAGCTTTCACCATAGATTAGGCAGTCAGAGGTCTCGAGTTCATTCTCGCAATATTGCTTCTCACATCATCGTATGCAAGCTTCACAATGGGGATGTTCCTTGGGCACTTGACCCTCTTCTCGAACACCTTGGTGTGGAAGTCGCCGACGACGAAGCAACACCAATTTAGACGTCTGAGGAATGATACTAAGCATTTCACCGGTGTGTCCCTAAGAAATAAATTCGACAAAATTTGGATTGCGCAGGAGAAGAGCTGTTAGGGTCAGTCCCCAATTTCGGCCAAGTCTCCCGCTTGACGGCCGTGCAAGGTCACATGCAACCAGCAAGCTTAGAAATGACGGACTTCTGCATACAGCATGGAGGAGAAGGAAGCAGGCACACACGAAAGCGAACGAAGAGATCACTCAATCACTTGCAGGACACCTCGAGCCGGACAGCTACTGAAGAACCGCGGTCCCAGCTTGAGATAGAGCAAAGCTCCGAATGATATCTGAATGGAACAACGATTATTTGCCGTCGACGGTACGGTGCTCTAGGGCAAGACCAGCTCCTCGAGATAAAGTAGGCTGTAGAAGATTGCTCCGGAACCTGGACCAAAACGGTAGGTGTGCGCACCTTGGAGGGCTGCATGAACATCCAAGGGCAAGAATAGCTTGAGGGGAGAAATGTCCAGCTTCTTCCCCGCTCCGAACACTGTGCAATACCAGTATCGGTTAACGGCAGGATTGTGTGGCCCACCCATCTCATGGTTTGGATTTCAGGAGCATCTTGCACCGAAGGTACAGTCTGATGTTCCAACAAGACCTACTCTCCGATGTACTGTAGGATCTGTGCATCCTTATCATCTCGGGCAATGTTGGTTGGAGCATGGATGATGTTCCTTATCATATGAGCCCACCCTATGATGTTTCTTGCGGGGTTGGAGGACCCATGTTGGCGGAGCGAGCCGTTCAGATTAGGCTGTTGCCGCTGCACCACGCTGAGATTGCCTCTGAAGTACTTCATCGTCCGCCAACGAACCGAGAAGCTACTTGAACAGATGACCATGCCTCCTTTTCCATTGGCTGTCCATGCTTCTTTCCCAACATACAGGAACGTCGCCACCTTCCACCTTCCTTGTCGCTCCATAAGGTAGCTCGGACCACTCAGGCTGTCGTCCAATCCCATCTCACACACACCTTCTCGAATCGAATAAGCATTCGCACGCCGTCTTCTATGCAGGTACAAGTGCAACGTCCCCGCAGGCCGCAGGAGCCTCCTGACATCCTCACCCCTGATTGCCGCTCTCAGGGGACAGTGCGGCCTTCCTAAAGAGCATCATGACCGCATCCCCCACTTCGCATCCTCCGCTATGGTCAATTCCCTCGAATCAAAGAACGTGAACAAGCGGTGATTGGTGCGTCGCAGAGATTGTCTTCCTGCTGGCGGTCAAATCACTGTGGACAAAGCTCGTGCCTCCTAGCACAAACGACGAGTGATCGACGACGGTGCCCTGCGACACAACCACTCCCCGTCCATATCTCAGACCTACCGAGGATCTTGATCCTCACTGTGACCGAGGGATAGGTAGCTATCCATGTTACTACCTCCCTAGCAAGGCATCTCCGCTCCTGGTCATCCGTCCTTGGCACTGTCTGATATCCCTGAATCAGTGTGGACGCTGCAGTCGTGATGGAGTCCAACGTCAACGCTATGTTCGGTGCAGGGGAGCAATTCTCTATAAGAAAGAGCATCTGTCCTGTTTGTTTCTATCATCACAGCAACCTTAGAACAGCAGATTCAACCATCATCTCCTACTACCGGCACTTTCTCAGCCATTTCAGTCGTTCAACATGCGTTTCACCCAGAACATCGCTGCGGCTTCGGCCCTCCTTACCCTCGCTTCAGCTTCTCCTATCGTTGACAGGCGCCAGAAAGCGAACAAGGACTTTGTTGTCAAGCAGTCTGTTGCCAAGCCAAGCATCAAGTCTGGTCCTGCTGCTCTTGCTGGTGCCTACGCCAAATATGGCAAGCCAGTTCCCCAAGATATTGCTGCCGCCGCTGCTGGCAATGACGGGACTGTCACCACCAACCCTACTCAGTATGACTCTGAGTATCTGACTCCGGTCACCATTGGTGGTCAGCAGCTGACCCTCGACTTCGACACCGGATCTTCTGATCTGTAAGGCTTCCTTAGTCACACCTCTTCCTGAGCACATCTCTAATCATGTTAATAGTTGGGTGTTCTCTTCCGAGACTCCCGCTAACGAGGTCAACGGTCATACCATTTATGACCCATCGAAGTCCAGCTCCTCCAACCAGCTCCAAGGGTCCACCTGGAGTATCACCTACGGCGACAAGTCTAGCTCTAGCGGCGATGTCTACACAGACACCGTCTCCGTTGGCCAGACCACGTTCGCCAACCAGGCCGTCGAGCTCGCCCAGCAAGTGAGCACCCAGTTCCAGCAGGACGTCGGCAACGACGGTCTTCTCGGCCTGGGCTTCTCCTCGATCAACACCGTCAAGCCCCAGCAGCAAATGACCTTCTTCGACAACGTCAAATCCAGCCTCTCATCCCCTCTCTTCACCGCCGACCTCCAGAAAGGCAAGCCCGGAACCTACAGCTTCGGCAGCATCGACGACTCCGCCCACACCGGCGCAATCACCTACGTCCCCGTCGACTCCAGCCGCGGCTTCTGGGGCTTCACAGCCGACAGCTACAGCGTCGACGGCGGCTCCTCCGGCGGCGCCATTAGCAACGCTATCGCCGACACCGGCACCTCCCTGCTCCTCCTCGACGACACCGTCGTCACTGCCTACTACAGCGGCGTCCCCGGCGCCCAGAACGATCAGACCCAGGGCGGCTACACCTACCCCTGCAGCACCGCCCTTCCGGCCATCACCTTCACCATCGGCGGCTACGCTGCCACCGTCCCGGGCTCGTACGTCAACTACGCCCCCACCGACGCGAGCGGCACGACCTGCTTCGGCGGCATCCAGTCCAACACCGGCATTGGCGTCAATATCTTCGGGGACATCTTCCTCAAGAGCCAGTTCGTTGTCTTCAATGGAGACACCAGCCCACAGTTGGGCTTTGCGGCTAAGCCCCTCGTGTAAGGCATGAGCATCCGGGATGGTACGGCGAAGCATTGGGTACACTGGGTCATGAGTCGAAGATCGTTCTCTCTTACGCATATGATGTGGGCATGATGCTTGCTGCACAGCTGCAGTTGCGGAAATGGCAGGTGTTTGCGTTAAGGTTTTCGAGGCTTGCTGGGAAGGCTTTTCTTTCTTGCATATAATATTCTTACTTTAGATGGCAATGCATTCTTATACTTTTATCGGTCGTGGTGCATTGTGCATTGATGATTCAGAGTCTACAGTGCTGTCATGGGCTCAGGTAAGAAGACTTTACGATCAGTCTGGGGTTTCTCACTTCCGCCATTTCTGCCGATGTTCTTGTATTAAGGGGACGATGATGGAGCCAAACCCCACACATGCTATGGTTCATGGTCTTTGGAAGTGTTGTCAAGACTGGTCAATTTCGCAAACCCTCCAAGCTGAGATCGCTAACTTTTCGGAAGATGAGTCGTCTTGAGCGTCTACGGAGTTAATGTATTGGACTTTCATCATCTTTGATTGGGGATCTATGTACTCGATACGTCGACTAGCTTTTCGGCACAAGAGTAAATACTTCTCTCGTCCTTGATATGTGCACGATTTCCATTTCAGTACGCAGACCCACACAGATATATCCACTCCCAAGCGCCCGTAGGTCTCCCTTCATATCTTCCGAACATCATGAACGAAATCCCCTTCATCTACGCCCCGGCAGCGATGCCATTGGCTTTCGCCTTCTCCACCACCTTCCCCGTCTCCACCTGCTCGTCGACCACCTGATCCAACTCCCTCTTCTCCGGCACCTCCCTCATCTCCCTCTCCTTCTGCAGGAACTTCTTCTCCTCCTCCGCCGTCAGGTCCTGCAGCAGCGGCACATCAACCCCCTGCGTGATACTCCGATGAAACGCCCTAATCACACTATCCACGTCATCAACCGCCAGCTGCCGGATATCGGCCATGGCCTTCACTTTGGTGGTGCACTGCTTGAACTCCTCGTCCGACATGTCGATGTTCAGCTGCATGGCGCGGCTCTTGATGGCGTTCCACCCCGTCAGGCGCGAGGTGAAATGCACGTAGCGCGTGAGGCCGAAGTCGGCGGGGTTGATGATCTCGTAGGTGGACGGGTTGTTGAGGATGGCCTTGGCGTGGATGCCGGCCTTGTGGGTGAAGGCGCAGAAGCCGGTGATCGGGTTGTTGAACGGGATGTTGACCGCGACGGCCTGCGCGACGAGGTCCTCGATGTCTTTGAGTTTGGAGAGTTTGTATTTGGACATGACGTAGTCGCGGTCTACGGTGATCATGCGCGCCATGAGGCCGCCGAGGGGGGTGATGCCGTTTCGTTCCTGGGGTGGGGTGTTAGTTGGGGAGGCAGCCTAGGGTGGGGTGTTGGACGTACCCCGATGCCGAGGACGGATGTGTCGACGTGGGTTGCGCCGGCTTCGAGGGCGCAGTAGGCGTTTGCGACGGCGCAGTCGCTGTCGTTGTGGAAGTGGGTTTCGATGTCACAGCCTACGACACCTCGGAGCGTCCGGACTAGATCGTAGACCTGTCGCGGGGATGCGCATCCGACGGTGTCGGCGATACCGACGCGGTTGACACCGACTTTGTCGACGGCGGAGTAGATGGAGAGGAGATCGACGAGGTCGGAGCGGAAAGAGTCTTCCGTTGAGAAGCGGATCTCGATGCCTTTTTTTTTTACAAATTCGATTACTTCGATGGCGGTGTCGCGGATGTAGGTCATGTCTTTGCCGTGGGAGTGTTCACGCAGGTAGGAGGAGGTTCCAATAACGACATCACTAAGCTGGGACATTAGCGAAATACTTAAGGCGTGTACCTGGCGGGACGTACACTCCGTCGACGCCCGTCTCGACAGCGATCCGCGCGTCCTGCGAAAGGTAGTCAGTATATACACCATCCCGAGTGTAGTGATGCTTGAGAGAGCAGCCCGTACATCCATGTGACATCTTATGTGGGTCAGAATCTTGGATCGCAAGCCCAATTTGCATATTGCCTCGCAATCCGCTCTTGACTGCTCAGAGGCCACGGGGCTTGTCAACTCAATCTGGAATGCCGGTGAGCTTCCCATCCGGTAGCCATCGAGCGGTTCAGCTCACGTAGTCGACACCGAAATCATCCAACGCCCTGGCGATCTCGATCTTCTTCTCCGTATCGAAAAAGGCGTTGGCAAATTGTTCGCCCTCCCGTAATGTACTTTCAATGATCTCTATACCTCGGAGTTAGGACAACTTGGGAGCGACGATCCTGGGGGTTTATGGTACTGACTGAAGCGCGAGATATTGCTTAGGAAGTCGCCGACGGGCTGATAGGGATTTCTACTGGCGACATGAGGGTTTTGCGAGGACTTGACCGCTGTGTAGCCTTCATGTGCTGCATGGAATTCTGTTAGCCATGAGTTCTACATCAAACCAGTTCCCTACATCGATTGCCGTTTGCCACGCCGTTGGAGGTGCCATTGCTATGCCCGTTGACGTTGTTGGGAATGCCGTCTTCTTCTACCGGTGGACACATGGTGAGAGTTGATTACTGGTTTCTTGAGCTGGGTGTTCCTTCAGATTTCGCCAAACGGAGAAGGCGGATGGGGAAGCTATAATGTTTGTTATGAGTCTTCACATGCCGTGAGTCAGAGGAAGGGTAAGAAAGAGGATTGTGGGGAAGTTGGGGCGGTTATGCAAAGTCAAGAAGCGACTTTCATGCCCTGTGCGTGCTCCGGCGGGTTTCCCCAGGGTTTGTGTGGATTCTGATTTCTGATTGGCCAATTCCAAGGTCGTCCGACATCGGCAAAGCTGCAAGCTCTAAACCCCACGACAGTGACGTAAAGCAGTCCTGAATATCATACGGCAAAAATCCAGTCATGCTCATGTTGAGAACCTTTTCTGCTTCACGCTTGTTGCGTCTTCTCTGTCCTTGAATCATCTCCTGATCTCAGAACAACAAGACGAATCACACAATGGCGTCCACACTAGTCCGCCGCTTTCCTTCGCGCATACAGAGCGCATCAACGTCCTCGAAATTTCGGCCAGCAATTCGTAAGGCTACCCACCCATGAACACCTTCCTCTACCCGCCGATGTATCTTGGCACAATGTTGTGGCAAAAAGGCTGACCAGACGTTGCAAGGCACCACCTTCGTCAATCGACGTTATGTTTCTAGCGACCTTGGCAACCCGCAATCGAGTAGCAGCGAAGAGTCGGACATCAAAGCCTCAAGAGCTACTGATGGCGGGTCACCAGACACTGCTAGTCTCCAAACGCCAGTCTCCGACCAGTCTTCTATACCTGGCAATCAGAGTGAAGGAACGCCCAGTCACGATCAAGTGAAGCAAGATCCTTCTGAGTCTGCGGAGAAAAAACGAGCTCATGTCGAGAGTCAGGCGAACAAGCCTTTGGGTCCAGAGGATCATCAATGAGGCGTCGACGTGCTGCCATGGGCCGCAACGACGAAGGTGGAAGACTCTGCAACTGGTGGGCCATCACCTTGGGACTGTCACCATGCAAATATAATTCATAGTCGAGCATTCACCAGGATTTATAAAGTTGACAAATTTGGCTTTTGGGGGCTATCACGTGACTTCCGAGCCCAGGTAGTCGTTACTGACAGATAGACCTCGAATCTTTCGTTCTGTGTTCGAAATAGTCCATCATCCAACTTTTGCTCGGTATTCGGATCACGAGAGATTTGTACTCCTTCCCCAAAGTAAGTATCGAGGTTGAAGATGGGCTATTTATAGCAGCATCGATATGCAGGTCTCCCCCCGCCGAGCCTACGGTAGGGAAGGATGAGTGCTTAGGCAGACCCCAGCCTTGCGAAGGATCAACAACCATCGCATTGCGTGTCACCTAATACTTACTTGGGAAACGCTCGTATCCGAGCATTGAGAGCGGTTTTAATCTCAGCATTCAGACGTAGGCTGATCCAATAGACAATGTCAGGTTTTGAGGTTGTTGCAGTAATTGGTGTCGTCGCCAGCGTTATAAGTGCCTACGAAGCTGCGAGCAAAGTTGTTGCAAACTTTAAAGACAAGCGTCGCGCCACGAAGGCAGAGCAGTTGGAACTATCGCTAGCACGGAGTCCCCTTGCTGTCGAAGACGCAAGGGATAGCGGAGTGGAAAGATTCGGGCAAGCGTTCGCAAACGGTGATCAGATCGCTCGAGAGGCACTCAAGGATGTTCTCATAGCATTGCAAAGCTCCCTGCTAACGCAGCTTGCTTCTCTTGCCCATAGCGATGATGTTGTCGACTTCTCAACACTCGTCGAGATTTCAGACCTTGGCCGAAGAAAATCTGTCGGGGCGCTTTGGGAGCTTTATACGCGTATGGCAGCTGCAGCTGCAATAAATCAGCATCCGTCCTTATTGCAAGGCCCCCCGAGCCATTCTAACAACATTTTCAAGGGAAAAGGACAACCACAGGCTCTCCAGGCGATTCGCCATGGCGTCAAGTCGGATAAACGCCATGCTTGGCAACCATCAAGCCTGCCTCATCGTCAGATGGACGAAAAGTACGAATCGAGGCTGGACCGCCAGATCACTGTTGAAACTATCTCCACCACCACATCGTCAAAATCGCCCAGTAGCTGGCGGCGGCCATTTCAGCTTAGACCCTCGCGTTCGTCGACTACGCACGACCAGAATCTTTCTCAACGACGATTAGATGGAATTCCTAGCAGAGAAAGCTATTCTCCACAATCGAACACATCACCAGAGTTCAACGGAGAGGCGTTTGGTCTGGAAGCGAATCCGTGGGAACAAGTGCAATTGCCCTCAGTCGTCGATAGCAACGATACATCGTCTGTTGTCAAACCCACCACTCCACTTCCGACTCTCGATTGGCCATCGCCCATGAACGACTATGGTGGCTTCTGTCAAGGTGCGTACTATCTGCAAGCTGGGCTTCACAAGGACGGTGTGAGATTACGAAACGCGTCTATTGCAAAGACTGGAGAGTCATGGTACTGGGGCTGCCGAAACTCCAAATGCGTCTTTGAGAGCCCAGCCTGCAAGATCAGGAAGCAGTTCTTCTTCGATGATTCCGTGTGCCAATTTCGAGGTCTGAAGTATCGATGGGTGTTCTTGGCCAAATCCCATGTTGCGCTCAAAAGAAGCAAAAACAAGGTCTACAGTTATCGCTGTATCTTTTGCGTTCTTCAAGGTAAGGGATCGCCGATCATCACTAGCATTCGATCCTTACTCGAGCACGTTGTACAGCATCGAGGCCAGCCTATTGATGAATCAATCCTAGCGAAGACGCTTTGTATCAATGGTAAATTGGCGGCTGACGAAGACTACTTCGATATCAATCTCCCTCCACTCGAGACCATATCCCTCGAAGTTGAAGACTCAAAGGAAAAGAGTCTCTCGCCTGAACGGGAGGAGGGACAGGACGAGCCGCCTATGGTTCAAGAAAAGTCAAGCCCTACCTGCGGATTAGGTATATCTTCGGCATGGTCCCTCGATGGCGATGATGCATTGAATGAACATCCGTGGGGCGATCCCTAAACATACAAGGCCGCCGTATTCGCTAATTATCATGCGTGCCACAATCGAACCTTGACCGTTGCGTTACTGTGTACATTCCAACATCAGCTGGTAGTGAGATAAGTGAAATATCCAATTTCCGGTCTTCTGGGATCGCTGTCTCTGAGATATTCGACGCGTGCAGTCGCAACGAAGAGAATATGTATTACAAACCGGCTATCAAGTTGGACTCTATTTTCGAAGCTCGCCGTATCCATAGAGTGAAATACCTTTGATTCAAAGATGGATCGTTGACGGATCAGCCTCACAATCGAGCTCAGACCATCACTAGGATGAAAGCTTATTAGTTCTAGGAGCAGTATTGGCGATTATTGGTGACACCAGTCAATGCGCACCGCTTTGACCCTCCCATCCATGGCTATCATCAACTTTCAGTAGGCTTCCCAAGCTATATGAATGCAAGAGACGCAGATGCACTTCGATAAGACGTATATTACTCTATCTTGCAATTCCTGGCCCAAGATAGAAGCTGGTGGTCATGTCTCACATTTTCCGCAAATAAGTGTTGTGCCTCTTATTGTAATATTGCTTTCGTGCCTGAATCTGCGAGCCTTAGCAATTCGAAGTCTGCAGATAATATTATCGCCACGCCAGCCTTGAATACCTGAGAAGCAACTAATATGCCAACCTGTATGCCAACATCAGGCCACACTACCGATATCGATCCCTCTGGTGGCAATAGAAACATTTGGGAGAAGCTATATTGCAGTTCACTTACCAAGCTCCGTACTGGCTTTCGGCCTTTCGTGAATTTGATTCAGCCTAGTCAACGAGCAGGAAATTCTACTTATGGAATGAAAAAGCCTTTCTTTTCGGCACTGGAGCCGAACCTGGAGAAAACTGGATCATCATAGACGTGGTCTGGAGTATCGCTTCAGCTATACTGCACTCTTCCCCACTCGTAATCGCGGTCGACGTATCGGCTTTCTCTAGGAGGGAACACGAACCGGTACACTTTACGGCAATAGTCTCCCATACCCAAGCGGTAGCTACAATCATCTCGAATACCCAACAAGCCGACGCAATCACGGATTGACGTTATTGCCCATGGATACGCAATTAGCAAATGTACATCAATCGACTATGAAATGCCATCAAATCTAATATACCTCTCCTACACAATGACTTCTTTCAATAAAGAGTCCTCGCTTATACGTTAATCGCCGATCATCGCCTGCCTTGGTTGTAAGATCGCCTACACGTCAATGCGTGATTGCGTCGGCCCGCTAGGTATCTGAAATGATTTTAGCTACCGCTTGGATATGGGAGACTATTGCTGTACACTTTAAGTTACGCTCGGCCCTCCTCTCATCACCAGGCATTGCTGGGAACAAGACTTCACCAGCGCAGAATGTGACGCAATCCCCGCTGTCAACAGCGACCTTCTCAACGATTGCAACCCATCGTTGATAGAATAGTCGAGATGCATCGCTTTGGCCGACTAGTAACCCGCCCTGAGGCCAAAATGTCGCTCATTGGTGGATCTATATCGATAGCTCCAACAAGGAACGAAGCACTGATCAATAGCCGCAATGCTAAAGGATCCTTTCCAGTATACTCGAGAGCTGTATTCGAAACATTGCCTAAGCCATCAGATCTACCGCCTGGTTGTTCTCTGAAGTCTCGCCTTGCGAGAAAAAAACTGGGAACTTTGGCAAATCTGTATTCGAGGAGAGACCCGTCTGCGCTCACAGAGGCGAGCTCCCTCGAAATTCCCCAATTGCTGCTCTCTGCAGCGGGATAGATCCAAGCCGCGGGTCCCGGGGATACGGGGAACGGTTCCTCGGGCACATAAAAGGAACGTGTCAACATCGTGACATTTGCAGAAGAAGATCGAGGTCCTTTCTCCAGGAGATTAGCTGTTCTACCACCAAGCTCTTTGCGATTTTTGAGTTTGCTTTAGACCATCGAATGAGCTGGACAACTCATCATAGACAATATAGCTCATCATTGAATTTTGACTGTTATAATAATCATCCCAGCTATCGTGTGCACATTGTCCAAGGAGCCTTATGAAAGTGCCAGGGTTGGGCATGATCACTCTACCAATATGTGTGTCGTGTAAAGTATGCTGGTCACGTGCTCTTTCGGCGAATCATCGGTTCTTTGATCATCTGTCTTCTTCAAGGCGTTCGAGGATCCTTCCTGCCATCTTCGTCTTATTTCCTTTCCTATACAGGCACGTATGTACCTTCAAACAATCAATCGACAATGAAGAGTAGCAACCTCGTTTTTTTACTAGAGCTCGGAACAGCAACGACAATGCAGAATGTGGCCATCAGAATGAGTCCTGCGGGGGATAATGCTCGCACACTGATCCCATGAGAGCACTGATCTGATCATGCCGTTATCCACTTCGCCGTCTCGCCTGATACCATTGAGCGGCAATTGCGACCCCTTGTCGAGGAGTGACTGACAGAGTGTTCTTACATCTCGCATAGCCATTAATTATGGAGCTCTATGCCTGCGGTCTCAACGCTCATCAGCAGCTATGTACTACCTCCGAAAACCAGAATGATTCGTCCCAGAACCTCTACGACTTTCAAAAGGTAGCAGATTGCAAGACCGTTCGCATCTTCTGCGCTCTTTGGTGTGCCACAATCCTCGAGATCGATGACCGACTTGTTTTTCGAGGTTTTCACTCGTCAGGCGTCACGAGCTGCCCAATCTCTGGCCCCAAATCTGGTGAAGGTCACGGTATTCGATCTGTCTTTGGTGACCTGAGTGGTGTGATTGGTGCAATAGCGGACGACGGACTGCTGTTGGAGCTTGGCAGAACCGACGGCCGACGGCGTGGTTGCATCAACGTGGCCATGTGGTAGACCATGTGTCCATTGCTCGGAATGGACAGATCGCTGTTGTTGCACGTAAGTTGTATCTCATCACGATGTGTGCTTGAGTGAATTCATGCTGTCCTTACTCTACATCAGCACGATGTCTGAATAGTGCATACCCTGCTTCACGTGAAGTGTCGATGAAACTCTAGATCATCTACCCTTTGCATCCTTGTCTGCTAATACAAGAAGAGCTGTATCTCTTGTCATGGGATGGCTTGGCACCAAGACATCGAGATATGATGTCGGCAACCGTCCGTTGTTGGAGTACCAGCCAGACAACGGCCTTTCTATGTGGGGTTGTCTCAGAATGGGCGCCGCTCAAGCGTAGGTCAAACCACCACAGAAGGGACAATCAACCATTCAATGACCTCCACCTCAGCCACGCTAGACCATGGGATAGAAATTGTTTTCAGATACTGCATGGTGCGAAGCAAATCCTGGAGGCAAGGCTTCATTGACAATTCTCGGAATGTCTTTCGATCGGTGTCCACAAATTTACACAGCTTACGTCTCTATGTTCAAGAAAGGCTAACGTGCCTCACAGACCATCCAGCTTTTGCTTTTAGATGCGTCCTGCATATACTGCCATCCCTCAAGGACCTCTTCGCTTGCAAAACCCCCAAACCGGCTCCTCAGTATTTTCCCATCAACACTATGGCACAATCTCTTCACCCGACGCCAACCTCTCACCTGCTCCTCGCCCCCTACAAAATCATTACTTTCGGGTCCCCACTCCACCCCCAGCTCCTGGCCCGCAACCCGACTTGTGACAAGCCAGCTGAGACACCTCACCATATCCCTTTCTTTGATGGCACCATAATCCGCAAGATCGAAACCGGAGGCTGGATGTGCGCTGGCATATCCCAAGAGAACGACCTCTACCTTTGGGGTGGTGAGGCCGGAACCGGCGAAGAGGAGCAAATCAAGTGCCTTCCAGACAGGACCGCGGAGGAGTCAAAAATGGTAAAGTGGGCGGAGATCGCTGGAGGAGACGTGCTGGATGTCGGGATCGGCGATGGGCATATCATTGCTTTGACGAATGACAACGAGGTATGGGTTTGTGGGAGGGGTTCGGAAGGGCAGTTGGGGTTGGGAAGGGGGGTTTGGTTTGCGGAGCAGTGGAGGGAAGTGGAACAGGAATGGGGTGGGGGTGTGGTTGTGGGAGTCGCAGCCGGAGGGTGGGGATCGTGGGTTGTGGTGAAGAAAGCGGTATGAGGGCCTTCAAGATTGGGGTACGTGAATTTGTCAAGCGCCTTCAGTGCGACTGATGGAGGTGGCTAATCATAGTACCTTGCAGTATCTCTTCATAGTGTCGACATCGACACACCATACTTAGACTTACCGAACAGCATTGTTAGGAACCTATCATCGTTGGTATGAAGACGCTTTATCACGTGGTATGGAGTTCAGACTTATTCAGGAGGCTTGAATAATGAGACTCTGCCCAATTTTACACCTTACTAAAGTTAATCTCACTAGGCAACTGCTATATCCCATCTACAGCACCCAAAACCTTCTCCTCAA
>JAABUJ010004343.1_pt1 | contig 14974 bp, 14 predicted proteins | sample 5559131 | NCBI WGS metagenome assembly JAABUJ01 (sample SAMN10711875, study PRJNA513366) | rock metagenome | isolation source: Antarctica rocks | place: Antarctica: Victoria Land, Mt New Zealand nord | collected 2016-01-07 | reverse complement strand
CGACACGTCGACCTCGACCGGGCGGATGGTGTTGGGCATCTTTGCCAGCTTGGCGGAGCGGACGTTGATCGCGGAGCGGGCGGCCGCGGCGCGGGAGGCGGCGCGGATCCGCGGCCGGCAGGTCGGTCGGCCGTCGGCGTTGACGGCGGAGCAGGTGGCGATGACGGTGCGGATGCGGTCGGCAGGGGAGTCGGTCGCCGACATCGGCCGCACCTTCGACATCGGGCGGTCGACGCTGTACCGGCTGTGGTCGGCGCGGCAGGAGGTCCAGTGACCGGCACGCCCGGCGGAGTCTTCTCCGTGAACGATCACCGTTCAGCCGGACCGCTCCGACCGTCCGGCAATCGAACCTTTCGCGGTGTCACCGTTGTCGCGTTCCTGCTCGTCCTGGTTAGCACGGTGTACTTCGCCGCCGAATGCCTGCACACCGACGAACCCATCACCGACCTGAGCATGACTGCCATCACCGGGTTCCTCACTATGGCACTGGCCTGGATCATCGTCGGCTCCTGGCGCGCCGAGCACCAGGACCCAGTTCGAGGCCGACCTTGCCCGGATGCGCACTCGGGAAGGGATGCAGATCGCGAAAGCTCAAGGCCGGCTCCGCGGCAAACAACCGAAGCTGAAACCGGCCACCGAAAAGGATCTATCTAATTGAGATCTACAGGGCCGGTCGCCACACCACCAACTCGCCGAGATGTTCGGCGTAGCAAAGTCAACGGGTCTACAGAGCAATTAAGAGAAGTGAAGGCACCCAGTCATGAACGACGGAGAGCCAGCGGGCGGGTGATCAATCAACAACCGCGACCAAGGATGCTGATCAGCGGCTTCGAGGACATGCCGAAGTCGCGCAACATTCAAATCCGAGATCGGCCTAGCCGTGATTGATATCGCTAACTCGTTGGAAGTAAATGCGAATGACAGCCTCCGACCGTCTCGAGCCCGACCCCAACCCACTGTTGGCCGAACTGACGCCCATGCAGACTGATTTGCTTGAGATCATCTGGCGTCCGGTCGTCCAGAGCACCGTCTCCTGCTGGCCGGTCTGGGACTACGTCGTTCGGACATTTCGAAACGAGCATCCAAATGCCCCAGACTGCGATGACCTGCGTCGATCGCTCCCGTCCATCGACGGCAGCGGGCCACGAGGAGACCGCTACGGGTTGGTTTGGCGCACTTCGCCCGGCTTCGGCACCAAAAATGTGAATCCTAGTGAGATCGTCGGACTCACCATCGCCGGACTGATGCAGCGCAGCTCGACTGCCAGAGCTTCAACCATTTTCCCCGATGAAGTGGCCACGCTCGTTGGTACGTACGCGCGCACCGAGGAAGAGGTCTCCACATACTGCGACAAGCCGCTCACGCTCGCTACAGACTGACAGCCAGTGGTTCACAAGCGCCAACGCGAATCGTCCCTACGAGATCACGGTGGCCGTTCTCGGTCAGCTCCTGTCGCACGAGTACTACTCGTTTGCCGGTGGAAACCCCTCTTCGGCCGAATCCTACGAGGTCAGCCTGGGGAGCTCTCAGTTCGGCGCCTTTCTTGGTGTAGCTTCGGCCAGCAACTATCTCGACCGGGTCATCACTCTGGCAGGCGCTGCCCAACCGCTATCACAGGCAAAAGCCCCACTGCCGCTAATTCAAACCCTGGACTATCTGTCCTACGTGCTGCACGCCGATCCCCACTGGAAGATCAAGGAGTCTCTGGTCACCGCACCGGATCTTCAGTCGGCGGCCGCTTTGGGCCTTCACGCATCGAATGAGTATGAGTTCCGCTCCCATATGGGCGCCCTTTGGACCATACTCAATCAGCTGAGGGTCCCACCGGCGAACGAGGAGGACGCCAACCTCATCTTCGGCAGCACCACGAACGCCAAGGGCAGTCTGAATCACCTAGAACTCTGGCTTCGGCGAAGACTCGGGACGGAGCGTTATCAGACGGCCGCATCGGATGCGATCGCGACGATCCGGCAGATTCGCCAATTGCGCAACGACGGAGCGCACGCCTCGCCCGAGACCAGAGCAAAAGCCATGACGGCCAAGCGATCCCTCAGGCTGCCTGACATCATCGCAGATTGGACGGGCGCCTGGGAGCTCGTCAAAGCACAAGCGGCATGGGCATTCGACCTTATCCGGCAAGAGGTGCAAGGCGCTCCCGATGACGGACAGGTGTGAGGAGACATCCCCTCATCCCTGCCGCCGGCGGAAGTCAACCGGCCGTCAATCCAGACCGCCTCGACCTGGTAAGACAGGCGCGGCGTCACACCCATGACCATCTACCGACACATACGCACCGACACAGCAGCCACCAAAGGTTGATGCCGGATCACCCGGCCCCACTACTGCCGTTCGAAATCATCTCTACCGCTATCGGCTGCAGGGATAGTCATCGACCCCCTGATCGGCGGCTTCGTGTCGTCAGCCGAGGATGACGCGTTGGTTTTCGAAGTCCAGGGTCACCGAGCCGAAGGTGGAAAGTATGTCGGCGCCGATGAGGCCTTGGATTCTGCCGTTGCTCCGGGCGGTGAGGGCGTTGGCGGAGCTGGCGGCGGTCACGGTGGGCAGTCTAACGGCGCTGATCCGGGCGTTGTCGAAAACTACTGGTTGCACGCTGGTGGCACAGGACACCGCCCCGATCTTGGTGGGAGTTCCGACTTTCTTGAGCGCTGAGGTGTTGGCCAGTTTGCTGTCCAATTCGGTGACCGAGGCGCCGGTGTCGATGAGGAAACCGCCTTGCTTGCCGTGGACGCTGACATCGGCGATGACACTCACCCCGCCGGCCGTGAGGTGCGCGGCGACGGGAAACGATTGGCCGCCGGTCGGCGCGGGGTGTCCCAAGGTCATCGTGGCGTTCTTGAAATCTACGGTGATCGTGCCGTAGAGGTAGTACAGGTCCGCGCCGAGCAGGCCGGCGAGAGGTATTCCACCGACCTTTTTACCGGCCAGTTCGGTTCGCTCCGAGGGGATCAGGCTGCCAGGCAAAGCCTGGCCGCCGATCGACCAGTCCGCCAACGCGACCGGCTGTACCGGTGCGGAGCAGCCGATGCTGGTGATTTTGCCCGGTGTGCCGATCGCGGCAAGGCCCAGCGATTTGGCGACGGTGCTGTCGATCAGGGTCACCGAGGCGCCGGTGTCCACCACGAAATAGAACGGTTTCGAGTGAATTTTGAGCAGGACCAGTACTTGCACGCTGGCTTTGTGGTGCACGATTTTGACCGGTATCACGAGCGGTCGAAGGCCCAGCTTGGACCCGCCGCCGGGTGGTATCACCCGGCGACTGCCGGAAACCGAGGAAGATCCAGCGGTGCTCGATGTCGATGTCGACGTCGCGGCAGTGGTGTTCGGCGACGGAGTCGTCGGCGAAGCCGAGCTGCCGGAGCTTGTCGACGGTGGGGTGGCGGTCGAGGTCGCCGAGGGCGGCGTCGCGATCCGGGCAACTGCAGAAGACGCTGTCGTGCTGGTGGCGATGGCCGTCGTTGGGGACGACGAACACGCACCCAAGCTGACACCCACCAGCGCGGCAAGCCCCGCCACCATCAAAGACCCCCGAAACCTGGGATATCGATTCATGAAGCATCTCCCTTTTGTTACAGTTACCGTTACCCGTATTCATGTTAGGCCTGTTACCTGTATCCATATTAAGGTCTAACCCGCACGCACCGGATAACTCGAACAAGCCTTGGATTCGAAGGCTGCAACCGCGGTAACACCGTCGGCTTTGACTGGCGCGGCGGTAAGAATCAAATATTCCTACCGCGAGTTCCTGCGTTGAGCAGCTTTGCGCTTCGACCGATAATCTGCTTCGCCAAAAACTAAAGCACCTAGTCCTCCTGCGGCAATAACCACACCGAGCCACAGGTCAATCAGGTCATGAGCACCAGAAAAGAACGCTACGTTCGAACCTAACGCTATACTCAGTAGAGCCGGCAGAAGAAAGTAACGCCTCGGAGATTGTAACGAGTGTGTTCTCAACAGTTTCCCAACATCACGTCAATTGGGCTGCAATTATAGTAGCGATTAGGATTAGAATTAGGATCGTACGAAGAGCCGTCTTGACAATTTCCACCGGCGGTGCAAGCGTTACCCGCTACACCGTTGGAGTCTCCCTGACAATAACCACTTGAGGTGCAGCCGTATCCACCGACAGGTATTTCACCAAAGCCTTTGGCGATAAGTCCTCCCCCCGAACCAGCCACTCCCGCCCCAATTAGACCGAGGGGTATCGTTACTTCCGGAGCAAATATGAGCCCAAGACCTGTTCCCAAAGCACCTATTCCAGTCAAAATGTCACTGGCGGGATCAAGTCCAGTTGGGTCGGAGTTCGAAATTGGATTGTCGCCTGCGTAGGCGTAGTTGTTGGCTTCCTGACCGGAGGGGTCGGGTTGGGTGAAGCGGCCGGTGGTGGGGTTGTAGTAGCGGGCGCCGAGTTTGATGGTGCTGTTGGTGTCGGTGTAGCCGCTGCCGTAGCGCCAGGGGTTGGTGGTGGTGGCGAAGGTGCCGCCGGTGGTGGCGGTGGTGTTGCCGTAGGAGTCGTAGGTGTAGGTGGCTGCTGTTCCGCCGGCGCCGTTGGTGACGGCGATGATGCTGCCGACGTTGTCGGCGGTGTAGTAGTAGTCGCTGGTGGTGCCTGCGTTGGTGACCTGCATGGCGATCAGTGTGCCACTGGGGTCGCGGATGTACTCCTGATTGGTGTACGGGTCGGCGGCTGAGGAGATTTTTCCGAGGATGCTGTTCGTGAAGTTGGTGGATCCGGCGGCGCTGCGTTCGTTGTTGGTGGTGCCGGCGTAGGTCTGGGTTCCGACGGTGGCAGCTGCGGTGAGTTGGTTGTAGGTGCTGTAGGTGGTGTCGGCGGTGGTTTGGTTGCCGTTGCCGTCGTAGGTGTAGGCGGTGCCGCCGGCGGGGGTGGTGCAGCCGGCGCCGGTGGTGGCGGCGCTCCAGCAGAGTTGGTCGGCGGCGTTGTAGCCGTAGTTGGTGGTGGCTGCGCCGGTTCCGGTGATGATCTGTTGGGTGCGGTTGCCGTTGAGGTCGTAGTTCCAGTTGGTGGTTTTGGTGGGTACCAGCGCGACGTTGGGGGCCGGGGTGGGGCCGGTGGCGGTTTGTTTGAGCCGGTTCATCGCGTCGTAGAGGTATCCGTTGATGGTGCTGCCGCCGGCGGCGACGGGGTCGGTGGTGGTCCAGATCAGTGAGGAGTCACCGGCGGCGGTGCCGTTGTGGTAGGTGTACTGCCGCGCTGCCAGGGTGGTCCCGCCGGTGGCGGCGGTGATGCTGGCGACGCGGCCGGAGGTGTCGTAGGCGGTGGTGTTGGTGACGCCGTTGGGCAGGGAGGTGATGTCGCGGCGTTGCGCCCGGTCGTAGTGGAAGCCGATGCATTTGGTGCTGTTGGGATAGCTGACGCCGGCGGGGCAGGACCCGCCGGGTTCGGCGAGGGTGAGGACGTCGTTGGTGGCGTCGTAGGTGTAGTTGACGGTGCCGGCGGCGTCGGTGTAGCTGGTGATGTTGCCGGCCGGGTCGTACCCGACGGAGGTGACGGTGCTGCCGACGCTTTTGCTGGTGGGCCGGTTCATCGCGTCGTAGGCGATGGTGGTGGTCCCGGACGCATCGATTCGCCTGGTGGTGTTCCCGGCCTGATCGTAGGTGTAGGTGACGCCGGAGACGCTGCCGCAGGCGGCGGTGGTGTAGGAGACCTGGGTGATGCGGTCGTTGTTGTCGTAGCAGGTGTAGGCGGTGTTGCCGCGGCCGTCGTGTTCGCTGATTTTCCGGCCAGCGGGGTCGTAGCTGAACGTTTTCACTCCGAGCGGGGCGGGTGGGGTGATGGTGGTGACGTTGCCGGCGGTGTAGCTGTAGCTGGTGGTGTTGCCGTTCCCGTCGGTGGAGGTGCACAGCTGTCCGGTTTTGCCGCCGCAGTCCGGCGCCGGGATCGCGGTGTTGTCGCCCTGGTAGCCGCGGTGCAGGGTGCCGCCTTGTCCTTGCGGGGTGCCGATGGCGGTGGTTTCGCCGAACTGGTTGTAGGTCAGCGCCGTCTGATTGTTCTGGGCGTCTTTCTCAAATTGCGGGCGGTAGTCGGCGGTGGAGTAGGTGCCGCCCGGCCCCGAGGGGGCGGTCGTGTACTGGTAGGACTGGGTGCGGCCAGCGGTTCCGGTGCCGCCGGTGCCGGTGGTCGGGGCGGTGATCGAGGTCAGGTTGTAGGTGGAGTCGGCGATGCCGATGTTGGTGGTGTCGTTGTAATCATTCGCCATCGCGGTGGTGTCGTTGTGGGTGTTGTAGCCGGAGCTGTGCAGGTAGCCGCGGGCGTCTTTGATCCGGGTGACCTGGGCGGTGTTGTTGATGATGGTGTACGTCGCGGTGTGATTGTTGGGGTCGGTGAAGTCGGTGGTGCGGGTGGCGGGAGTGCCGCTCAGCGCCGTGTTGTACACCCATGTCCACACTCCGGGTGTGGTGCTGGTGCTACCTGACGCGGTGGTCATGGTGAGCAGTTTGAACCCTGTGTCGTAGCTGAAGGCGGTGACGTTGCCGCGGCCGTCGGTGACGGTGGCCATCTTTCCGGAGGCAGCGTAGGTGAACTGGGTTTGCGCGCCGGTGGCGTCGACTATTTTCGACAGGGCGCCCTGTGGACCGGCGTAGGTCAGGGTGATGGTGCGGCCCAGCGAGTTGTCGGTGACGGTGGACGGCTGGGTGGTGTTGTTCGGGTCGGTGTAGGCGAAGCTGATGGTGCGGCCCTGGGTGTCGGTGATGGTGGTCAACGCACCGCGGGCGTAGGTGTAGTTGATGTGGTTGGCGCCGGTGACGTCCTGGGAGGAGTTCAGGGTGATGTTGGAGCCGTTGTCGGCGTACACGTTGACCGTTTGGCCGGGGTGCATGGTCAGGTCGTATTCGGTGCCGGGGCCGTAGCCGGCGCCGACCCGCACCAGTGAGGCGTTCAGGCCGGTGGGCACGGTGTAGCTGTATAGGGTTTTGCTGTTGCCGGCGGCGTCGGTGCCGGTGTAGGAGTTGCCGGTGGCGGCGAAGACGTACCCACCGCCGTCGGGCGCGGTGTAGGTGACGGTGTTGGTGGTGCCGTTGCGGTAGAGCTGACCTTCGAACTGTCCGACGTTGAGGGTGGGCCGTGCGTCGTTGAGGGCGTTGTACCGCAGTCCGACGGTGGCGGACTGGCCGATGCCGGCCAGGGACAGCAGCGACTGGGTGTACAGCAGGTTGCCGTTACCGGGGTTGATCTGGACACCGCTGCGGTCGGTCAACGTGCGTTTGATCATCGCTCCGGCGGTGCGGGAGCCGGTGTTGGTGTTGTTCGGGCCGATCGCCGCGGGCAGCACCGACGGGTTGGTGAAATAGCCCTCCGCATCCAGGACCAGGTTGACGGCGACGGAGGAGACGTTGCGGACTTTGATGGTTCCGGTGCTCAGGGCGGGTTGGATGACGGTCAGGTTGCTGGTGATGCTGTTCGGGTCGAAGTTGATGGTGCTGGCGTTCGGCTCGGTTTGGTCGCTGGGCCACATCCGCAGATAACCGCCGACGCTGCCGTTGCCGTTCAACGTTTGCGCGTTCAACGCCACCCCGGCCAGCGACGTCGATCCGTTGGGAATGCCGCCGACGCCGCCCAGCTGCACCGTGGTCACCGAGTTCGCGGGCAGCGGCACCGCCGGGGCCACCCGGGTGTCCAGCACCCGGGAGGTCAGCGGCGTGAACCCGGAGGTGGACGGTTCACCGTCGAAGTAGCCCTGGATGTCGACGATCACGTTGACCCCGGCGGTGCCGGCCCCCGGCCCGATGTACAGGTCGAACTGGCCGGAGGAGTTCAGGTCGACCGTTGCGCCCAGCGCGGTCGCCGAGACGGTGCCGGCGGTGGGGCTGCCCGGATAGTTCAAGGATGTGTTGGGCCGTGGGGTGCCGGTGGAGAACGCCGTGACGAAGTTGTCGGTGGTGCTCGCGGTTTGCACCGTGATGTTCGCGTAGACCGCTGACGCGGTGGCGGGAATGCCGGTGTTGCCGCCGGTGGCGGAGATCGTGGTGGTGCTGCTGGCGGCCAACTTTCCCGCCGTTGCCACACCGACACCCGTTGCGGTGTTCACGATTCGGGTGCTGTGCGCCGATACGTAACCGCCCGGCGCGGGAGTGCCGTTGCCGACCGTGAAGTATCCCTGCACGTCGATGAGCATATTCACCGACGTGTTGGCCTTGACCGCGATCTTCCCGTCGGTTCCGACGTCCACCACACCGCTGTTGGACACATTGTCGCCGGCCTCGAACACCAGGAACGTCGGCGAACCCGACAGCGACGTGTTCGGCGCGAGCGTCAAGGCGCCCTCCGCGGCCGGGTTTAACGCCGTCACCGTCATCGCAACCGAGGCGACCCCGGATGCCGGGATACCGCCGATTCCGGTCACCTGGACAGACCGCCACACATTCGCCGTTCCGGGCGTGGAATATCCGCCGACACCGCTACGGGTGTCGACCAACCTGGTCAGCAACGGATTGAACGCCCCACCCGTACCGGTCCCAGACGTGGCCGCCATCGGGGCGACTACGGAAGCGACCCGGCCGGGCGTCGCGGCGGAGACCTGCCCGGCGGTGGCCAACGCCACCACCACAGCCAACAACGCAATGCCCACCCGCGCCAGAAAACGCCGTGGCCGGCTCCGTCGGCGACGGTCAGCAGCAAAAGAAATCCGGGCAGCGTTCATCGCGATTTCACCGAGCACGGGAGGCCCCTCCAAGTTGTCCGGCGACGGTGATCACTCCGCGGCGTCACTCAATTACGCCAGACAACGCGAAAGCTATCCCGCCCGCCAGGGTCGCGTCAACAAGCACCCTTTTCTCGTCGCATGAAATTGCCATTCGAACCTGACAATCCAACAACCGATGAACCGCTAAATGTTGGTGGACAACGCATTCGGTGCCGGGGAACCACCAGGTGAACATCCGGGGTCGGGCCGCTGATGGCAATCCAAGAGGTTCAGCCGGCCGATGTAAGAAATTGTAAAAACCTCAACCCGGACAGTTCCGCTGAGTAACTATTGAGCTTCCCCGTTCGGGGAGTAATTGCTTGCAACCCGACCGCTCGGCGTCACCGTGGCGCTTCACTGCAATAAACCGTTCCCAGGTGTACGACCAGACGTGTGGCGAACGCGCAGTGCCACCCCATTCGAGTACCCACAGCCCCGGCCCGGCTACGCGCCCGGAAAAATCCCCAATGGCCCATCTGGGCCGGCGTCGAGCCGTGCGAGCCGACATCGATGCCGTTCTGACCGCACCCGTTACGACCCAACCGGCCGGGGCTGCACTCACTCATCCGGTGTAGCCACCCGGCGAATCCACGTGGGGACGCGGACGTCGCCCTCGATGTTGCCGGTGAGCCGAGCTTCTGGGCCAGATCTGGCGAACCGAACAGCGCGAATGCAGCAGCCGCGCCGACCGGATCGGCGAGCCCGGGCCAGCTTCGGGTGTCCCGCTGGGTTCACTGCTCTGTCGGTGGCTGGGTTGGGGTTCGCTGAAGTCCTCCGAGTTTGTGGGAGTGGGGGCCCGTCCGGTCAAGGGACGCGCCCCCAGCCGGCCCCATCCGATCGGGCCGACCTTTGCTCCTCCGCTGCGCTCCCCCAAAAGGTCGACACCGATCCGACGAGCCCACCTGGAGCCACTCTTCGCCCTTGACCGACCACCCCACCCCCACACCCCCTACGGGCATCAGCCGAACGCGCCGGTGCAGAAAAGGGGCACCATCATGGATATCGCCGAATTCGAGCTCGGACTAGGCCTGTTCGAAGCGTTGACCGTCATCCACGGCAAGGTCTACTCGGCAGTGCAGCCCTCGCTCGACGCCTCGCTGGTCTGGCTACGGGGCCGCCTCCTGGACTCGGTGATGAACACCGCAGTCGCCATCCCGGACTGCACGGCCGCGGTCTTCGACGGAGCCGAGGAGTCGGTCACGCTCGAGTGGAGCGGCACCACAGACCACCTGGCCGCCCTGATGGACCACCTGGCCCTCTAGCCGGCCGCGGCCGGTCCGGCCCGGTCTCCGACACACCGGAGACCGGGCCCGGCCAGGTCGGTTAGATCAGGCCACGCAAACTCGGGTTCGCGCGATGCCGTTCGAGTATCGCGGCCAGGTGCGCCGCGAACGCCGGGTAGTCCAGTTTCCGACCCGTCTGGGCCGCCATCTGCTGGATGTCGACCATCTTCCACACATCACCGCGGCTCAGCCGGATCACCGGCGCCGGAAACCACTCCTGCGTGGCGAGTTCCTTCACCTGCGGCCGGCTCACGCCCAGCAGGGGGCTCAGGTCCCCCGCGCCCAACATCCGCCGGCTGTCTGCCGTCTCCATCGTGAATGTCGAATACATTTGCCTATCCCTTCCCTGGTTGTCATTGACCTGGTGTATGAACGCATCGAGTCGAACCCGACGCGGAAAAGCTCTCTGACCTCGATCGCCGGCAACAGCCCGGCGGCCGGCCTCACGCTCTGGCCGGTACCACGGGTGTGGCCGATCCAGAGCACCGCCGGGACTCGCGACTAGGACAACTAGGGCCTCCCTCGTTTGCACTACGGGGTCGAGTCGTCGCCGGCCTGGACATCGGTGATCGGCGCTTCAAGGTGCAACGTGCGGCCGGTGGCTTGTGCCCATTCGATGACTTCGTTGAGATCCCACACGTTGCCCATTTTCAGCACCACGACAGGAGCCGGGAAGCCTGGACGAGCAGCCAAAGCCGCAAGCCGTGTGCGGCCGATCTTCATAACGTCCAGAAGTTCGGCCGCTCCGACGAGTCGTTGGGGAGTCATACCGGTAAGAGTACTCATATGAACACTGTAAATACTGTGCCTGCACGTGTCAACACAGGGTCGATTGCCAGTGTGAGCTCGCACACTGGGAAGGTATGTTCAGTGTCTTGGCGATAGTGGCCGGGGCCGGTATGTGGTGAGCGGGTGGGTGGACCGTCACCCCGATCTGATGTCGCGCAGTGTGCGCCGGGCCTCTGCCAGTGCGGTGATCGCAGCGTCGATCGCGGTCACTGCGGAGGTCACTGTGGTCTGCTGGGACTTTTCGGCGCCAACCCCGGAGGACGGGATAGCCGCGACGTACACGCCCCGGCCCTGGTGGGGGCGCAGCCACCCTTCGGCGATCAACGGGCCCTGCGCGCGCCGCATCGTCGCAGTGGAGGAATGGTAGTGCTCGCACAGCTCGGCGAGGGCCGGAATCTGCTCCCCCACACCCCACTCCGCTTGCGCTAACCGTTTTCGTAGATCGGCGGTGATCGTTTCCGCGTCGCTGGGCATCGTAGACATCTCCTTCCCGAGATTACTGGCCCGTCACTCAATCGGACAGACGGTCTGTGTGACATAGTGGTACTGCTGACGCAATCCGGTCGGAAGCTGACCCGGCTCCACCGTCGAGGTGGAACCCGGCTGATAAGCCCAAAAGGAACGCGTTGGTGCTGTTCATCCCACCACCGGCCGGGGGGCACACGTTCATGCAGCTGGATACGACCCGAATCCTGGGGGACTGGGTCACCCTGTCAGATCAACTCGACCGGACCGGCACCATCTCCCGGTGGGTCGCCGCCGAACCGGTGTTCACCGGTCTGCGCTGCCTGGCGCAGCTGCCGATCTGGTGGCGGCGCGGTGAATCGGACGCCGTGATCGGGGCGCTGGTCCGCTTGGCGGCCGCCGATGGCGGCGACGACCTGGACGCCGCGGCGGTGCTGCTGCATCTGCTCGAGCCCGGTGCCCGGAACCTGGCGCGGCGGCTGGCCCGGCACCGCGACGACGGGCTGGGTGTGGTGCTGGGGGAGCTGGCCTGTCAGATCCGCATCTATCCCTGGCGGCGGCGGACCAGAGCGTTCGCAGCCGGACTACTGCTGGACACCCAGCACGTGCTGTGGCGGGGCGAACTGCGCCCCAGCCGGGAGGTGCTGTACGACCCGCTCTCACCACCGGTTGCCTGCGAGCAACCCATCGCTGATGACGAACCGGAACTGATCGACATCCTCACCTGGGCCGCGGCCGGCGGACTGACCACGGCCCAGGACGTGGAACTACTGTGGTCCCTCTTCCAGGCCGGCCCCGGAACCCAGGTGTCGTTCGCGGCGAACAGCGGTATCCACGTGAAAACGTTGCGGCGCCGCCGTGACCGGACCATCACCGCCCTGCAAAGCGCGGCCGATACCTTCCTGGCGGTGGCATGACGACGCCGGGTGGTGGCGATCGTTACCGTGTGGCGATGAACTCCGAACGGACCCAGCGGACAGGACCGCCCGGGTCCGCATCGAAGAGTGCCGCGGTGATCTGCTCGCCCAGGACGTCGAAGCACTAGTCAATCCCGGTCGCTGGCCATGCCGTTGATCGGCGCCGGTCACGGGAACCTCAACGCCGGGGTCGCGCTGGAGGCGATCCGCCGCGCCCTGGCCCCGTTGGCCTCCGGCGACGCCATGACCGTGCGGGTCGTCCTCTTCTGATTTCAGGCCCGCTTTCTGGCCGCCGATAGTTCACCACTGCGGCCTGCGGCCTTGAATAGGAGCGACCTTCGGCCGCGCTGTGGTTGTCCCTGGCAAACCCGGCCAGGGCCAACGCCTTTCGGCTGCCCGACCTGCGGTCGATTATATCGACGCTCTCCAGGGCTACGGGCCCGATGAACCCGCCCCAGCCGGCCGGGTGAACCCTCCTCCCGCTGCGCTCCTTCCACGTTCACTGCGCTGCGCCCGCCCGGCCGAGCCGGAACCCCCGCGCCGGCCTGCGGCCCCCTTCCGACCGCCAACCGAACACACGTGTTCGGGCAGCCGAAAAACGGAGGCCCACAACAAGGAAGGCAGTCACCATGAACCAAGCCAGCGCCACCGAGATGTACGCGGCGAGTTGGGATTACGAAACCTGCTGGCACCTCAAGAGGTCAGGCGAAGCTCCCGAGGCCGGGCATTTCCTGGCCCGCACCATCGAAGAGGCCCGCGAGCAGCTCGCCGCCGCGATGGACGCCATCGACGCGCTGACCACCGGGTGGGCGCACATCATCGATCAGGTCGAGAACCGTGTCCTCGCCCGGTATCTGGGCAGCCCCGCCCAGATCGTCGGCGAAGTCACCGGCACCCACTTCCACACCGTCTGAACATCAAGAGGACCGGGCAGTCCAAACCTGCCCGGTCCTCTCGGTGACACCTTACCGAGAGGACCGCAACACCATGACCCACCCCACCACCCTGCTCACGCTCCGGCCCGAGCAGGTCGCCCAACACCCCGACAACGTCCGCGACCCCGGCCGCGACATCGACGCCCTCGCCGCCTCGATCAGCGAGGTCGGCGTGCTGGTTCCGCTGATCGTCATCCCGGTGGCCAGCGTCGAGGCCACCTTCGATGAGCAGGTCAGCCACGTAGCCGTGGACGGTAACCGCCGCCAGCTCGCCGCCGCCCAGATCGGCGCCGATCTGCCCTGCCTGGTCCGGCCCGACCTGGCCGCAGCCCGGGAGGCCACCGTCACCATGGCCGTCACCGGCCTGGTCCGCGACGGGCTGACCGTGGCCGAGGAAGTCCACGCCGTGCAGGCCATGCTCGATCTGGGCCTGTCCCAGGCGGGCGTGTCCCGCCGCACCGGCCGCAAACCGGCCCAAGTCAGAGCCGCGAAGAAAGCGGCCGGGCTCGACCCGGCCACCATGGACGCCGCCGCCCAGTACGACCTGACGTTGGATGAACTGGCCAGCCTGGCCGAATGGCAGGGCGACGAGGAGGCCACCACAATCCTGCTCGCCGCCGCCGAACGCGGCACGATGGATCACGCCATAGCCCGGCTGCGCCGGGACCAGGCCGAAACCGCCGCCAAAGCCGCACTGATCGAACAGCTCACCGCCGCCGGGACGGCTCTCACCGAGGAACGCGCAGGGATGTATGACGTGCCCACCCGGCTCGACGCCCTGACCCCGGACGCCGACAGCGACGACGTTTTCAACCCCGACAGCCACGCCGGATGCCCCGGCCACGCCGGGTACGTCACCGCCGATTACCAAGGCCGCGCCGTCGTCGTTTACTGCTGCACCGATCCGGTCGGAAACGGACACCACCGGCTGTACCAGCAGCATGGCGGAGCCGGTCAGCGCAGCGGGCCGATGAACGAACAGGAGAAGGCCGACCGCAAACAGCTCGTCGCTCGCAACAAGCAAATGGCAGCTGCTCAGGACGTGCGGATCGCATTCATCGCCGCCACCCTGCCGGGCAAGAAGCACGCCAAAACCCTGACGGCGTGGGCGATCGAGCGGATCATCCACCGGGACCGCACCGTAGCCCGCTGGCTCAGCGAGTACGGCGCACCCAAGGTGCTCGGGAAGATCCTGAACACCGAGCAGCCCGCCCAGGCACTGGCCCAGGCCACACCAGCTCGGCAGCTAGTGCTCATCTGGGCCGAAGTGTGCGCCGCCTACGAATCCGAATTCACCAAGGACGCCTGGCGCCGCACCGACCACAGCCGCGCCGCCTACCTGGCGCACCTGGTCGAACTGGGCTACCGCCCCTGCGAGACCGAGCAACTGATGATCGACCAAGCCGCCGCCGACCACAGCGACGACACCGACACCGAGCCAGACGAAGAGCCGGACGGGATGGACGAGGACGACATCTGACAGGCGAAGGTGCCCGGGCGGTGTGAAACCCGCCCGGGCACCTTCCCGTTGTCGACCCCGATAGGTTTAGTGCGCTCACCGAACCTACCTGTAGGTCGGCATCTAGAGCTCGTTCACCGGGATAGGGCGGCGGCCGTACTGGCCTGCGGGGGTCGGTAGGTGCGGTCGGAGTAGCCCGTGGTCGTCCCCCCGGGGTTGGGTACTTGACCGACCTGGGCCGGCGGGGCAGCCGTGTCGAGGTAGCGGGTGGCGGCGGGTCGGGCGATGTGGCACAGGTCGTGGGCCAGGTTGATGCCGTGGTCGCGTTCCCGGCCGGCGGGGTAGCGCTCGATGAGATACACCGACGCCGCGCGTGCAGCTTGCTGCGCGAAGAACGCTTCGCTGA
>JAABUJ010004340.1_pt1 | contig 14982 bp, 17 predicted proteins | sample 5559131 | NCBI WGS metagenome assembly JAABUJ01 (sample SAMN10711875, study PRJNA513366) | rock metagenome | isolation source: Antarctica rocks | place: Antarctica: Victoria Land, Mt New Zealand nord | collected 2016-01-07 | reverse complement strand
AAGCGGAGGAGGCTGGGGCTGGGGCCCCGGCCGGGAGAAAAGCACGCCCTTCAGCTTGGGCGGCGCCGCTCCCGGTGGTCCTTGGCACCACCCGATTCAGGCTCGACCTCCAACAGGAGCCCTTCGATACCAACAACCCGGATGGCCGCCCCGGCGGTGATCGGCGTAGCCCGGTTGGTTCGGGCCCGCCAGAGCGCGTCACGTACCTTGACGACCCCGTCAGGCGACACGTCGGCAACCGCCTCGCCCGCCTCTCCGACCATCCACTCCCGGCCGATGGTCGGTGTCGAGAAGCGGGTCCGGACCATCGATGGCATGCCGGCCAGCATGGCCAAGGTGATGCCCACGATGCCGACCAGCAGGGTGATCCAAGACTGGGTCAGGCCGTTGTAGAGGGTCAAGGAGCCGACGACGAAGCAGAAGGTGCCGATGCCGGTCCACACCCTTGGCACCCCGGTCTGCACGTCGATGGCGTAAGCGACCATGGCGAAGACGAGCAGACCGATGGCCCAGCTCCTGACCGGCAGGACCGCCAACCCGTAGCAACCCATGGTGAAGAAGCCGGCACCGACCAAGCCGGCCACGCCCACCCCGGCTGTGAACAGCTCGAACAGGATCAGCGCCATGCCGATGACGAACAGAAGGTAGGCCACCTCGGGGCTGGAGACGGTGTGGAGGAGTTGGCTGGTGATCGGCAGGGCGCTGAACACGGGAGTGGTCGTGGGCTCCCGCCGCGTCCGGCCGCCGCTGGTCACCACCTTGGAACCGACGCCGGGCAGGTCGATGATGAGCTGGCCGATGACCGGGGCGTCTTTGGCGGCGATGCCTGTGGTGCGGGCCTCTTTGCTGCCGATCGTGCCGTGCTCCAATCGGTCCCGCGCGGCCAGGAAATTGGGTTGCAGCCACCGGGTGGGCACGACCAGGTGGCCGGTGTTCCCGATGGTGCTCCCCGGCGCCAGGCCGATGCGGGACGAAGCACCGGCCAGCTGGGCCGAAGCTCCAAACGCCGAAGCACCGCTCGGACCGACCCAAACAGCCACGGGAACGGGTGAATCGTGGATCTTCTGGGCCAGGTGGATCACCCGCTGGTCGGATATGAGCGAGCCCTTGCTGTTGAGCTGCAGCACGATGGCCGTCCGTCGCTGCGACTTGGCGTCGTCGATCGAGCGCTCCAGGAAGTCGGCCAGGACCGGGTCGAGCCGCCCGCTGATCTTGACAACGCTCACGGAGTCCTGCGCCGGCGAGGAGGCGGAAGCGGAGACAGCGAGGACGTCTGACGCAACCACCCCTAACAGGACCGTCATAGCGACAAGCACCAGCCCGACGGTCGATAGTCTGCGCACCGAGTCCCTCCCAGGGAGCCGTCGTACAAAGGCCGCATGTGGATCCTGCGAAGTTCTTCGCTGCTTCCCGAGTCGTCATCGTTGCGGGCAAAGGCGGTGTCGGCAAAACCACGGTCACCGGTGCGCTGGCGTTGGCCGCGTCACGAGCCGGCCGGTCGACGCTGATCCTGGAGGTCGAGGGCAAGAGCGGGTTGGCGTCGATGTTCGGCACCGAGCCGATGTCCTATGAAGAGGTCGAGCTCAGCTCAGCCGACCCAGCCAGCGGTCGGGCCCCCGTCGCCGCCCGCGCTTTGACTCCCGACGACGCGCTGTTGGAGTACTTCCGGGATCACGGCATGTCGCGCCTGTCCAGGCGGTTGGTGAACAGCGGCGCGCTGGACATGGTTTCCACCGCCATCCCCGGCATCCGCGACATCGTCGTGTTGGCCAAGCTCAAGCAACTCGAGCAGGCGAACGCTGCCGATCTCATCGTGCTCGACGCCCCCGCCGCCGGGCACGCCATCACCTTCCTCCAGTCACCGCGCGGGCTGGTCGACGCCGTGAAGGTCGGCCCGATCAACACCCAGGCCCGTGACGTGCTCGAGCTGCTGAACGACGCTCAGCGGTGCCAGGTGATGCTGGTGACGCTGCCTGAGGAAACACCGGTGAACGAGTTGGTGGAAACAGCGTTCAGCCTGGAGGACAAGGTCGGGGTGGCTCTCGGGCCGGTGGTGGTCAACGGCCTGTACCCACCTCGGCCAGGACTCGACGTCGACCCGCAGGACGCAGCCGACGCCGCCGGCGCCAGCCTTCGCCAAGGCGAACGGCATGCGTTGGCTGCCGCGGCCGGGTTCCGGCGCAAGAGGATGGAGCTCCAGGAGGCTCAGCTGGCGCGCTTGGCCGCACGACTCCCGCTCCCGCAGCTACGGCTGCCCTACCTGTTCGACACCGAGCTCGGCCCGGAACAGGTGGCCCTGCTGGCCGACGAGCTGACCGCCGATGTTCAGGCGCTCGAAGAGGCCCAGTCGGCGTGAGTCCGGCGGCCGTACCCATCCACCCGGCACGGGTCGTTCACGCCGCCGCCAATCGCTCCGGACATCTCGATGACCTGGTCGAGCGCAGCCAGATCGTGATCTGCACCGGCTCCGGCGGCGTCGGCAAGACGACCATCGCCGCCGTACTGGCCCTGGAAGCGGCCCGCCGCGGCCGCCGAGCGGTGGTGGTCACCATCGATCCGGCCCGCCGCCTGGCTGACGCGCTCGGCCTGGAAGGCATCGGCAACACCGCCAAACGGATCAGCGGTGACTGGACGGGTGAGCTGTCGGCGGTGATGCTCGACACCAAGTCGACCTTCGACGAACTGGTCATCACCTACGCCGAGGACGCCGACCAGGCGGAGCGCATCTTGAGCAACCGCTTCTACCGCAACATCTCCGGGGCGCTGTCGGGCACCCAGGAGTACATGGCCATGGAGAAGCTCTACGCGCTGCACAACGACGCGGGCTTCGACGTGGTCGTGGTCGACACGCCCCCGACCCGCAACGCCTTGGATTTCCTCGACGCCCCCCGCCGCCTGACCAGGTTCCTCGACCACCGCCTGTACCGGGTGCTGATGGCGCCCACCCGCGGGGTGATGCGGGCGGTGAACGTGGCCGCCCAGACCTTCATGCGGACCGTGTCAAAGGTGGTGGGGGCCGAGGTCTTCGACGACGCCATCGCCTTCTTCCAGGCCTTCGAGGGCATGGAGGAAGGGTTCAAGGATCGGGCCGAGAAGGTCATGGCCCTGATGTCGTCGCCGGACACGGCCTTCGTGCTGGTCGCCTCGCCCCGACGCGACACGGTGGCGGAGGCCCGCTTCTTCGCCGACAAGCTGGCCGAGTCGGCGATCCCCGTTCGAGCGTTGATCGTGAACCGGATGCACCCCCGCTTCACCGACGGTCTGGCCGAGGCCAACCGGGCTCGGGCCCGGACCTTGGCCGGCACCGACATCGGGGGCCTCTACGACAATCTGGCCGACTTCGCGCTGGTGGCCAGCCGCGAGGAGGAGCACCTGGCCGGCTTGGCCGAGCAGGTGGCGCCAGCCCCGGTCGTGCGGGTGCCGTTCCTGGACACGGATGTCCACGACCTGGACGGCCTTCACGAGATCGGCCGGCGCCTCTTCGGCTGACCGGTCGACCGCCGACCGCCGGCTGCGATCAGACGGCGTCGCTGGGTTCGTCGCTGAGGGCAGTCACTGCTTCCTCGAGGGTCTCGGTGACCGGGACTATGCGGTCGAAGCCGGTGGTGTGCAGCAGGCGGGTCAAGGTGGGACGGCTGCAGGCCACCGCCACCTCTCCACCGGCCTCCCGCGTCCGGCGGATGCCGCCGATCAGGGCGCCGAGGCCAGCGGAATCCATGAAGGGAACACTGGACAGGTCGATGAGCAGGCGGGGGGCGTTCGCTAGGTCGCTGAGCGAGTCGCGGAACTGGGCGACCGTGTATGCATCGAGCTCGCCGACGGGGCGGCACAGCGTGTAGGCGTCGTCTCGGTTGACTTCGATCTCCAGCACGCGAGCCTCCAAAGGGGTGGGTGCCAAGGCGACGATGGTACCCGGAGACCTGCTCTCCACTCCCCGGCCCCGGCGCGAATGCGGCGACCTCCGCTCGACGCGAGGGTCGTGGCCCGCAAAGGCCACGGCTACGCTCGCCGCCCGTGCCCAACGTGCTCCTGGCCACTGACGCCGACTGGATCCTGACCGAGGTCGAGGCTGCCCTCGGTGGTCCAAGGGATGAGTTGCGGAGGGTCCGGGCCGGCGTCGAGGTCATGCCCTTGGCGGCCTCTTGGAAGCCCGACCTGGTGGTGCTGGATCTGCAGATCGGCAACATGGGCGGCATGGCCGTGTGCATGTCGCTGCACCACGAGATGCTGGCCGGGCGGTTAGATCACATCCCGGTGTTGATGTTGCTCGACCGCGACGCCGACGTGTTCCTGGCCAAGCGGTCCGATGCTGACGGCTGGCTGATCAAGCCGCTCGACGCCTTTCGGCTGCGCAAGGCCACCAAGGCGCTGCTGGCCGGCGAGCGCTTCACCGAGCACGCCCCCTCCGCCGACCTACCACTGCCGTAGCCACGACGGAATGGCCTTTCCGGGCCGGGATCCGGTTCGGGTAGGGTCGTCGAGCTACACGGGGTGTGGCGCAGCTTGGCAGCGCGCTTCGTTCGGGACGAAGAGGCCGTGGGTTCAAATCCCGCCACCCCGACCAGCCACCGAGCTGCAAACCCTTATGGCCTAGGGGGTTGCAGGTGACCAGACCGGTTCATCTCGGGTCACGGTCCGGGCCAGGATCCCGAGCGTTGCTCGTAGTGCTCCCTCGGAGATCACGGGGAAGATGTTGGCTTTCTTCCAGACCGGGTCGATGTCGGACCAGTCGTAGTAGGAGGTGACGACGGTGCCGGCGCCGGCGGCCGCCGGCTCGAGCTGGTAGCCGTAGACATGGCCGATCTGGGGGCGGATCTGGCCGAGGATCGTCCAGGCGATCTCGCGGTCGGGAACGAAGGTGGTGAACGTGACGGTTACGTCGTACTTGCCCATCGGGTAATCGTTCAACGCCTCTCGGTCCATGTGCACGACGAAGCTGTCACCGACGGCGGCGGCCGGGTCGCCGGTGGCGTCGAGGAGCATCCCTGAGCTGTCGATGGCCACGTGGCCCAGCGGGTGGGATAGCAGCCGGAAGATGGTCGCCGGGTCCGCTTCTATGGTGCGCTGGACCTCGATTCGCTCGCTCGTCATCGGCGCATCCTGCCACCGGGATCTCCCCGCCACCCGGCCGGGTTCGCTTCGAACGCCCGACCGGGATCGCAGTAGGTTCGACGGGCCATGGGCTCACCGACTGCTGCGTACTCGATCCGTCTACGGGTCCGGCTGGAGAACGTGCCGGGATCCCTCGGCCGGCTGGCGGCCGGGATCGGCGAGGCTGGCGGCAACATCGTGGCCCTGGACGGGTTCGAGGCCAAGAGCAGCCACCTGGTCGAAGACGTCATCGTCAACTGCTCCGACGAGGCCCACATCGCCGCCATCTACGCCGCCGTCCACGCCCTGCCTGGCATCGAGGTGCTGGAGTGCGACGACCGCACCTTCGCCCTACACGCCGGCGGCAAGATCGAGACGGTCTCGCGGCTCCCGCTCAGCGACCGCGACGAGCTGTCCATGGCCTACACGCCCGGAGTGGCCCGGATCTGCACTGCTATCGCCCGAGAGCCGGGCCGCGTCCACGATCTCACCATCAAGCGCAACACCGTCGCCATCGTCACCGATGGAACCGCTGTGCTCGGCCTCGGCAACATCGGGCCTGAAGCCTCCCTACCGGTCATGGAGGGCAAGGCGCTGCTGTTCAAGAACTTCGCCGGCGTCGATGCCTTTCCCGTGTGCCTCGACGTGCGTCGCGAGAGCGGAGACCTTCAGGCCACCATCGACGCCATCGTGCAGACCGTCGAGCGCATCGCCCCGGTCTACGGCGGCATCAACCTCGAGGACATCGCCGCTCCCCAGTGCTTCGAGATCGAGGAACGGCTCAAGGCCAGCCTCGACATCCCCGTCTTCCACGACGACCAGCACGGCACCGCGGTGGTGGTCCTGGCCGCGCTGCGCAACGCCCTGCGGATCGTCAACAAGCGCATGCAGGACCTGAAGGTCGTCATCGCCGGAGCCGGCGCCGCCGGTGTGGCGATCGCCAAGATCCTGCGCGAGGCCGGAGTGCCCGACATCATCGGCAGTGACCGCCAAGGCGCCATCCACTTGGGCCGCACGGATCTCAACGTGGCAAAGCAGCGGCTGGCCGAGCTGACGAACCCGTCCGCCACCACCGGCCACCTCAGCGACATCCTCCCGGATGCCGATGTGTTCATCGGCGTCAGCGGGCCCGGGCTCATCACCGCCGACGACCTGCGCAAGATGGCGCACGACCCGATCGTGTTCGCGCTGGCCAACCCTGACCCGGAGATCCTGCCCGAGAACACCGAGGGCGTGGCGGCGGTGATCGCCACCGGTCGCAGCGACTACCCCAACCAGATCAACAACGTGCTCGCCTTTCCTGGCATCTTCCGCGGGGCTCTCGACGCCGGCGCCACCAGCATCACCGAGGGCATGAAGCTGGCCGCCGCCACCGCCATCGCCTCGGCCGTCCCCAGCGACGAGCTGGCCGCCGACTTCATCGTGCCGTCGGTGTTCGACAAGCGCGTCGTCGAGTTCGTCACCCGGGCTGTGGCCGACCAGGCCGTGGTCGAAGGCGTCACCCGCTGACATGACCGGCGGCTCAACATGACCGGCCCGGCGCGGCCGACCGGTCCCATCGAGGCCGTGACCTTCGACTTCTGGAACACGCTGGTCCGCCAGGACGACGGCATCAGGGCCGCCCGCCTGGACGCCTGCCAGAAGCTGCTGTCCGACGCCGGGATGGAGGTGGACCGGGCTGACCTGGAGCGGGCGTTCGAGCGGGCATGGGACGCGTACGTCGAACGGTGGCACGCCAACCAGGTGTTCACGGCGGCCGACGCCGTACCTGTCATGGTCAGCGCCCTTGGGGCCGACGCCGGAGTCGTGACCGACCTGGTGGAGGTGTTTCTCGATCCTCCCGGCGGCTGGCGACCGCCCTTGACCGAGAACGTGACCGATTGCCTAGGTGCGCTCCGCGACGCCGGCGTGGCCATCGGCATCATCTGCGACGTGGGGCTCACCCCCAGCACCGCATTGCGTGGGTACCTGGCCGACCATGGTGTGCTCGATGAGTTCGACCATTGGTCGTTCTCCGACGAGGTCGGTGTCTACAAACCCGACAGCCGCATCTTCGACCATGCCCTGCACGGACTGTCGGCGGCGGTGGGCCGCTCCATCGATCCGTCGCGCTTGGCCCACGTCGGCGACCTGCGCCGTACCGACATCGCCGGCGCCCTTTCCTTTGGCGCCACCGCCGTGCGCTACGCCGGAGCCTTTGACGACCCCGGCGAAACCGCCCGAGGCACCGACACGATCGAGGGACACCTGGTCGTGACCGATCACGCCTTTCTGCCGGCTGCCCTCGGCGTTGTCGGCTCACGACCCGTCCCTACTTAGAGGAGCCGATCATGCATGCCGCCGTGTACTACGAGACCGGGGCCCCTGACGTCCTTCGATACGAGGAGGTGGCCGACCCCGAGCCGGTCACCACCGACGTGTTGATTGAAGTCGAGGCGATCAGCATCGAGGGCGGTGACACGCTGAACCGCTTGGGCGGCGAGATGGCGGGCGTCCCTCACATCGTGGGCTACCAGTGCGGCGGGACGATCCGGGAGGTGGGAGCCGACGTCTCTGACCGCCAAGCCGGGCAACGGGTGGTGGCGTCCATGCCCTTCGGCTCCCACGCCGAACTGGTGGCGGTGCCGGCGGGATCGACCTGGCCGGTGCCAGAGGGCGCGGACCTGATCGCAGCCGCGTGTGTACCGATCGCCTTTGGCACCCCCGACGACTGCCTGTTCGAGTTCGGCGGCCTCACCGGCGGCGAGAGCGTTCTGATCCAGGCCGGCGCCGGCGGCGTGGGCATCGCTGCCATCCAGCTGGCCAAGCGGGCGGGGGCGACGGTGCTGGCGACGGCCTCGTCGTCGGAGAAGCTGGAACGGCTGAAGGGGTACGGCCTCGACCACGGCATCAACTACGTCGAGCAGGACTTCGCCGATGTGGCCCGGGAGATCACCGGCGGCCAGGGAGTGAACCTCGTGCTCGACTCTGTCGGGTCCACCATGCCGGGCAGCATCCGCGCCCTGGCGTACCGGGGTCGCATCTCCTTGGTCGGCAACGCCGGGCGTGATCAGCAGCCGGTGGACTTGTCCCCGCTGATGTTCGGGAACCAGTCCATCCACGGCGTGTTCCTGGGCATGGAGCTGCTCACCAGCCGACGGGCCTACGACAACATCGCCCGACTCATTTCCGAAGTTGCCGCCGGTGACCTGCAGGTCGTGGTCGACCGGACGTTCCCCTTGGCCGAAGCCGCCGACGCTCATGCCTACCTGGAAGACCGTCGCGCCTTTGGCCGGGTCGTCCTGATCCCCTGACCTCGCAGCGAGTGGTCCCACGGTTTGCTGCGAACGGTCGAGGAGCTCATGATGGACGACGGATCCGCAGGTTCCCGTCGAGGTACACGGCGACGCATCCGCTGAGACCATCGAGGTCGACTGCATCGACCAGACCTTCGACGGTGGCGGCGACGGCCGGCGCCGACTGATCTTCGATTCGTACGACGAGGATGCCAGCGTGGGTGCCGGGAGGATAGCGACGGACGTCACCGAATCCTCGGTCCATCGTCAAGACGAGACGACCGGCTTCTGTAGCCACCTTGGAGACGGTGAGATCGTCGGCGCCTGCAAGGCCCTCATCGACCGCCGTGTCGACGTCGTACCCGCGGCCAGCGACGATCGCGGCGACCCGGACGGGCAGGTTCTCGTCGAGCTTGACCTTCAACCGGCGGCGACGGCGGGGTACTCGTCTCGGGCGAGCTCGGCCCCGTATGCCGCGGCGGCTCGGATCCCATCGACGGCGAGTGTCGGGTACTCGGCCAGGATCTCGGTCTCGGTCATCCCGGCGGCGAGGCAGTCGAGGATGACGCTGACCATGACGCGCGTACCCTCGATCACGGCTTGGCCGTGGCAGATCTTCGGATCTCGCACGATCAGTTCCCGCTGAAGTCCGGTCACAACAGAAGGCTACGCCGCAATGGGCCCGGGCTCCTTCGTAATGGGATGTCGACGGCGAACGACGGATCCAACGACCCAGCTAGGTCCAGGCGGGTTGCGCGTGATGGCTGTGGGCGAGAACGACGATCGTCAGCTGGTTCCGCGGCCAGAGCTTCAAGGCTCGCCGAGGGCTTGTCCCATCGGGGCCACCGGTTGGCCGAGGAGTAGACGTCCTCGGTCCATCGTCGGCGGTCCACCATGGGCGCGTCATCTGGTAATCGCTCAGGCCGGCTCAGGAACGGTCCCCTCCGACAATGTTCGAGGGGAGCCATTGGGCGCCATTGGCTGCCCTAATGGCTCCGCCAGCGGCTCCGACTGTGCCGAGCCGGGCCCGGCGGCGGCAAAATCCCTGAGCCCGCAAGGGTTATAGGTGGTGGTCGGGACCGGCGTCGATCCGGTGACCTTCCGCTTTTCAGGCGGACGCTCTGCCAACTGAGCTACCCGACCAAGGGTGGTGGATTCGCCCCGGGGGGCCGAACTAGGCGGTCCCGACGGGATTTGAACCCGCGACCTCCGGCTTGACAGGCCGGCGTGCACTCCAAACTGCACCACGGGACCGTGTCCACGCCAGGCGGTCACCCGGTGCGGAGCCGACACAACGTAGCCAGCGGCCGGACCCGGCCGCCAACGCGATGGCCGTCAGCCGGCGGCCACGGCGGCGCCGGCGGCCAGCACGACCATGGCCCCCCGCAGATCGCCGACCAACCCGCTGGCCATGCGGTTCATGACGTAGGCGACCGATAGGTGGGCATCGGGGTCGACCATGGCCAGCGAACCGCCCCAGCCGCCCCAGAAGAAGGACCGGGGGTTCTGGCTGAGCGGCGTCGCCTCGCTGATCAGCCCGAAGCCCGTTCCGAGCCGCATCTTGGTGCCGAGCACGAGGTCGTCGTCGAAGTGCTGCACGGTTTGGATCCGCTCCACGCCCTCGGCGGAGAGCAGCCGGACCCCGTCGACCTCGCCGCCACAAGCCAGCGCCGAGTGGACGCGAGCGACCGAGCGGGCGTTGCCTGTGCCGCCGGCGGCGGGAATCTCCGCATTCCGCCAGGCCCGGGTCGATGGTTCGGTACCGTCGAGCGGGCAACTCAACAGCACCCGAGCTCCCACCGACGAGGGGTCCAGCTCACCCTGCGCGATCCCCATGTCGGGCGGCACCAGTTCGGCCACCCGGCCGTCCTCGGACGCCGGCAACCCGATGTAGAAGTCGGCGCCCAGCGGCTCGGCCACCTCCTCCCGGAAGAAGGTGCCAACGCTCCGTCCGGTCACCCGGCGCACGACCTCGCCTTCCAAGAAACCCTGGGTCACCGCGTGGTAGCCAGACACCGATCCCGGCTCCCACCACGGGGACTGGGCGGCCAGGTTGGCGCACACCGCGTCCCAGTCGTAGAGGTCGGTGGGGGCCAGGGGCGGGTCGAAGCCCGGCACGCCGGCGGTGTGGCCGAGGACGTGGCGCAGCAGAACACCTTCCTTGCCGTTGGCGGCGAACTCGGGCCAGTAGGTGGCCACCGAAGCGTCGAGGTCGAGGTCGCCGCGATCGACAAGCATCAGCACGCAGGTGGCGGCCATGGTCTTGGTGGTCGAGTACACGTTGATGATGGTGTCGGCGTCCCAGGGACGGCCGTGCTGGTCGGCGTCACCCGCCCAGATGTCGACCACGGACCGGCCGTCGACGGTCACCGCCGCGCAGGCACCGAGTTCGAGGCCCTGCTCGAAGTTGGCGACGAAGGCATCTTGCACCGGCTCGAAGCCGGGTTCGCAGGTTCCGTGCACTTCGACCATGGGCTGCTCCTCTTGTCCTGGCTGGTACCCGGGGATGTGTATCAGCCGTCGGCGGCAGGGGCGACGCCCAGGCCACGGGCCAGGCTGGCGAGCGCGGCCTGGCCCATGGGCAGCTCCACACCGAGCTCCCCGGCCATCTCGACAGCGAGGTTGAGATCCTTCTCTCCCAGGTCGCGGGTGTGGGAGAGGACGGCGAACAAGGGATCATCGGCGGCCATGGGAGCGGTCGTGTCGCGCAGCAGGATCGAGCCGACGCCGCCGGTGATGGCATCGGAGTGGCGGACCACCCGGGCCATGGCCCGGAGGTCCACGCCGGCCGCCTCGGCCAACCGCTGGGCTTCACCGGCGGCGGCGAAGCCGGCGAAGGAGATCAGGTTGCGGGCGATCTTGGCCCGGGTGCCCATGCCGGCAGGCCCGAACCGCCGGACCAGATCGGCGTACCGGTCGAACACTGGCCGGGCCGACTCGACGGCGGCCTCATCGCCGCCGACCAGTAGTGCGAGGGTCCCCTCCTGGGCGCCGACTGAGCCGCCGCTGACCGGAGCGTCGAGCACCTCGATACCGACATCACTGGCGGCGGCGGCCAACCCCACCGCGGTGTCGGGACGGATGGTCGAGTGGATAGCCACGATCGTCCCTGGCGGCGCCGCCTCGATGATCTCACCAACCACCCGGTGGACCTGAGTGTCGTCGAGCACCATCACGCCTATCAACCGGGCGCCGGCGGCGACCACCTCACCGGCGGAGTTGACCACTCTCGCTCCGGCGGCGGCGAAGGGTTCGACCGCTTGGTGCCGCACGTCGCCTACCACGAGCCCACCGGGCCAGTCCAACAACCGGCGAGCCATGGGCGCCCCGATCTGGCCGAGGCCGATGAAGCCGACCGGCTGATCCAGCAGCCCCCGTGGCGACCCGGAGTCAGCGGCCATCAGCTGCGCACGACCTGGCCGCCGTCCACGTTGAAGATGTGACCGGTGATCCAGGCGGCGTCGTCGGAGAGCAGGAACAGGCACATGCCGACCAGGTCCTGGGGCGTGCCCCGGCGCTTGAGGGCCAGCCCTTTCACCAGATCCTTGACCATGCTCTCGGGGACGACGCGGCGGGTGGCATCGGTGTCGATCGGGCCGGGGGCTATGGCGTTCACCCGGATGTTCGAACCGCCCAACTCGTGGGCCAGCTGCTGCGTCAACCCGTTCACTCCCACCTTGTCCAAGCCGTAGAAGCCGGCGTACAGCCAGGCGGCTGTTGACGATTGGTTCACGATGGCGCCACCGCCGCCGGCCGCCATGTGCTCCCAGCAGGCACGAGTGCACAGCAACGCCCCGTCCATGTTCACGGCCATGAAGCGCCGGTAGTAGTCCCAGTCGACGCTCAACAGCAGATCGAGCTTCATGCCGCCGTAGATGGCGGCGTTGTTCACCAGGAAGTCGATGCCGCCGTAGCGGTCGACACAGGCCTCGGCCATCGCCCGAGTCGAGTCAGGATCAGACACGTCGACGGTCACCGCAGACACAGCGGCGTCGCCGGCGGCCAGACGGTCGGCCACCCGCCGGGCTCCGTCCGTGTCGAGGTCGGCCACCACGACCGACGCTCCTTCACCTGCCAACGCTTCGGCGTATGCCTCACCGATGCCGCCGGCCGCTCCTGTCACGATGGCGGCCTTGCTCTCGAACCGGCCGCTCACGGCCCGACCGGCCACAGGTCGACCGGCGCCCCGCCCCGCGGGTAGTGGCAGGGCTGGTCACCACCCAACGATCGGTTCATGCGCGCCGTCATCCCTTCGGACAGCGTGCCGTCGCCGATCATCTCCATGAACACGGCGGCGGCGTTGCCGTAGTCGAACCAGTCCCGCTGCCAAGCCCACTGGAAGCGGCCGGCGTAGCCGAACCAGGACCCTCCGATCCCCGCTACCTCGTAGTGGGTGCCGTCGGCGCGGGTGGCGTCGGCGATCTGCTTCCAGAAGCCGACCACCTGGCCCTTGCGGTCGTCGATCAGGATCTCCTGGTACGGGTAGGTCCAGCCGTCGAGCCCGCCCATCTCCAGTCCGATGGCGACGTCGCGGATCTCGTCGCGACCCACGGCCATGAACTCGTGTTCGGGGCCGTAGTTCCAGCCGTAGGTGGCGTCGGGGGCGTACAACTCGGCCATGCCGGTCCAGTCGCCGGCCGCCTCGGCATCCCGGTTGGCCTGGAGCCACCGCTCGACCATCTCCTCCAGCTCGGCTCTCGGATGTGCAGCCATGTTCGTCAGTCCTCCTCGACGATCGACAACGCGTGGGTGGGGCAGTAACGCACGGCGGCCTCGACGGCTTGGCGCTGTTCAGGGCCGGGCCGCTCGACCAGGACGGTGACCGTCTCGGCCTTCTTGGCCAGCTCGAACACGTCGGGCGCCTCGGACTCGCAGACGCCGTGGGCCTGGCACAGGACAGGATCTACCGCCACCCGCCAGGTCATCCCTGCCCCCTCCGGCGGTAGCGGACGGCGCAGGGTTGGGCGAGCTGCACGACCATCTTCGAGTGGTCGTTGCGGTAGGTGTCCGGCGGCTGGGCCAGCTCGAAGGTCCAGTCGCGCAGCAGCACCGAGAAGATGGCCTTGAGCTGCATCATGGCGAAGGCGGCCCCGACGCACCGGTGGCGGCCGGCGCCGAAGGGGATCCAGTTCCACGGGTTGGCCAGGTCGTCCTCGGGCGGCTCCAGGTACCGCTCGGGGCGGAACCGGTCCGGCTCGGCAAACGCCTCGGGAAGGCGGTTCGACACCGCCAGGGTGGCGCCCACCATCTGCCCGGCGGCGATGCGGTGCCCTTCGACCTCCAGGTCGCGCTGGGCCAACCGCAGCACCAGGATCAGGGGAGGGTGGAGGCGCAACGCCTCCTTGATGGCGGCTTCCAGCCTGGGCATCTCACGTAGCGCTGGATAGGTCACGTCGCGGCCGTCAGCGTGAAGCTGGTCCAGTTCGGTGACCACCGCCGCCAGCTCAACGGGGTTGCATAGCAGTTCGATCAGCGTCCAGGCGGCGGTGCCGGAAGTGGTGTGGTGGCCGGCGAACATCATTGAGATGAACATGCCGGTGACCTGATCGGCGCTGAACCGCGGACCGTCGTCGTCGCTGTCGCCGGGGATCGACATGAGCACGTCGAGCAGGTCCCGATCCTGTTCGGACGGGGTGGCGGGTTCGCTGCCCCGGCGGTCCATGATGGCTTCCACCAGCGCCACCAGGCCCACGCGGGCGGCGTCTCGGCGGTGGAAGCTCTCTATGTCGGCGTATGGATCGACGTAAGCGAGCGCATCGGTGCCCTGTTCGAGGTCGTGGTAGAGGGCGGCGAAGCGGGCGTCGAGTTGCTGGCGGAAGCGGCGGCCGATCAGGCAAGCCGAAGACGTGTAGATGGTCAGTTCGGCGAACCAGTCGAGCAGGTCGATCTCGCCGTGATCCACCCAACCACCGACCATCGCTTCGACCTCGGCGGCGATCGTTTCGGCGTGACCGCGCATGAACTTGTCGCGCAACGCCTGGTTGTGGAGCATCTCCCGGCGCCGCTCCGGCGGCGCGTCGAACACCACGCCCTCGCCGAAGATCGGCGTCATGAACGGGTAGGCCTCGGCCTGGTCCAAGTCCTCTTCGGGCGCCCGGAAGAACCACTCGTTGGCCTCGGCCCCGCTCACCAGGACCACCTGGCGGTCCGCTAGCCGGAACCGGCCTACATCACCGCACTCGTCCCGGACCCGTTGCATGAGGCCGATCGGGTCCCGGCGCAGCTCTTCGAGGTGGCCGGTGCCGCCGTCGTCGCCCGACACGTCGGGCGGCTCGCGGATGTCGATGGCTTGGGTCGTCATGTGGTGGATGCCTCCTTCTGGTCCGGCGGACCGGTTCGAGGCCGGCGCTTGAGCGGGGCCTCGGGTTGCAGTTCGATCAATGCCCAGTGGCTGCCTCGGGGAGCGGAGACCACCGCCCTGACGGCTGCGGCCACCGCGTCGGGGCTGAGGTAGCCGCCGTGGCGGACCAGGCCCCACCGTTGCCACTCGGCCAGCACCGCTTCGGTCACGTCAGGCCCCCAATCCATGCCCATGCCGGTGAGCGTCGGCCCCGGTCGGACCATCGACACGCGCACCCCGGTGCGCTCGAGCTCCATCTGCATGACTCGGGCCAGC
>JAABUJ010004339.1_pt1 | contig 14982 bp, 15 predicted proteins | sample 5559131 | NCBI WGS metagenome assembly JAABUJ01 (sample SAMN10711875, study PRJNA513366) | rock metagenome | isolation source: Antarctica rocks | place: Antarctica: Victoria Land, Mt New Zealand nord | collected 2016-01-07 | reverse complement strand
GGAGCCCAGTGCGCTAGCAGTGCACGCTGGGATCTGCGCGGGGGGCCGTCAGCAACGGCGGTCCCTACCGCGAACCGGCAAGACCCTCCAAGCATAAGAGCGCGGACTAACAGGATGAACCACTAGGGCGGGCGATCAGGGTCGAGTCAGCGGCTCGATCACTCCCACTGGTAGGGAAGGAACTTGCCGTCGAGGGTGATGCGGACGCGATCGCCGGCCGGGTCGGCAACGCGCTCGACCTCGGCCCGGAAGTTGATGGCGCTCATGATGCCGTCACCGAACTCCTCGTGAATCAGCGCCTTGAAGGCGGGGCCGTAGACCTGGATGACCTCGTAGAGGCGGTAGATCGTCGGGTCCACGGGCACGGCGGCGTCCAGCCCGCCGCGGGTGGGAATCTCCAGCAGTGCCGCTGCCGTCTCCGCGCGCAGGCCAAGCATCGCCACCAGTGCTTCGGCCTCTTCAGAGGTGAATGGATGCTGCCCCAGGACAGCTGCGGCCACCCAGACCGGGGGGCGCCCCAGCCGCTCGGCCAGCTCGGCGAACGTGAGCTGGTGCTCGCGCATTGCTGTCTGGACGGCTTCGCCCGCCTGGCGCTTGGTCATCACCCGCTCAGAGTACGCCAGGGCCTGGCTCGGTTCTGGCCGAGCCGCCACCGGCATCGGCCCCGCGCGGTCATCGGATGACGGCGCAGCCGGTGGTCGCGTGGGCCATCAGCGTCTGGTCACCCTCGATAACGAGCCGTCCCTCGGCTGTCGCGGTGCGACGCCCGCGGTGCACGACGTGGCCCTCGGCGAGCACCCGGCCCGGTGGCCAGTCCCCCGGCCAGGGAGATCGACCAGGCGCCATGGAAGCCCGCAGCCGTCGTCGCTGTGGCGCCGAGCACGGCGACAAGCACCGAAACCCCCAGCGCGGAGCCAATCTGGCGACCCATGGTGAGCACCGCGGCCCCGGTGGCAAAGCGCTCGGCGGCGAGTGACGACGCGCCCGCGCCGGTCAGCGTGGGAATGACCAGGCCGACGCCGATCCCGCCCAGGGCCATGCCCGGCAGGTACTCGCTGAGGTAGGCGGGCCGATCGCCGATCTGGGTGATCCACCACACCGAGCTCGTCGTGAAGAGCGCGGCGCCCACGACGCCCGGCAACCGGTAGCCGAAGCGGGCTCCAAGGCGCGCCGAGGGGACGCTGAACGCGGCGGCCAGGATCGGGCCGGGCGAGAGCATCAGCCCCGCGCGCAGGACGTCCTCATGCCACACCGTGGTCAGAAGCAGCACGCCGGTCAACAGCATCGCCCCGAACCCACCGAAGAACAGCACCGACGCCCCCACGGCCAGGCTGAAGCTGCGCACCCGCAGCATGACCGGATCGACCACCGGCGAATCGTGGCGGCCCGAGCGCCACCAGATGGCGGGCAGCAGCAGGGTTGTCGCGGCCAACAGGGCAACAATCCCGGGCGAGCCCCAGCCCCAGGACCGGCCCTGGACGATGGCGACGACCAGTGCCCCGATGGCAACGATGAGGGCCAGGGCCCCGAGCACATCCGGGCGTCCGGCGTCGGCCTCGCGACGCTCGGCCAGCAGGCGCCAGCCGAGCGCCAGGCCGGTGAGCCCGACGGGGACGTTGACCAGGGGGACCAGTCGCCAGTCGGCCTGGACGAGCAGGCCGCCCAGCGGCGGACCCGCGGCGGCGGCGACCCCGCCGGTGGCGGCCCAGACGCCGATGGCGACGTGGCGCTCGCTGGCCTCGAACTCCGGGAGCATCAGCCCCAGCGAGGTGGGCAGCATGAGCGCCCCTCCAGCGCGCGGCTCTCAGCGCACGACGTGGTCGCTCGGCCGGGGCCGGGCGCCAGCCCGGAGCACCCACTGGTCCGGCGCGCGGCGCGCGAGGCGGCCGCTGCGGTCGGCGGCTGAGACGCGCCTCACCCGTCGCCCGACCTCAGCGACGCTACCGCCGTGACACGTGCTCGCGCCGGCGGGTCTGCCGGCATCCGACGTAGGTGCGGGTGCTGGTCACGCGCCAGCCGCGCGTGGTCTGGGCGACGACAATCACCGAGAAGCGTCCAACGGCTGGCACGTGCGGCACCGCCACCCGCCGGACATCGTGGCCGTGCGCCACGCGGACCTGGTGGCGGTTGACGAAGACCACGACGCGGGTCACGCGCCCGCGGCGCGTGTAGTGCAGCGGCACGACGAAGTGGTGGCGATCAACGCAGCGCGGCGTGTGTCCCGAGCGCCCCCCAGGGCCGCCCGGCGCCGCTTGGCCGGGAATCGCCCCGACTCGCCGCAGGACCATCGCGTTGTCGTCCTGGCCCGGGATGTCGCCACACGCGAAGAGCGCCGGGGCGTCGGCGTAGAGCTGGGCGAGGCACACGCCCAGCGCGTGTTGGGCGAAGGCGTTGGGGTGAAACGTCTCCTGAAGGTCGCCCTCCAGGATCGTGCTTGCGCCCAGGAACCGCCCCCATTCGCTCGTGATCGACGACGGCGGGCTCACCGGCGTCACCTGGCTGTCAGACCGGGAGCAGAGCTCGTGCCCCTGAAGGGCGTTGCCCAGGTCCATCACCTCGACCCCCCGTGCCGCCGCGGCCGTCTTGACCACCCCACCGATCTCCGGCGATGCCTGGTCGCGCCCCCAGGTGAGATCCTCGTCGTAGAAGGGGCATGCGTTGCTGCGCTGCGGATCCAGCTCTGAGTAGCGAGCTTCGCTCGCGCGGGGGATCACCGATGGGTAGGTCTGCAGGACCAGGCGGTAGTCGGCGGCCCGATAACCATCAGCCGCCATGACAGCGCGGACCTCGTCGATCGCCTTCTCGACGTCCGCTGTCGCCTTGGGCACGGCCTGGTCGAGCGCCTGCTGCTGCTTGGGCTCGCACGGGCCCTGCTTGGTGAGGTAGTTCTCAAAGCAGGTGGCGACGATGCCCGCGAACCCGAGGTCGTTGCCTCCGATCGAGACCACCACCATCCGCACGTTGTCGTCCCGGGCCACCTGGGCCAACTTGTCGGCCTGGAGAGGCTCCCCGTTCTGGGGCACGCCGCCACTGCTGGCCCGGAAGAGGTTCTTGGTCACCGCGCCCGAGCAGGCGAGATTGATCTGACGGGCCACGGGCAGGCGCGCGCTGAGCACCTCGGCGACATCGGAGCGATGACAGCCGTCGGCGGCCGTGCCGTCCACGTAGACCCTGCTCTTGTCGACCTGGCATCCGGCGCCGGCGGGCGCACAGGCGCGATCGGTCCCGTCGTTGCCCGGCACGGGGTCGACGCTGTTGCCCTGCCAGCGACCTGCCTCACCGGAGATGTAGCTGTCGCCCAGGGAGACGACGGCGGTGGGCCCCGTTGCCGGTCCGGCCTGAGCCGGCGGGGCGACGACGCTGCCGAGCAGGACGGCCACCCACGCGGCGCCCAGGACTCGAGACGCCCCCGGTCCGGCCAGGCGCGTCGATCGCGACATAGGCCCGTTGTAGCACGGCTGTTACACGAGCCCCGTCTCAGCCTCGGCAGAGACGTGAACGAGCTGGTGCCGACGCGTGAAAAAGCTGAGAAGGCCCCTAGCCACCACCCCCGGCGCGCCCGTATGGTCGGCACCGTCGCGTGCGTCCGGGGGTGAGGGAGCGCGTCCTCCCGCGCGTCGTTGTCCCCTGCCCTGATCGCCCAACACAAGGGAACCATGCTCAAGACCTCTTTGCGCGTCGCCGCCGGCGGGGCTCTGCTCGTCGCCCTGGCGCTGATCCCCAGCGCGGCCAGCGGCACCACGCCCGCCGCGCCGCCCTACCCCGTGATGACCCCGTACATCTCCGGGGCGCCCATCAAGACCGCCACGCCCATCCAGCACCTCGTGGTCATCTTCCAGGAGAACGTCTCCTTCGACCACTACTTCGGGACCTACCCGTCGGGATCGACCAACCCGCCCGGATCGCCGCCCTTCACGCCGCAGCCCGGCACCCCGACGCCAAACAACTACCTCTCCGCCCCGACCCTGCTCACCGCGAATCCGAACAAGGACAAGAACGGGGCGACCGCCAACCCGTTCCGCCTGGACCGCAGCCAGCAGGTCACCTGCGACCAGGATCACGACTACGACGACGAGCAGCGGGCCTTCGACGGCAACGCCACCGGCTCCAGCGCGTTGATGGACAAGTTCATCACCACGAGCTACAACGACGCCAGCGGCGGCGGCTGCACTCATCGCGCGCCCGGATCGACCGATCCGGCGTCGGAGACCATGGGCTACTTCGACGGCAACACCGTCACCGGCCTGTGGAACCTGGCCAACCACTTCTCGATGAGCGACAACTCCTACAGCTCCACCTTCGGGCCCTCCACCCCGGGCGCGCTGAACCTGGTGGCCGGGCAGACCTCGAGCGGGGCGTCGAACCCGCTGGCCACCAACGTGGGTCCGGGCGACACCTGCACCACCAAGTCCGGCGCCACCTGCACCGCGACGGGCAACTTCTCGACCGCCAACAACTCCGTGGTCGGGGACCCCGACCCGCTGAACGACGACTGCGCCAGCTCCGGCCGCGCCCAGGTGCAGTTCCCGACCTCCGCGGGCGCCGCCACCGGGCCCCTGAACGTCGGTGACGTGCTCAGCGGCCAGGACCCGACCAAGCAGAACATCTCCTGGGGCTGGTTTCAGGGTGGCTTTCGGCCCACGACGGTGGCCGGCAGCGGAATCGCCGCGGTGTGCGGCTCAAAGCACCGCAACTCGGCCGGCAACACCGTGGGCGACTACAACCCCCACCATGAGCCGTTTCAGTACTTCCCGACCACGGCCAACCCGCACCACGTCTCACCGACCACGCCCGACAACATCGGCCAGAACGACCCGGTAGGCACCCCGGCCGGCCAGGCCGTCAACCACCAGTACGACACCAGCGATTTCTACACCGCGCTGCAGAGCAACACCCTGCCGGCGGTCTCCTTCCTGAAGGGAGCCAACTACCAGGACGGCCACGCGGGCTTCGGCGAGAGTGATCCCCTCGGCGAGCAGCAGTTCATCGCCGACACGGTCAACTCGGTCGAGCAGTCGCCCGCGTGGCAGAGCACGGCCGTCGTCGTCATGTACGACGACTCCGATGGCTGGTACGACCACGCCTTCCATCCGCCGGTCAACAGCTCCGCCGACGCCACCTACGACTTCCTCAACGGAGGCGGCGGCAACCCGGGCAGCACGCCGACCATGAACAACGGCACGGCCTGCGGCTCGGCGGCCGCCGGATCGATCGCCCCGCCGCTCGGCGGCTTCCAGGACCGTTGCGGTCCCGGTCCCCGTCAGCCCCTGCTGGTCATCTCGCCCTGGGCGAAGGCCAACTTCATCGATCACAACTTCACCGACCAGTCGTCGGTCATCAAGTTCATCGAGGAGAACTGGGGAGTCGGGGGACTCGGCGGCGGCTCGTTCGAGTCGCTGTCGGGCCTGAAGCCGGACGGAACCCAGAACGCCCCCGGCTCCAGCGCGGCGGGCGACTTCATGAACATGTTCGACTTCAACCCGAGTGGTCAGCGCGCCCCCGCGGTGATGCTCAACGACCAGACGGGCCAAATCGTCTCGATCGCGCAGGGTCCGGCCGGCCCGCAGGGCAACCCGGGTCCCCAGGGCAACCCAGGCCCGCAGGGCAACCCAGGCCCGCAGGGCAACCCAGGCCCGCAGGGCAACCCAGGCCCGCAGGGCAACCCCGGGGCGACCGGCGGGGCGGGGCCGGCGGGGCCCCAGGGTCCCCGCGGCCCGCGGGGCGGGCCAGGAGCCACGCCGCACGTCCTCTGCCGCGTCAGGGCCCGCAAGCGGAGGATCACCGTGAGCTGCACGGTGACCCGGTCGCGCAGCCGCTCGGCTCGAGCCATCGTGCGCCTGACCCAGGGCCGCACGGTGATAGCCACGGGCCGGGGCACCGTGAGCGCCACCCGGCTGCATGCACGGCGCCAGCTCCGTCACGGGATCTACCTGCTCGAGGTCAAGGTGCCGGGCGCGGCCCCCGACCGCCAGGTCGTCGTCCTGTAGGCGGTCGGTGCGGGCGCGGCCAGATCGACGTGGGGCGCCCTCCGGGGCGCCCCATCCTCCTCAGGCCACGGCGGCCAGCTCGGCAACGGCATGGGCGATGCCGCCTCCGGTCGAGCTCGGCCACCGCGGAGACCAGCACAGCTCGGCCTTGAGCCGCGCGTTTGAGGTTCGGGCCGATCGGGTGACGGTGGCCACGGGGCCCGAGCCGGCGACGAGCCGGGCGACGGCCGCGGGGATCCTGCGCGGAGGCCCGACGCCCAGCTCGGTGGCGGTGGCCGCGACGAAGTCGTAGTAGCTCAGGGGCTCGTCGTCGGCGCAGTGCAGCAGGGTGCCCGGCCCCGCGCGCTCGGCGGCATCGGTGAGGGCAGCGGCCACGTCCTCGACGTGGACGGGATCCCACCAGTTCTCCCCCGGACCCACCACCGCCATCCGTCCCGGCTGGCGCAGACGAGCGACGACCTCGCTGGCGTACCAGCCGCCGGGACCGTAGATGTGGCCGGGCCGGATGATCGCCACGTCGAGGCCCGACTCCCCCAGCATCGCCTCACCGCGCTGCTTGGAGGCGCCGTACGGAGTCTGTATCGGCAGCGGTGTCGCCTCGTCGAGCAGGCGGCCGCCGGCGTCTCCGGTGACCACGGTGGAGCAGAACACCACCTTGGGTCCACCACTGGTCCGGCACGCCTCGACGAAGTTGCCCATCCCCTCGACGTTGACGCGCTCGAGTCGGGCCCCGTCGCGCTGGCTGCCGATCTCGGCGGCCAGGTGCACGACGCACTCCGGCGCGGCGTCGGCCAGGGTGCAGGCCAGCGAGCCGGCGTCGAGCAGGTCACCCCGCACCGCCCGCGTACCGGGCGGCTCGGAGCCGGGCCGGCGCACCAGCGCGAGGACCTTGTGGCCACGCCGCAGCAGCTCGGCGACGGTGAACCCCCCGACGAAGCCACTGGCGCCGGTGACCAGGACCCGCACCGACCGCAGACTACCTGCCGTGAGCTCGCGTAACGGTCAGGCAGCCGGACAGTCAGCGCAGCGACCGACGACCAGCACCTGCACCCCTTCGGCGACGAAGCCGGCGCTCTCGGCCTCGTGCAGCGCCGCGTCGGTGTCGACGGCTGTGGCCAGGTCGATGACCCGGCCACAGCCGTGGCAGACGGCGTGGGGGTGGGGCTCGACGCGCGCATCGAACAGGGCCGCCCCCGTGCCAGCGTCGATCCGGCGGACCAGTCCCAGCCGCGAGAGCAGCTCGAGGTTGGCGTAGACCGTCGGCGCCGAGACGCCGGGAAACTCGTCGCCCACCGCCACGTGGACCTGATCGGCGGTGAGGTGGCTGCCCACCCGGCCGGCGCGGCGTACGGCGCGCAGCGTGGCCAGCCGCTGGGGGGTGGCGCGCTGGCCGCGCGCATGCAGCTGGGCGATCAGGGTGGCGCCAGCGGTGTCGATGTCGGGCGTCATGACGTCAATTGTAGCTGGTGACACAATTTTATTACAACTCAATTGCTATAATCCCGACGACGTGGAAGCGATCCAGCGTGTCAGGGATCTCAACGAGCGGGAGCTCCTCCTGCGCTACGTCCAGCCCGGGCTGGTCGGGCTCATCGACGGGACCCTTTCCACCCTCGCGCCCATCTTCGCGGCCGCGCTGCTGTCCGGCTCCCACGCTGCCCTGTTCGTGGGACTGGCCACCGCCCTGGGCGCGGGAATCAGCATGGGGCTCTCCGAGGCGCTGTCGGACGACGGCACCCAGACCGGTCGCGGGTCGGCGATCGCCCGTGGGGTGGTCACCGGGATCATGACCGCCATCGGGGGAACCTTCCACTCGCTGCCCTTCCTCATCTCCAACCGCAACACCGCGTTGCTCGTGGCCGGCATCGTCGTGGCCATCGAGCTCAGCGTGATCGCGGTGATCCGCAAGCGCTTCCTCAACGTCTCGCTGCGCTCGTCGCTCATCCAGGTCACCCTGGGTGGGGCGATGATCGTCGGCGTCGGACTGGCGCTCGGCAGCTCCTAGCCGCCTCCTACGGGTTGGCCCGAAGCGGGCCAGCCGGCCACGAACAGGTCGAGGGCCAGCTCGCCCATGAGCACGGCGCGTCCGGACAGGGCAGCCATCCGGCGCGAGGCTAGTGAAGCGGGGCGCGTCCTGGCCGCAGGGAGCTTTCACGTCCCTGTAACACTGGCCGGGCGGTGCGCACGTTGATCGAGTTGACCGATGGAACCCGCCTGACCGTGCGCCTGGCTGCCGATCGGCTCCGCGAGCTGGTCGAGCGCTCGGCGGTGGGACGGGTCGGATTGGAGACCGAGGAGTACGGGTTCCGCTTCATTACGATCAGCGCGATCGTCCGGGTCGAGCAGCTCTGACCCGGGAGCCCGGCGGTCGCGGTCTCGAGCCGGTTCGCTTCACGGCAAGCGATCCGTCAGGGCTCGCGAGCGCATGTATGACCCGACGCCGGGAGCGGGTACCTTTCCACCGGGAAGGGGAGCGACCCGGCCGACCGGTCGGTCACCGCCGCGATGCACGCGCGCGCCACATGCCCGCTCCCTTCTCCCCATCTCGCCACGACCTCCTGGCCGCCACCGGGTCGCGCGTCGACGATGCGACGGCCGCGCTTTCGGCGTGGTGGACACGGTCCTCGTCGGTGGCGAGGGCGAGCCGTCGTGGATCATCGTGCGGCGGACGGGCCGTCACCCGGCTCGTACGGCGGTGCCGGCGGCGGGCTCTTCCCGCGCCCCCGGCCGGGTCATCGTTCCCTACGACCGCCCCTGGCTGGATGCCGCCCCGCAGATCGGCACGGCGACCGCCCTGGGGGCCGAGCACGAGCGCGAGCTCAGCCGCTTGGCCTCCAAGCCCCGCTGGAGCCCGGTCCGCCGTCCCCCGGCTTGCCGCGGGCGGCGCCTGGCCCCCGGCGGTCACGGCGATCGCGACGAGATGCTGTTCGCCGGCCTCGCCGCGGTGGTGGCGATCGGCGTGCTCGAGTGGCGCCGAGCACGTCGGGTTGCGCGAAGGGCGCCGCCAGGCCGAGCAGCTGGCTCGCCGCGATCCCCTGACCGGCCTGAGCAACCGCCGCGCGCTGGACGAGACGCTCGCCCTCGAAATCGCCCGAGCGCGACGCTCGACCCGGCCCCTGTCGCTCGTCCTGGCCGATCTCGACGGGCTCAAGCGGGTCAACGACCAGCTTGGCCACGGCGCCGGCGATCTCTACCTTCGGGCCGCCGCCCGCCGGGTCACCGAGTCGGCGCGCCAGGGCGACGTGTGCTTCCGCTGGGGTGGCGACGAGTTTGCCGTGGTGCTCCCCGAGGCCGACGTGGACGGTGCCGAGCAGGTGCTGCGCCGGGTGGCGGGGGTCTTCGGCCGGCTCGAGGACGCGACGCTGCAGCTGAGCTGCGCGTCAGCGACGCTCTGGGAGGGCGCCAGCGGAGACGATCTGCTGCGCCGCGCCGACGCGCGTCTCGTCGCCAGCAAGCGTTCGGTGGGCACGCCGTAGCCGGCCGGCCGGCCGGCCGGCCGGTTCGCCGTGATCCGCGCGCCCCTCTGGGCGACAACCGCTAACCCTGCTCCACGGCGGCCAGCCCACACCGGTCGATCTCGACCGGAAAGCGAGAAAGGGCAGGGGTCGGCCCGCGCCGGTCCTCGACCACGAAGCTCAGCGAGCTGACCCGCGCCCGCCAGCAGCCCCGCTGGTCGGCCTGCACGTCGAAGCCCACGGCAACATGGTCGGCGGTGCCCGCCGCGTCGAAGTCCTCCAGGCAGGCGAAGCGGGTGCCCGGCGAGCCGGGCGGTCCCCCGGCCCCGGCCGACGTGGTGCGGCACCCCCGGGCGTCGTTCCCGGGTCCTCCCCCCAGCGCATAGGGGCCGGGCGGGATGAGGCGGTCATAGATCAGCGCCCCGGAGAGCGCGTCGTCCACGACGCCAGGGAGGTAGTGACGTGTTGGCTGACCGCAGCCCGCTGCGGCAACGGCCAGGACCGCGGCCGCGGCAAGGAGGCGTGCGCGCGGCATGGGCCGACCGTAGAGCCCGGGGTCATCGCCCGCTGCTCGCCGCCCGAACCCGAGCCTGACCGTCGCCGCCTTCGCCGAGCGCGGCGTCCATCGTCTGCTCGAGACCCTCGTACTACCGGTAGTCGTGGCCCACGCTGTGGTGGCCAGGCTCGGGGAAGAAGCTGAGCCGCTCGGGACCGGCGCCCACCCGGATGACGTGCAGCACAGCTCCGCTGGCCGTGTCGAGCACGTAGACGGCGCCGTCGTAGCGTCCGGAGACCCAGAGCTGACGGCCGTCGGGCGAGACCTGCAGCTCGTCGGGACTGCCGCCGGTCAGCCAGCTGCGCCGCAGGCGCCGATGGGCTACGTCGATGACCGAGATCGTCCCCGAGGAGCGGTTGGCCACGAACAGCGAGCGGGTGCTCCGGCTGAGGGCCATCCCTGAGGCCCCGGGCGCGGTGCGGATGAAGCCGAGGTCGCGCGGCGTGCCCGCGGCCACGATGGACACGCCTCCGCGGGCCTGGTCGGCCACGAAGAACGCGTGCCCGGACGGGCTGAGCTGCACGTCGGCGCAGGACCCGCCGAGGGCGAGCGACCCGGTCAGCCGCCCGCTGCCCAGATCAAGCCCTACCACGCTGCCGCCCTGGGTGCCGAGCAGGGCGCTGCGCCCGTCGGCGGAGATGTCGAGATCCTCGACGCCGGGGACTGACACCGAGCGCTCCAACTGCCAGCTGCGCCGGTCGCGCACGTCGACGCGTCCGTCGCGGCCGGCGACGACGATGGCTCGCCGCCCGTCGGGTGTGAAGTACAGGTGGGTCGGGTCGGGGACCCGCACCGTGCGCACCACGCGACCGAGGCGAGGGTTGATCTCGGCCAGGCTGTCGGACCCGTCGAGGTTGACCCACAGCTTGCGCAGATCCCAGTCCGGCCTGACCTCCGTGGGCTGCTCGCCGACCGGCAGCCTGGCCACCAGGCGGAAGGTCGCCGGGTCGATGACGTCGACGGCGTCGGCCAGCGCGTCGGGTACGTAGACGCGCTCCGGCAGCCCGGCCACGGCGGGATCCAGCCGGGCCGAGAGCGTCGCCCCGTAGACGTTGTCTGCCGCTCGAGGGACCGGGACTCCCGTCGGCGGCGCGACTCCCGCTGGCAGACGTGCTCCGGCCGGGCGGGGGCCGGGGGACGGCGATGCCGTCGACCCGCTCGGCGCACCGGCTGCGGGGGCGCGCCCAGCCAGGGGGCGGGCGGCCGGCGCGCCCCCGCACCCGGCCGTGACGGCAACGGCCAGCGCGCAGGATAGCCACACCCAGCGGCGTGCCGGCCGAGTGCCCTCGAGACCGAGGGTGCGGGCGCCGGACTTCACCGCTTCAGTGTGCGGCTCGCGCCGTTACCGCGCACTGGTCTGCGGTTGGGCCTCGGTTAGCTCCGTTCGGTGGTCGCCCGCCGGCTCGTGGGACCCGCCCGAGTCGAGGCTCTCGGGCTCCTCGCCCAGCTCCGCCGGGCCGGCCGCCGGAAGGTCGAGCTCGAAGCACGCGCCCGGCTCGCAGGCCAGCAGGCGCAGCTCGCCCCCCATGCCCCGCGCCAGCTCCCGCCCGATGGCCAGTCCGAGTCCAAAGCCCCCGGCGACCGCCGTCGGGCGCCCGCGCTGGAAGCGCTCGAAGATCCGCTCGCGGTCCTCATCGGCGACGCCCGGTCCCTCGTCCTCGACGGTCAGCGATGCCCGCCCGCCCTCGCGGCCGAGCCGCACGGTGATCCGGCTGGAGGTGGGGGTGAAGCGCAGGGCGTTGTCGAGCAGGATGCGCACCACGCGCGCGAGCGCACCCGGGTCGGCCCGCGCCCAGTGCTCGCTGCCGTCGGGCGCGACCGCCAGGGTGACGGCGCTCTCGCTCGCCCGCGCCTCGAACTCCGCGCCCACCGCGCGGCCCAGCTCGCCCAGCTCGACCGCCTCGGAGCGCAGCTCGAGGCCGGCATCGAGGCGGCTCAAGTCGAGAAGGTCAGCGGCCAGCGCGGCCAGCCGCCGGCTCTGACCCTGCGCCTTGGTCAGCTGGCGGCGCGCGTCGTCGAGATCGGGATTGGGCGCCGCCAGATCCTCCTCGAGAAGCTCGAGCATCCCACGCAGCCCGGCCAGGGGCGTGCGCAGCTCGTGCGATGCGGTGGACAGGAAGGCCTGGCGCGTCTGCTCCTGCCGGCGCAGGCGTTCGTGCATGGTGCGGAACGCTCGGCCCAGGTCGCCGATCTCGTCGCGGCCAGAGACGTCGAAGCTCGGGGCGTCGGCGAGGTCACCGGCCAAGCCGCCGTCGGCCAGGGCCAGGGCGCCCTGCCGCAGGCGGCGCAGGCGGTGCAGCAGGGTGGTGGCCAGGCCCACGCCCAGCAGCACGGCCAGCACCAGGCCGGTCAGCGCGGCCACTACGAAGGCCCGGGTGACCACCCGCGCCGCCGAGCGCGTGTCCCCCAGGGGGCGGCGCAGGAAGACCACGAACCGGGTGCCGCCCCGGACCCGCACCGGGATGGCCACGCGCGCCGACCCTCCGCCCCGTCCGGGACCCAGGTCGCTGACCGGAGCGTTGCGGGCCAGGGCGCGGAAGGCCTCGGGAAAGTCGGCGTCCTGGGGGTCGGTGTCGTAGTAGCGCCGTCCGGCCGCGTCGAGGACCACGACCCGCGCCCGCGTGCGCTGACGCAGGCCATCGACGAGGTCGTGGAAGGCCGGGCTGAGGTCGGCCACGTCGGCGACGGTGAGCGCGGCGACCCCGGGCCTGACCGTGGCCGAGGTGTCCGAGAGCTTGCTGAGCTCCTCGCTGCGCAGCCGCTGCTCCAGGGGCCCGAGCAGGGACAGCGCGGCGATACCCAATGTCGCCGCCGAAGTGAGCACCAGGGCGGCCACCAGCCGCCAGCGCAGTCCGAGTCGCGACGGGCTCAGGCGAGCGGCCATCAGCTCTGCAGCCGGTAACCCGCACCGCGCACCGTGAGGATCATCTCCGGGCGGTCGGCCTGGCGCTCGAGCTTCTCGCGCAGGTGGCGGACGTGGACGTCGATGCCCCGCGGGTCGCGATAGGCGCTGTCTCCCCAGATCGCGCGCATGAGCTCCTGGCGGTTGAACAGGCGGCCCGGCGCGCCCATCAACTGGGCCAGCAGCTCGAACTCCGAGAAGGTGAGGTGCACCGTGTCGGAGCGCAGGCGAACCTCGCGGCGCCCGCGGTCGACCACCAGGTCGCCGACGGTGAGGATCTCGTCGCCGAGGTTGAAGCTGCGCGAGCGCCGCAGCACCGCCCGGATCCGGCTGCGCAGCTCGGCCAGCCCGAACGGCTTGGTCACGTAGTCGTCGGCGCCTGCCTCCAGGCCGAGGACCGCGTCGGCCTCGGAGTCCAGCGCGGTGAGCATGATGATGGGCACGACGTTACGGCGCTCGCGCAGAACCCGGCACACCTCGTAGCCGTCGGGCCCCGGGCCGAGGGCTACGTCGAGCAGCACGACATCGAAGGGCTGGGTGCTGGCCCGGTCGATGGCCGAGCGTCCATCGGGGACGGCGAGCACGTTGTGGCCCTGGCGGGCGAAGGACTCGCGCAGGGTCTCCCGGAGCTCGGGCTCGTCGTCGACGACCAGGATGTTGAGCGTCACATCGGCGGCCACGACCCCTGCAGGCTAACGCCGCCGTCGGGGGGTCACCAGCCTCGGGCCGGCCGCCGACCTATGCTTCTCCGCCGTGATCCACCTGATCCCCATCGGTCTGATCAGCTACCTCCAGGGCCTGATCCTCGGCCTGCTCCAGGGCTTCTCCGAGCTCTTTCCAATCTCCAGCCTGGGCCACTCGGTGGTGTTGCCCCGCCTGCTTGGCTGGCACATCCACCAGTCCGATGACTTCTTTCTCACCTTCCTGGTGGCCACTCATCTGGCCACCGCCATCGTGCTGCTTGTCTTCTTCGGCCGCGACTGGCTGCGGATCCTTCGCGGGCTCGGACGCTCGCTGCGCGATCGCGAGATCGGCCCGCAGGACACCGACGCGCGGCTCGGGTGGCTGCTCGTCGTGGGCACCATTCCGGCCGGCATCCTCGGGCTGGCGCTGGAGTCCTCGCTGCGCGACGTCTTCGGCACCCCTCGCGCCGCCGCGGCGTTTCTTGCCCTCAACGGGCTCATGCTCTTCGGCGCCGAGCGGCTACGCCGGCGCACGGCGCCCCCGGGATCAGCCGGCGGGGCGCAGGCCCAGAGCGCCGAGGCGGGCGACGGCGACACCCGGGTGGCCCGGCGGCTCAGCTTCCGGGGGGCGGTCGGCATCGGCGCTTCGCAGGCGCTTGCCCTGCTGCCCGGCTTCTCCCGCTCGGGCGCGACCATGGGCGGCGGGTTGCTCACCGGGCTGTCCAACGAGGACGCCGCCCGCTTCGCCTTCCTGCTGGCCACCCCGATCATCTTCGCCGCCGCGGCGCTCAAGCTGCCCGACCTCCTCGGGCACAAGGGTGACGGCGTCCGCGGGCCGGCCGCCCTCGGCGCCGTGGCCGCGGCCCTCACCGCCTATTTCTCGGTGCGCTTCCTGATGCGCTTCTTCCGAACCAACCGTCTCACGCCGATGGCCTGGTATTGCCTGGGGGCCGGCGTGGTGCTGTCGGTCGTCTTCTCGCTCGACTGAGCGAGGGTCCGGGGCGCGGCGGCGGCGCGGCTCAGGCCGTGCGGGCCCGCGTGGGTCCGGTCTGGAACCAGGCGAAGATCAGGCAGGCCGCCCCCAGCAGCAGGGCGGCGATGGCGTGCTTGACGTGATGGCCCGTGGACATCGCGTTGTGGCCCGGGAAGAAGCTGGGCAGCGCCTTCTCGGTGTCGACCAGGTAGATGGCCCCGACGACGATCAGGATGACGGCCAGGACGACCGCCGGGGCGATGAGGGAACGGTTCTTGGTCACGGCGCGAGGCTAGCGCACGCCCCCCAAACGCATCTCGTTGGGCAATTTGAATTGAGAATGCCGAGGACGATGCGTTGGTCGTCCGGCGGCGCCCGTATCTTGGCGCGCCTGCAATGTCGTCGGAGGGCAAGAGCTGGAGCAAG
>JAABUJ010004337.1_pt1 | contig 14988 bp, 13 predicted proteins | sample 5559131 | NCBI WGS metagenome assembly JAABUJ01 (sample SAMN10711875, study PRJNA513366) | rock metagenome | isolation source: Antarctica rocks | place: Antarctica: Victoria Land, Mt New Zealand nord | collected 2016-01-07 | reverse complement strand
GCTCGGAGCGTCATTGCGCATCCTCCCCGCCCTTATTATGGCTGTCCTGACTAATGTTTCGACTGGTTACTTCGTTAACCGCATGCCGGTCATGTGGGTGGTGCTGATCTCCTCCGCATTGTCCGCCATTTCCCCACTTCTCATGGCTGTCATCGATCCGCAATGGCCATACTGGTACATGGCATTTATTGCACAGGTAAGCAAGCTCATAACGAACAAGGTCTTGTTGTCCCCTCGTCTTAGCAATCGCCCACCATCTGACCTACAATCTTTCACCCACTATTAAGCCTCGCCTCATTAATGCAATTTTACACAGGTCCTCCAGCCTTTGAGCCCTGACGTCCTTTTCACCGTCGGCCTACTTGTCATCTCCGCCGTCTTTCCCTCTCGCACGCAGGCTTTGGGCGGCGCAGTGTTCAACACCTGCTCGCAACTCGGCACGTCGATTGGATTGACGATAACATCGGTCATTGCCGACTCTAGGACAGCCGCCTCGGGTGACGTCGACAAGGCGTCCCCCAATGCCCTCATGGCCGGATATCGAGCAGTCTTCTGGGCCTTGTTTGCGTGGATGATCTTCGTGTGTCTTGTGGGCGCGTTGGGATTGCGCCGAGTAGGCAAGATCGGTATAAAGCAGGATTAATTCAAGTACCTGCTCCCTGCTTACTATTAAGCCGAAATATACGGAGGGCTTAACATAGTATACTGTAGCCTACTTGGAAAATTACAACACGGAAGGTCAATAGATTCGACCAGAATGAAGTCAGGAGACCCCCTATGGTTCTTAAATATCGGTCATTGTAGACCAGAAAAGAGTCTTTGCACACGTCCTTCGCATCAGCAACTCCCTAACCACGAGGCCGAAGACTTGCGCCACTGATACAGCGAGTCGTGCCTCCCTGGGGTGGCTCTGCTTCACATCCTTTGTCAAGACATAACAACGTCGGAGTTTGTGGCCATCAATAGTACCAAGGGCGTTTGGAAGGTAGCACGGTAAATGGCTCCTGCGATCCTTGGAAATGTGCATGGCACAGGGTCTACTTACGTATAGTGAATATGACCCAAATCTGGACCGATCATTCAATTGATCAGTGTCGATACCGACATCCTTACAGTAAACCAGATTTATTTTCCAGATAGACAACCTCTCGGTCGCAGTTAAGCTCGTTATGCTGGTACGATGGCCAAACCTTGAATATATCCGCTAAGCTCACAAAATGCGATGGCCTTTTGTTCTAATAACGCTCCGCTTACCCGCTGAGAGAGGGCCACAGGGCTTACTCTAGTCCTTTTCACGGTTTAATGCCGATTAGTTGCTATAGCAGGGCGTAGCGTCTACTAATCCCGTGTGCCCTCAGATAGAGTCTATCGCTCGCCAGACGGAAATTTGGAGTCCTCTGCTGAACGAAGATGAGCTCCTGCGATAATTTCACGCATGCACATCACTACGCTGTTGTTGGTGCTGTCTGGCCGGAACTAAACCTGAAGAGAACTGCAGAACTCTTGGACGGGTAGAAGGGTCTACGGATTGAATGAATGAATAAAGGAATTCTAATATGCCCGGTGCTAAGCACGTGGCACCTAAAGGGCTATAAGCTATCTATATCACGTGATTACGATCCTCTCGATTTGGGGGTGGTTCCGTGCAGCATCTGCCACTACGTAGAGTACTAGTAGGTACCACGGTGCCTATGTGACCATCAAAGCCTTCGAGCAACCTATTCAAGGTAAGGTACTGTTCGTTTGTCATGATCTAGTTGATTATATTAGGCTCGATTTCTGATGGCGCTGGGACAATGGTGTATTGGGTAGCTTTTCTCTGTTCCTTCCTTGGCTTTGTTTTCCTAGTAATATATCAGCGTTGATATCGCATCTGCTCCGATCATGACATTTTACACAATGAATTTACAATCGTTTTATATTATGTTTAATGTACAACGCATTGTTTAATTATTAAACAGGTAGAAAACTGATCATCGAGCAAGTAGGAAAACTGAGCATAAACTAGAGGAATTATCTAGACCGCAACGCAGACCTTCCTTTCCCCAGATGGCACCTTTCCTTCCACAGGTGGCACATTGTTAAGGGTTGGGTAGGCGGGCATGGTGGCACCTTCAAATAGTGAACCCAGGGAAATACCACCACTCTTCACCTCTTTCAGGCGTCGTCTCGTAAATCAAACCTCGCCGGCCGGGAATCCGTTTTTATGACTTCATTGCCTGCTACCGGTACGGTACAACCATCCCCGCCGTGTCAGGCATCCGAATGCGATACTCACTGCCCCGAGGAAAAATCGAACTCGTCATTTGGTCCAGATCTGGGAAGTGACGAGATACAATATCCAGAAGGCGAACTGCGAGCATGGCTTGTGGTATTGGGATCTTTCTGTGGAATGTAAGGTATTCCCTTTGAATATCGATTCTTCCTAGTGGAACTGACTCCCATCAGGCTGTCATGTTATGGCTACATGAACACCATTAGCACGTACAATACGTACTTGTCGACTCATCAGTTATCAGACTACAGCGAGAGTTCTATTGGATGGATCTTCAGTGTATACATCTTCCTGACCTTCTTTTGCGGCATCCAAATCGGCCCTATTTTCGATGCTAGAGGACCTAGACTTCTGGTTCTATCGGGCAGCATATTGATGATGGCTAGCATTCTGCTCATGGGAATATGCTCGCGTATGTACTCTCCAAGGTGTCTGAATTTGAATCTATTCCTAACAGGGCGCAGAGTACTGGCAATTCCTTGTTGTCTTCGGCATACTCGGCGGAGCTGGCACGTCTCTGATCGTCACGCCTGCAGTCGCAGCTATCGGCCATTTCTTCCTGGCCAAGCGCGCTAACGCTACAGGCATTGCTACGACAGGAGGCTCCATCGGTGGAATCATCTTTCCGCTGATGCTGGAATCGCTCTTCTTGAAAGTTGGCTGGGGTTGGGCCACGAGGATACAGGGTTTCGTCTTCCTAGTCCTCCTGGTCCTTCCGAATCTGCTTATCCGTGTCCGTCTTCGACCATTACCCAAAGGGAGTGTGCTTCCGAACCTTAAAATCTTCCGCCAGCCAGCCTTCGTCCTGGTCACGATTGCGGCCTACTTCCTTGAATGGGGCCTCTTCGTCCCAGTCACACATCTGACCAGTTACTGTCTTAATTCTGGCGCCATGAGCCCCACCTTCGCCTTCCAGGTCATTGCTATCTACAATGCAGCGTCCTCGGTCGGTCGCTGGGCTTCCGGATACCTAGCGGACAGGTTTGGAAGGTATAATATTATGATCATTACGGTGTTCTTCTGCATGAGCAGCTCGATCGGTCTCTGGCTACCCGCTGCTGTCTTTTCGGAACGGAACTCCAATCATGCGGCAACGTTTGGTCTCACAGTCTCGTACTCCGTGTTGATGGGAATGGCTTCCGGTAGCAACATATCGCTCGCGCCGGTCTGCGTAGGGGTTCTTTGCGACACGAGGGAATACGGGCAATACTATGCGATGTGCTACACCATTGTGGCATTCGGCACACTTACAGGCGTGCCAATTGCTGGAGCCATAATTGGGGCAAATGGTGGAGCCTACTGGGGTGTCGCCGTTTTTACCGCCGTATGTTATTTCTGTGCTTTGGCTTGTTTTGTCGCGATACGCATAGCCAAGGTTGGGTGGAGATGGGATGCCATATACTGAGATCCGAAAGCTCCAGCCACTGTTGTGATGTTGCCAAGGGTCTGATGGTAAAGCGTTCGTGGATGAACGGCGATATTGAGATCAAATGGGGCAGGAGGGAATGATAAACTGACAAGGTACGAATTTAGTTAACGACAACCGTGAAAAGTTTGAAGGGTTGGAACGGAAGACCACCCACTGTTTCATTATGTGCAGTGAAACTTTCTCTGCAATTACAGGGAGCCTTGCTGTCGTTGCTCACGCTCCACGACTGGAATCACAGGATGAAACCGTCGATGACCAAGCGTCGCGATATTTCCCGCTGTCTGCGCTACCTCTCCATTCAATAAAGATCCCTCTTGCTAACATTTCGCCTTTTGTACTGGATGTCAGGCTTACTTCGCTCTATCAGTATGAACCTTTGCTACTCCTACAGAGATCGCGTTCACATGATCTGTGCCGCCTCTGAGGTCTTCGGCTTTGCAGCCAAACGATGTTGGCCTACGCTTGTGCCGCGCAAGAATACCGAGTTTGCCATGATGTGCCGCCTTCCTAACCCTGACCCTGCGCAGCTCGTTTCACACATCTGTGATTATTACTCATCATCAAGAGTACACGATTACCGAAAGCCGGACTGTATGCTCACGATACTGCACATTAACATGTAATGCTAGGTCCACAAGAGGGGCATCGGATTGCCCATCGTAGGTTCACGGCTTTCAAAGCCAGACTTAAGGCTGATATCATAGAGAGTCCTCACGGTACCACCGTGTGGCCCTAGCGAAAAGTAGCGACACTAGATGGAACGTTGCTTCATTCCACTGCACGTTTCCGATGAGCGACTTACTGATACTCATGTTCAGATCGACTTCGTGCCGAAAATGGCTCCGTCGGATGAGGGACACGCCTTCAAGATCGCGCTGGTACGGATTCGTTGCATGCGCTTGAAAGATTGCCCAGATGCGTTCATCAGAGTCTCTACGAGAGCGCCATGCCTTCGAGACAACGAGTGCAAAGGTCCAGCAATACCAGAACACGGGCCACTGTCACTGGCGCTGCTGCGTAGATTTGGAACGCCATCGTCGACCAAAATTAGAGTGATGGCCATCGAGATGCGCAGCGGGCAAATCGTCAGCCTGATACCCCACGCTACGAGTGTATCAGAGCTCGGGCGTGAATGATTATCTGGATCATCGCACCGCAGTACTTGCCATTCGAGACCCTTGGTATCTTCAGCGAGCGCAGGTAGAGCTGCACGGTGCACACCAATCACTTGGTGGTTGTACTAACGATTTCGAGTACTGTAGCTGCATGAGCTGCCGCTTCCTCTTCATCACTGCTGAGTACGAGTTTGAATGTCGACGAGGACCGGGACTTGTACCAGTATCAACTCGAGCGCCGAACTTGACGCCGTTAGAGCGCCGACACGCGGCTTACGGACATGCTCGCATAAAGTCTCGACTCCTGTTCCTGTGCTTGCCCATCTGCTCATACGCCTCTCCATTAAAACTACTTCGTCGAGGCCGAGCTCGCCCAAAGAATGACCGAACCCCTTTTATTCATTTGCCCTGATAGCTCTCGGGCCACGTTCACCTTCACGGAATCTTCTGACCGTCACAAATTGACTATCATCTACGCATCTCTGCCCCTAACCACAGTCGGGGCTCTCCCTCAATCTCGGACGATGCCACGCCGTGGAACCACTTTGCCAAGGAGTTTCTCAAGTACCAAAAATCTATACCGTTGGAGGTTCCGCCCATGCCACGTAGCTGACTCGCTATCCCCTTGCGCCCGCGACGGCAGTAACTGTCCGTACGGATGAGCAGCAAGAAAGAAGTGGTTTCGTCGGCACATACGAGCGGTCTGTTGCAGTCGCGGCGGCAACGTAGGCCCAACGAGTCCTGGAGCAACCACTCATCGCATTGCGGAGACACTGGTAACAAGGAGTCGCCACTTGTAGAAGAGGAAGGAATTTCCATCCACGCTTTGGTCGCGGTTTCTCGCCTTCTATGCCACTAGATGATCAGCCGGTACGGACTTGCGAAGGAGCTAAACCGGGAATCATAGAATATCGGACTAAATACAGTAGTGTTTTGCCTCATAGACTAGGTGTGATTTCATCGACCATACTTTTTCTTTCGCCCTCTTCCCATTTTCTTTTTCTCTTGAATTTAGAAAGCATCCTCGTAAAGAGTGTTTGATAGAGGACCATGCAACGCCTATTCCCAAACTCAAGTAACCTTCCATCAACATATCCCAAATATGCTCATCAGGGGGAAAGCCGGGATGCATCACGTGGGAATAGAACGGTCTCGCGGATGTCAGCCAATCCCACAAGACCCTGGACAAAGCGATTGATCCCCACTGTACGATGATACATTAGACCGGCTTGATCATTCATTCGAAGAACCTCGAGGGAGGCTTGGATGTTCCGCCTAGCTCGACTGACTTGGCAGGGCAGAACGGGCAGAACAGCAAGGGAGCAACTTACATCCAAAACCAACCCACGGAGGCATACCAATCTCATGAGCCGCAACGTATGGACGCCATCCGGGCGAGTCTGGATCAATAGGGTGTGCGCGGCCGGTCATGGCCGAGCGTAGCTCCCTGTGATCGTGCAGTAGTTGGCATCCCGTAACGATCTCTTGTCCGCGCAGGATGATATCAAAAGAACGGCTTTCGGAATCGTCCTCGTTCGACGGGTGGATGCTGAACGAGCGCAGGTGCTTCGGAAAGTGGGTGATGACAAAAAAATCGGTAGGGGGGCCTAGGTTCGACTTGCCGCTTGAGAGGTAGCGACCCAATGCGGCCTCTTCCTCTCTGCTGCTTTCGAGTCAGTATGTGTCAGGGGGAGACAAAGAGGGGGATTCGGAGGATGGGGTTCCGATTGATATGATGGAGGTGGAGCAAGAAGAGTGAACCATGTCTTACGTAAGGTCGTCCTTATCGTCAGACTGCAAGGCCAATGATTCCCGAAGAATTGCTTTGGCTTCGCTGAATTTGATTCGTAAACATTTCCCGTGGGCATCCAGCCCTAGTTTCAAAGTACCAGCTGAGGGATACAGCCGTCGCGCAACTTGCGTAAGCGCCATGTATTTCTCGCGCTCTTGGAGGGACCGTGTGAGGAAAATTAAGATCCCTTCAGCGAGGTCCAATATTTCGGTCCAATCGTTTTGGAGGGCAAACACCATTTCAAGCATCGTGAACTTTGATCAAGTCAGTCTCGAGGGGAGGTGAATTTTGAAGACGAAGAGGGGTCAGACCTCAGTCAGATGCCTGGTATCAATACCTTCTTCTCGGCGAAACACGGTATGTAAGTCGTATACACGGTCTAGATCCGCAGCCAGTGGCATTCCTAGATGTACCTCTCCCGTTTGTGTCAACCACGCAGACTTGTCGAAGTATGGAAGGAAAGTTGTAAATGTTCCTCTCCCGGGAATTCGTAGTTGATCAAGGTTGGTGTTGGAACAAAGGAAAACCCAAGCGCCGCCAAGTGCTCTACGGCGAGCTCATGGATACCTGAGGAGAGCTTAAAAATGGCACTGGTCGCGGCGACCCGAACGTCCAGGAGCCTATTGTCGAGCCGCTCGTTGAGGATGGTAGTGGGTATCTCTGATAGCGACGACTGCTCACCAGGTGCTCCATGCGATACGAGGCTTCTAGGAATGTCGGCCTTTGCTTCCGACAGCACGACCAGCCTACAAATTTGAATCGTCACTGTCTCCAAGGTGCTTCCGTCCTTTGCACGCTGAGGTCCGGGTATAGTCCAGGCCAACACGCGCACGAGAGACTCAGTGGTGAGATTCCGAGCTATGTCGAGGCTGGTGACGTCGGCTGATCCTGGTTCAAGTAAGGCCGTAATGAATTGACCACTACGTCGTAGCAGAATCGTGATCGCATTATCGGAAGTTGTTGCACGAACGTTATGAACGCGGGCATCGAAGGTGGTGTTGTCAAGCTGGGCATGATTTTGAATCAATTGGCCCTTCTTCCCGAAGATGCTGTTTGCAGTTGAAACCGGGAAATGGGTTGCAATTATGTCAGAATGTTCGGCGAGCATCTGGAGAACGTTAGCTCCCCATAGCTCACGAAAAGAGACATCTGACCAGAACGTACCTTTGCCTAATGGCCCTAATTGCGAAGCCGTTTTCGGTGAAGTCCCTTGATATTGGGAGGCTGCAGAGCTCCCATCGATCACTTCAGAGAAAACGGCCGGTCATTCATAGTAGTAGTAGTATTAAGATCACACCATAAATTGAGTTCAGTCATCCCGTCATTAATAAGATCTATTTCTTGCCAACCTGCCGTATAATGTATGAAACTCGCTTCCGGCTCCATCGGCTTTCCGATTAGTCACACCAGCAGTAAGTACGTATATATAAACGTTGTATGGGTTCTCACGAATACATCTTTGACAGCATCTGCCACGACTGATTGCATACCAATCTCCATTCACGACGGGGGCCAAGAGAACCACGAACACGATGCGGCTGGAAGTTCTTAGCTATGAGCGTTTAAAGGCTCGGGACGACGACGAAATATTCAAACTCGTCCGCATATGTTCGAAGGCAGGCATGTTCTTCCTCGACTTGAGGGGACCGAGTACGAAAGATTTCCTGGCAGATATGCCCCGGATTGTCGCTGCCCAATGTAACTTCTTTGCCCAAAGCTTGGAATCCAAATCGGCGTACGCCAGTGACTTGCCGTCCCGCGGGTAAATCACTCTTTTCTCGACACTGCCGTTCGATCACCGACAGTGCTTTGGCGGCCAAAATCTAGCCACTGACAGACGTCTTCAGGTACGACAATTTCGGCGAACTTGCTGTTCAGAGGCTGAAGGTTGGTACTTTCGTTTCGCCATAGCAGCATAGCGCAGGACTCCCACCACCGAAGCGACCCAATCATATTCATTCAGATGAGCAACAACTGACCCTTTTGTATTGCAGCTGTCCCGCGAAGAGCAAATTCAGGGCCAACTAAGCCTACCGGCGGATCTGCAAGCAGTCGAGGCCAGACTCGCAAAAGTGGTTTCGTTCAACGATTCGGTGCTCAGAGATCTCTCCACGTTGCTGTGCACATCGCTCAATCCTCCGCTAAAGGTAGCAGCCATCAATGATCCTAAAAATCCTGGACTGAGCAACCTGTGCCTGGGTCTGGCGGCTGCTCCAGCTGGGACACCGCTCCTGGGGGCACATCTGGACGAAGACATGCTGACGATCACATACTACGATGAGCCATTTCTGGAGGTGCTAGATCCAACATCTCAGGAGTGGAGAGTGGTTGAAGTTTTCGAAAACTAACCTGTTGTCAACGTGGGCGAGCGTTTTCAAGAGGCCTCGAACGACCGGTTCCATGCGCCACTTCATCGGGTCGTACAATCTCCAAACGAAATCAATCTCATCATGTATGATCTGAACGAAGGTGCAGAGTAGTCTCGTTCTGGACGGGCACGGCTACTATCGTACGACTGTTGACGCTATTCCGACTATAGTAAACAGGTTGAATGAGGTATAGATTTTAGTCGGATAAGTTAAGACAGGATGTCACGATGTACCTAGTTCAGCCCTGGAGAAAAGGCTTAGCCTTGTATTAGCCTACGGTTATAGTAGCTTAGAGTACGTGACACTTAGCTGCGGCCTCAAACGCTAGCCTTACCCAGCCCTACCCCCATAACGCCACATAGGGCTGCACACGTGACACGGTGACACGGTGTCTAGGCACGCTAGGCTCCCCCATACTTTTTACCACTAATTAGCAGTGTTATCTTTTCTGCGCGAAAACGAAGCTTCTTTATTGAAAACCTACATGAATCAAGTCACGGTTGTTGGAATTCAAATGATTGAACCACTAGAAAGGTTTCTCTTTGATCTTTGAGTGCACGTCTTGAATGATACATCAAGGCTAAAGAAAACATCGCGACTTGTGTCAAGATCATGGTACTACAACTCAGTATCCGCCCGATGGTGTCGCTTTTATACGAGTGAGTGATTCAAAGATTCGTACTACCCCAGCACCTTCTCAATCTCTGTGCGTCCATATTCATACCCGGCGACAACTTCACGACATTTGTGTGCATCCGGCTTCAGCTCATTTAAACACGCCTCGAAACATACCTTCTTCCTTTCAATCATCTGCTGCAAGGCTTCCCTGTCCCTCCTCGCAAGCAATTCATCGCTACTAGCCACCAGCACTTCCAGGTCGAGAAAGGCGCGAGCCAGGCCGAGCAGGAACATACCATTCGCCATCGGCCGCATTGCCCAACTTAGCATGGTGTATGCGAATGTTATGGCATCGGACGCGTTCACATTTGGCTCTCCAAGCACATCGCCAAGACAAGTTGGCTCAGGCAGCTTGTGCCTGCGAACGATTTCAAGGCCAAGGGCGACGAGGTCCGGACTGGTGTTGGCGAACAGTTGTTCGTCCATGCCTGCAACGCCCGAGGTTTCCAGCTTGTAGCTAGACTCAGCACGCAGGATCCGCAGAATTTGCGACGCAAGGCGCGTGGCCATCTGATGTGGAGAACTAGCCGTGCCCTCGAGCAGACACGGATGTGCAAACCATAACGGCAGCAGAACGTCCAACCGCACCCGAGACACTTTTATAGGCGGCCGTTGGATCAACTCGTTTCCACACTGCTCGCTGCGAGGCCGTTCCTGCTGTGGAGGCAACGCTGGGTGAAACACGGCAGCGTCTTGTCTCGAAGGAAGGAAGGTAGTCTTCCCAGTCTTGTATTCTTCGACAGGTGCCAAATATGGCTTCCCGGAATCAGCATCCCCCGTCTTGAGCGAATCAATCCATGTTCGCAAGAGCTCAATCTCGGAGTCTGTGAATGCGCCAAACATCCTGCCTTTCCAAGCGAGCTCGCGCATGAGGAGACTTTTGCCGCTATTGCCTCTATGAACCCACGGCTTCGCGTCAGCTAAGGCGGCGAGGAACTCATGTTTCCAATCTTCGTCATTGTCATCGTTGCCTTTATTATTGTTGTTTCCCCAACCCGATACGAACCAATCTGATAGGCTCCGCCGGCCGATTCGCACCCGGCTGGTACAGTGAAGCTTGCGCGCGAGGCTGGCCTTATTCTGCAGCATGTCTGCCACTTTTGCTTCGAACATTTGAACTGTTTCGTTGCCGTCAAAACTCTGAGATAGGAGATAGCCAGCCTGGATGTGTCTCCAGGCTTCATCGTAGTCCATCATGCCAGTCTCACGTACGAGATCCATGAACTGGACGATCGTCGCAAGCGCCATAGCCGAGTGACCCGAGTCGGCGTTGTCGATAGATATGTGCAAGGTGAAATAATATGCAGAAATACCGAACTCTGCAAGCTCCTTCATAGCCCTCAAAGAGTTTGTTGTCAATGCCTCAAAGTGCAGATTGAAACCAAGTATTTCAGGCAGGAAGTCGTTGGGGAAGAGCGAGACGAGTAGCTGTGCTGTCGCGCCTTTCCAGGCTGATCCATCGTTCATTCCGTGTCGTGGGTGGGTGAAGTCGACTGAGTCGCCAGCAGGCAGGGCAGCGCCAATTTCCTGCATCAGGTTTCGGTAGATAAATACGTGGTTCTTCTCCAGATCGCCATCGCCCATTTCCTCAGAATAGGTTTGCCATGCGTGTTTCGTCACACCTCGAAGAGCGAATGGAATCGTGATTTTATGGATACGGCACAACCAAGCTCCATCGATGTAATTGAGTGGAGCAAGGCTCTTCAGCCAGTTAACTGCGGCTTCGCGATCGACGAACGACTCCCTCCCGGGTCCGGCCTCTCTTCGGCGAACATAAGCCTCCCAGGAGTCCATTGTATCTTTGCATTCGGCCGCCAGGAGTTGTTCCAGCTTGCTTGGGTCGAACTTCTCTATGTGCAAGATACTGCGTGCTGGAGCCTTATAGCGCGCCAGCAACACACCTTGGTCGATGATCGATCGTAACAACTTCCGTGCTCCGGGTAAAACTTCGGGAAAGTTTTCGAGGTTTTGTAATTTGTGGTACAGATCTTTGAATAGATCAATTCCCTCCTCATCCTTGGTGTCGACTCCCGATTGTCTTGTTGAACCCGACATGGCTTCAATCTTCACATCGCTATCGGAAGGCGATGACCTGCCCGCGCGCTGGAAATAGCACAAGAGAACAGCGAGGACAATAATAAGATAGTACGTCATCTGAACGAAATCCATCATGGTGGTTGCCTTTCTGTAGTCCTGGCTTTGTGGTCGGGTTCGCAACTGTTCCTGGTGAATGAGGGTGATATTTGGCTAGGTTCGTAGTGGTCCGCGGGACTGAACAAAAAACTAACACTTGAGTGGAACGAAAGATAGTTTATAACCTTCCCATAGTAGACGGAGATGAATATGCCTGACCACTGGCCACTGAGTAATCAACATTGGACAGTACCTTGGGACCCGGAGGAAGGCTATAGCCCATGATCCTGCCGGGTTGATAACTTCTTTATCATACTCAGAGGCAGGGCATTGGAGCTGACACGACCCACATGTAATCCATTACTCTCTGTGCCACTTCTATTGATGTCTTACCAATATTCCGGCCGTTCGATTGAGATTGATTCTTGATTCGCTGCATAAATATAGTGGCCTCTGAATTTCTAATGCATTCTTTCTGTGGTCATAAGGGGCGAGTGCAGATCACATGCGTCCTCACTAAAAAAAACGTTCATCAGTAGAAGACGGAAATGGCCTGTTGGAGGACAAGACTATAAGATAGATTCGGATTTTATATATCGCTCGATTATCTCTTCTCTCTTCTGCTTATCTATATGTTGTAAGGTAGGTACATATATCTTGACGGGTTGGTTCGTACGGTAGCATAGGTTGAGCCTGGAGAAGATTCCAGAAGACCGTTCTCGAAGGGATGGGATTCACCTATATAGAGGCATCTGCGCTGTCCTCTGACACAGCCGGCTTGAAGATCACAAAGGCATGCATCCCTGGACTGAAGTCCCTTTGGAATTGATTCGCGTTTGCCACTTTTCCAGCGTGCAAAGCACTCCTCGAGCGCTGTTACATTCCCTCGCCTGCCGCGAATTGTCGGACTACCGAGTCCAGACCACCATGAACCTAGTTCAAGCTATGAAAAGTTCGGTTTTGATGACGATGGTCACTGCGTGTCCCTGCTCGATCGAAGGGTGAACCAAGGACCAAAAAGTCCGAGGACTGATATAGTAAACGTAGCAACAGAGTGCAATGTGCCGCCATAAGTGTCACATACGCAGAGCGTGATGGCTGACCCAGTGGCATCAGAGGTTCGCTTCTCCAGGAGTCGCGTTAGCCCATCAGCTCTCGGCGCTCTGGTCAAGAACATTCGAAGACGCAAGCACCGTAGCGTAAACCAGAACATCGACATATACACAAGAATACTGAAAAAGAGCCAAAATCGGCAATTAAGCAATTGCAAGCTGCCTCCGTAATTCTTCGCACTATGATTCCTCCTCCGTCTTGCTGCAGCCATGGACCCATCGAACAAAAAGGTCACAGCGCAAGCCTCGCGGCAACGCACTCTGCGTCCCAAGCTGGCGCATACTCCGCGCGTCAGTCGCCGAAGCCTTATCCTCGTGGAACTCAAATTCGAGCAGTAGAAATGCGACCAAGAGTTTTATCTGTACCAAAGCGAAAGGGATGCCCAAGCATACCCGAGCCCCCTGTCCATACGGCATGAAGAATGCCTTCATAGCCAGAAGTTGGTCATTCTCGGCTTGCATCCAGCGATTGGGGTCGTATGTATGCGGATTGGGGAATTCGGCGGAGTTGTAATGCAATGCCTTTGTCGAAGCCGACACGATTGTCTAAATTGCGATCTTTCAGCACGTTGCCCTGAAATGAGTTGTCTGCAAGGAGACCTTGTAGGAAGAAGATGCAAAGCATGAGACTACTCACGCCGGCTGGAATAATGACTTGATCGTACACTTTGGTCACAGGAACCACTCTTTCGGCTCGTCCGCTTGATAAAGGATGTATGCGGCTCGATTCCCGAACGCAAGCGTCCAGGATAGGTGCCGCATCAATGTCCGCGAAAGACGGTAAGCCGTCTCCTTGCGTAGGCAGGGTCTGAAGCTCTCTTCGGACCTTGCTTTGCCATCCAGGATGGCAGGCCAGGTCCCAAAGAAGAAATACGAGTGCATTCGTGACGACGGACTGCGCAGCCAAAAAGTTGTCCAAAATTTCTTCGGCTATTTCATCGATAGGGAGACCAAGGTGCTCTTCGGTCTTCACGTCCAGCAATTGCCGTAAAAGTGATTCTTCCCCACTTCTCCGAGGCTCGTCAACCGCCAAAGCCAGCTGAGCTGAAGTCCACCGCTGGAGCCTCTCGTCGCCGGTCAGGAACGCCTTGTCGTTTGCGACATGACGCACGACAAATTTGACCAGGCTGAGGACAATCGGAAAGTTGAATCCCAGGGGTGACCATACTTCGCAATCTTCCCACCCTTGGAACATGCAACGCGCTTCGGGGGCTTCGCTTATGGCATTCGAGCACAAGTACGGTCCTAGCGCGAACCGTGTAATGTTGTCGAAAGAGTACGAGTTGCAACGGGGGAAGACGTCGATCGTGGCTCCATCTTGCCGCACAGCCGCCAAGGCTCTCAACCGTACGCACACCGTACGCGTACTATTAGTGCACTACCCGTACGCACTACTTAGTGCAGTTTAGTATGAGGCATTTGGCAAACTGTACGGTTTAGTTTAAGGTGCCTGTAAATCGTTTGCACTAATAGTGCGATGATTTTCTCGATGTTTAGATTAACCCTAAATGCAGCCCTATAATAATTTACAAAACATCCATGAGGTGCTTGTTTTTTTCTTAGCGTCGCTCGAAGAAGGATTTTTGATAAGGAGTTAAGATAAAATACGCATTATTTCACTATTGACGAGTAAAAATTACTATTGATAATATTATTACTAGGTCAACCAATAGGCGATTCGACGACCTAGAAGGTTCGATAATCGATTCAGAATTTAGGAGGCGACGAAAATGCAAATTTGGAGCTTTATTCTCGACTAAACATCACATCGCAACATTACAAATATGTTTAATTCAAAGCTTTTTATTGCTTTCTTCGCCTCAATTAACTCAAGGAAGAATTTATGAGGTGCATTTATTAATATCAAGTTAATTACAAGCAACGCAAGCAATATAACAACTCCTAATTCGATTGCATATACGAGACGAATTAACGAGAGACAATCTATTGTTTTTTCAAGAACTGTCAAGATTAGAATTAAGCGACAACGAGCTAGATCTAATGCAATTGAAGAAGATCTACAAGCTACTCAAGCAAGAAATATCGAGTAGTTTCAAAGCGACAACGATTAAGAGCTATATAACG
>JAABUJ010004335.1_pt1 | contig 15000 bp, 8 predicted proteins | sample 5559131 | NCBI WGS metagenome assembly JAABUJ01 (sample SAMN10711875, study PRJNA513366) | rock metagenome | isolation source: Antarctica rocks | place: Antarctica: Victoria Land, Mt New Zealand nord | collected 2016-01-07 | reverse complement strand
TTAGTTCTGTTTATCTTAAAAAAATGAAGAGAACTTATATCTATATGTTAATTATAAAGATCTTAATAAAATTGTTATCAAGAACTGTCATTCTCTGCTGTTGATTAGTGAGATACTTAATTGTTTAAGTGAAGTCAAGATGTTCATCAAACTAAATTTTAAGAATGCTTATCACTGCATTAGAATCAAGAAAGATGATGAGTAAAAGACTGTGTTTTATATATATTATAATTATTTTAAATACATAATTATGTCATTTAAACTGACTAATGTCTCAGCAACTTTTCAAGTCTATATTAACTGAGTATTAACTGAGCTAGTTAATGTCTTTTATGTAATATATCTAAATGATATCTTGATCTATTTCAGTTTTCTAAAAGAACATTAAAGTCATGTAAAACAGATTCTGAAGCAACTTTAATGATTTAAACTGTATATAAATTTAAAGAAGTGCACTTTTCATATTATATAAATGAAATTTCTTAAGTTCATCATCTTCACTACTGTTGTTTTGATGAATCAATGACAGATTAAAATCATAAAGAAATGACTGATATTTAAAAGCTATTATGAAATACAAATATTTCTAGAGTTTACAAACTTTTACTGTTGCTTTATACAGAGCTATTTTAAGATCACTGTTTCTTTAACTAATCTGTTAAAAGGCAGCAAGAACAGCAAGAAGATAGATGTCTTTAAATAATTATAAATGATAGTGTAAGCATTTTGCAAGCTTTATAACATCTTTACATAGACATTTATTCTGATGCACTTTAACTCAGAGTTAAAAGCTTAAGTTGAAATTAATGTCTTAATAATTAAGTTAATGAATATTTATTTACAGCTTTAAACAGATGCTCAATGACATTCTGTTATCTTCTAATTAAGAAAGTTAAATCTGACTGAAATACACTATGAAACTTATAATTAAGAATTGTTGACAATTGTAAAGGCATTTAAATACTGACAACATTACTTTAAGAATAATTGTTATCTCATTGAGATATTTATGAATCATAATAATCTATGAGAATTTATGAATGTAAAATCATTAAATAGAAGACAAACATACTGAGTTATGAGACTAGCTACTTATAATTTCATAATTACACATCAATTAGAGAAAACAAATTCTGCTGATGTGCTGTTGAGATATTCTGACTATAAAGTTGAGAAAAACATGAACAGATTGCTGTTAACATTGTAATAAAAGCTAATCACATTATCTTAAGAATTAAGATCAAGCATTATTGCTCTAGTTAGTCAGATCAATACTTGAAGTTTAGATCTGCAAACTATGCTGATTGTTTTATTAAAAAAATATTGATTAAGTATTCAGACTGAAGATCATAACTGTTAAGAACAAGTTAATGAAAGATTTAGAAAGTCTTTATCTGAGAATGAATTAAAGAATGATAACTATATGTTTAATTTATCTATATATAATGTAGTAGAAGAGCTGCTTAACTTTGTTGCTAAAATTACTGATTGTAAACAGTTTGTTTCATGTACATTAATTTAAAAAGTAATTAATAACAAAACAGTACATAATAAGAAGTAATTATTCTTTCTTGAACTTATTCATCTCTTGCAGAACACTGATGTTTTAACAGTAAAGATATAATAAGATTTGAAATTATAGAGTAACTGCAGTCATTAAGACATTGATGATAATTTGTGAATGTTTAATTTTACTGAATTACTTTATTATAAGAACAAGATATACATATTATTTGATGAAGTTGTTAAGAATGAGCTCATGAAGCTGCATCATGATGATGTTTTAACAGAACATTATAAAGTAGACAAAATAATTAATTTATTGTTTAGAAAGTATTACTGAGTCAATATGATGAATAATGTTTAAGAATATGTTGCTTTATGTGCTGTATGTTTAAGAATTTAAGTATTAAGACATCATTTATATAGTGAATTACAGTTATTGTTATTATTTACTTAATCATAAAAAAAGATAACAATGAACATAATTACTGACTTACTGTCTAGCAGATGAGAGACTGATGTTTATAACTTCATATTAATAATTATGAATTGTCTTATGAAGATAATCTGATATATTTCTGTCACTAAAAAACTCACTGTGATTAAGTTAGCTGACATATATATTGAATAGATCATATGTTGCTATGAAGAATTCAGAGATATTGTCTCAAACTAAGAATTAATCTTTATTAATATATATTGATCTGAATTCTGTTATTAACTTTAAATGAAGTGAAGACTAAGCATTATCTTTTATTTGCAAACTAATGATTAAATTAAAAGACAGAATCAAATTCTAAAACATTATCTGTATTGTTATTGTTGTGAAAAACAAGACAACTGAGTGTTCTTTTTATTAATGATAAAGTTTGTATATACAAATAAAAAACATACAACAATCAATTAAACACTATTTAAGACATTAATGAGCTATTACTTAAGAATTGCTCAACACATTGAGAGTAATGTCTGTAAAGAGAAGATGTTAGCAGTGAAAGACTGAGTACAATAAATGAAGAAAATCTGTATTATAATAATAAGATAATGATAAGCTGCTGTAAAAGCACAAGTCAAGTACTTTAACAAAAATCATGTTTAAAAAAGCTATAATGTCAGCAATCTGATGCTATTGTTCATTAAGAACTTAAAGCAACACAGATTAAGTAAGAAATTGTTGTATAAATTTATTGAATCTTTTTGAATTATTAATCTTATTAATAAACAAGCATACTAACTGGCTCTGCCTGCTCATTATAGAATTCATAATGTATTTTATATTTTATATTTAAAGTCTCATAAATGCTGTCTAAACAATAATTCTTTGTCAAAACTGTCTTTTCTGAATCTCATAAATGATGAGAAAGAATATGAGATTGAAGAGATCTTGAATAAGAGATGAAGAGAAGAATCATTATAATATGAAGTTAAGTGAGTAGAATATCTGACAGAATATAATAAGTGATTTTGAGTAGAGAATATAAGAAGTGTAAAAGTATTATGACAAGAATATGATGCAAGAACAGAGAAAAAGTGAAAGTGTAAATGAGATTTAAGAAATTAAAAACTTTTATTGAAAATATTCTACATAGTATTATCTAGAAGAAGTGAAATCAAAATATAATTAATATATTAATAAAATATTATCAAATCACTTTATCATCTCTGCATCTACATCACCATCAGAAACAGAAGACAAGAACAGTAACTGCTTATTGATGTTATAATTGCTGTCAAAGTGACTGAGTCATAATGTTGAGTTGTAAGAGCTTTTTAAGATGTTGTTACTCAATTAAAAAGAGAGAAGCTTATACTTGAAGTGAAGTAAGCAATATAATGATGATAGTAAAGTGCAAGAAAATTAAAAAAATAAATTATAAAGTGAAAAATATTTAACATAAATGTCTACATTACAGTAACTGTCTGCTGCTCTTAAATCATGAGCAACAACAGATTGTGAATCTCTGCAGACTTATAATGACTGTTGTGACATTTTACAACATAAATAATGTAAACAATAACATGTTTAATAAATGATGTCTGTATATAATTGAGATGATGCTGAAGTTAAGATTGACAGACATTATTGACTGTTATGATGACAATATAATTGATAAGTATGTACAAGTTATTAACTCAGTAATTAAAGAATGCAGAGATCTGTTATCATTAATACATTATAAGATAACAAGAAACTTTCTGTCAAACTGAGTTGCATAACTTTTAAAGTGTCTTGCAATAATTGTAATTCTGATTCTTAACAATGTTGCATTAACTGATGTTGTTGCTGATATGTTTTGAACAGCAGAGATAACAGAGAGAATTTAATTTGTTGTTGATGTAATGATTATGATGTGACATCAAGATGATGTCAGTGTGAATAAACAGAAAGATATAGAAATTGCTGAAAATATGATGTTGTGAAGTGATGATACTTTTAAGAACTGAGGTAAAAACAGAATTGAGATGTAATGTGTGTGATGATGTTATTATAAAAGAAAAATGTAATATATAATGTAAAGCAGAGAGATATTCATTAATTATAATCTTAAGCTTAGCACTCTTTTAAGCAATAAATTTCTTATAAATTAATTACATCTTAAAGACAGTGTTCTGTAATGTTAATGATGTAGTGACAGTCATTAAGCAAGCATTTTTAATTAAATCTGTCAACAATAACTTATCTGTAGCTTGAAAAAGCAGAGATAAGGTGCAAAAAGATGACATTTCATTATTGAAAAAATTAAATAAATATAATTACATTTATATACAGCAGCAAGATCTCTGCTGCTGTCTTTTCTGTGCAACAACATTATTTAAAGTGTGTATCTCATCATTTTTGTGTAGACATTTTGTTAATAAATTTATTTTAAGACACTTATATTTCTTATACTCAGTATTCTTCTTTGTCTTGTTCTGTTTCTGCATTCTGTTTCAGCAAAGCAAATATGTTAATGATGTTACTTACAGTATCTGTTACATTCTTAATTAATTTAGTTCTTACAGACTTGATCTTCAAGACTGACTTTAATAAGTTTGTTAACTTATTAATGTTTAAGACTGTATTGATGAATAATATCTAATGATAAGTACAACAAAGACTTAAAGATTTCTTATTGCATTTCTTTATATTTGTATGAGTATGTTTCTTAAACTGCAACATTGTTAAAATGTATTGATGTCTTAAATGCTATATATACAGAAATTGCTGACAATTCTGCTGAATTCTTAATGAAAGACACAGCAGAAAGAATATCTCTCTTATTTTTCTTAATGATTATAATGTTATTGTTGTTATGTTTTTGCTATTGTGTCATTTACACAGTATTATGAGAGAGAAGTGCTGTTCAGAAGCATGAAGTTGCTATAAGTTTAATATATTAAGATGTTGAAGATGAAATGAATGCAAATTATATATGAGAAAAAGTTTCTTATATATTGTGACTGAACAAAGAGATCATCAATTTAATTAATTTAAGAATAAAGAAAAGTTAATTTCACTTATATTTTGCATATTATTCATTATTAAACAAAGCTGAATCATCATCTATCTGAATGCAGCAAACTTAAAGTATTGTATAAGATCATTAGCTTAGCTGAGATAGACAATAAGTAAAATACATAAGAATGTTAAGCAAATCATTGCTTACATTTTGCTGATCTAATTTTATAAAATTATAATGTATCTATAATGTCAGTGATACATCAATGTGCTGAAGAATCAGCACATAGAAGAGAAGACAATTGTTATAATATCATTATGTACTTATATTGAATTATAGCTGAATCTCTTATACAATAATTAATAAGTAAAGTACTATATAGACAATCTTTACATATAAATCTTTTAAGTTTCTTAGTTGTTAATCTTCATCAATACAAGACTTTAACATCAGAACTTCATTGAATAGCTATTGTAATGTAGTGTTTCACATTGTTATATATCTTACTCATCAGTCTCTTATAGATAAGAAGCTTGTGAGTTCATAAAACTGAATGATTAAAAATGATTTAATAAAGATTTGCAACAACAACATGATGAATTGAAGTTGAAGTAAACAAGTAGTAAAGCTAAAAAGAAAGATTAAAAAGTCTTAACTTCAATAATGATTAATAGTGATTTAATAATGATTTGTAAAAGAAATATAAGCTTAAATTTCTATATAAAAGATTTAAGAAAAAGACTCTTATAAATTAAAAGATAATAGTATTAAAAGCAGACTTCTTTCAGTTTAAGTTGTTGTTATTTGTATTTAATGATGAAGCAACAACAACATAATGTGAAATACAGATCTTAATAAATGATCTATAAAACATTAATGACATGCTGTAAACATATTATGAAAGTTTATATGATGATAGAGTCAATAAAAAAAATTGATAAGTTGATGAAGTAATGATTAAAAGTTGAAGTGTAATTAAAAATTAAAAAAAAAAAAGAGAATTTCTTTTAAGAAGTTGTAATCAATGATATAGACAGATAATGTAAACAATAAATAATTCATTTTATTGTTATAACAACAATGATCTGCACTTTTAGTTGCTTTTGAATGACAATAGTGATGTGAAGTGAGATAAAATAATGTAAATATAAATTACAGATAAAAATTTTACAGAATGTTAAGCAAATCTCTGCATTCACATCAGTGAACTGTTGTGACTATACAGTAGAAAAGAATGTAATATTGTTGCTTACTCATCTCTTATTAAGTGTCTTTATTTATGTCTTAGTCATCATTTTCTATATATACTCTACATAGTGTAAACAAATAGAAACAACTTTCTATGAACTGATTCACACTTGCCTAAGGTCTATGACATGTGACAGGTATGCAAAGTGCCAAAGACAAACAAAGTGCTCTATGTTTGACATAAGGTAGGTATGAAGGCTGTGAGCATAATTGTCGGGCACCCTACCAATTTATATACTACTCTTATTGCCTCGCCTAAGTTGATGTGGTGCTTGACAGTTTCGCTCACAGCCTTCGTACTAGCGTACCTACCTTAGGTAAGGTAGTACCTTAGGGCAAAGTACTTTGCTGTATGCGATACCGTTCAAATGGAAATCATGAAGTAAGTTGCTGAACGCTATTCTGTTTACTCTGCATAGACCTCTAGATATTGTAGGCGGCGTCCGTGACGAACAACGGCTACTTCTTGGGGCATCTCCTGGCTCTGCTGCCAGTACGCACGTCTGTGTAGTACTCCGTAGCAATATCGAGGATTTGACGAGCTCACAGGTAGCACTATATTGATCGCCCTATTACAATGCCTTGCATTGTACGAATTCGTCAGCGGTCACGGTGTGTCCTTTCGAGCGTGAAATCTGCTCAGATAAGGGCACCCAGCCACCGAGAACAGTTGCCCCGTGTCTCTGTGTGATCAGGCGATGTCAAGACCTGTATCTCTTGCGTACGTTCTAACCATCGTCATCATCGCCACTTAGCATAGCGGCGTAACTGGCAGCCGAGGCAAAGGTGGGGAGGTGTCTGAGTCTTCGGCGCTTTCTGATTGGCGGCTTTCTGTGCAGTGCTGCAGCTTGAGAGATCTCCCCGGCCAAAGGTCCATCCCTCAATGTCCGGTCGACATCCGACGGTATTTCGGTATCGCTCGCCACCAATGCTTCGTCGTCACTTTCCAGATCTAGGTCGGTACCGGTGTCCGCCGCAGCCTCGCTTAATGCATCGTCTTGGGAGCCTGGAGCTTCCTCATCGTCAACAGCAACCGATTTAGCTTCTGAGCCAGAGAATATATCATCCATGTCCACCAGGCTGTCACTCTGCTCATCACCTTCGAGTTCTGGTCTAGACATGACCAGAGCCTTCCAGATGTCGCTCTCATCGTCATCATTGTCAGAGCCTGTGGCGAGGTCCCTGCCTTTCGCAACGTCGGTCCTCTCTACAGCAGCACTTGCCTTGCCGATGCGGGTGAAGTAGTCATGGAAAAAGGCTTCGTCAGCACCGATGTCTTTGACTTCACGCCTCAAGAAGTCTTCAGAATTCACCGGCGCTTGAGCTTCACCACTATACCGTGCAGACGCTAGGAAATGGCTGGTATCCCCCCCTGCCAATGGCTGCATGATGGACATACCCCTCGGACCAGTAACGGTGGACTTTGCATTGCGATAGACAAACCGGTCAAGAAAGTGAATGAGAGTGTGCAAAGACAGATCTGGTTTATTTGGTCGTGAGTCGTGGGTCATGAGACTCGACGCATACAACGTTACAGACGGATGGAAATGTCCCAAGTACGGGACCTTTACTATCGTTAGCATGATCGACCTAAGGGGACTATAAGCAATAGGGACTCACCAGTTCCCAGAGACAGCTTCTGTCAGCATGGCTGTGTTCTGGATCCCTCTTTCGTCCATCGTAAACGGGAAGCATGGTCTGATGGTCCTCATCCCGAAGGGCAATCGCACCGTTTGCCGTTCCTTTTACTTCCTCGTCTACATCTTGTACATCTCGGAATACCTCTTCGTCTTGTACCTCATGTTCCTCGGGTCGATCTAGCAGAGTTGCTATGCTCACTGAACCTCTTCTCAGTTCATGTACAAGATAAAGAATTCCACAAACAAAAGGCGGTTGGTGCAAGCTTGCGATCTGCAAAAGACGCTTGATGAACGCCATTACTCTCTTCTGATTGGTATCTGATCTCAAGGCCTTGAAGACCAAGTTGAGCAACATAGCGTGTTTGGACGATGTCAGTAATCGTGGATCAAGAAGCGACTCATATAGGGCACGGTAGAATCGACCGGTGCATTGTGAATGCAGCGAAGCCAGCTGTTGTATCAGCGTAAGTGCCTGGATGCTGGTGTTGAAATTGGAAGAGTGTGTGATTTTGAACAGGGTATCCAGGTGTTGCTCGAAACTGAGCGAGGTAGTTAGGATAAGTTCGACTATGGTCGAAGAGGGAACTTACGTCTCGGAGTCAGTAGTCGCGAAAGGAATGGCCCGATTCACGCCGGTCAAAACTGCGGATATCATCTTCTCGCGCGAATTCTCGTCCAATTCCTGACTTGTCTGCTTGAAAGTGTCCTTACGCCTCGAGTGCTTACCGACGGGACCGCCACCGCCCTGAACTTCGCCTTTCCTATTTAATTTGACAGCATTGGGGCCAGTGGATGCCGGTTTTGTCTCTTCGGGCCGCTTCAAAAGGCTGACAAAAACGCTAAAGTAAATTTCTAGCAGCTTTGCGGCGACTCCTCCTTCCTTTACACTCAATACAGTCTGATTGAGTGTGATGACAGCGTAGTATCTTGCGTGGGAATGTTGTCCGGGTCGGAACAGGAGCTCCGACTCAATCGCGGATATGATCGTTGATTTCATTTTAGGGTGTACGTTTTCCAACTGCAATAAGAGGAATGAAACTTTTGACGCAATTTTCTTCTCACGATCACCTAACTTGTTCACGAGCAGGCGCAGCAGGTTGGATTCTTGTTCGGGCTTATCCTTGAGGAGTTCCCAGACATAAGCAATGGCTCTAGCCCGCGCAAACTCGACCCCGTCATTGCACCAAGTCTCCAGAACTTTCAATAATTCGAAGTAAAAAGTCTTAAGCCAGTCTTCATAGGCCCAATATACCAGGTGAACCTCCTGAATCAAGCCGGGCAGCGGTTGCCCTTGTTTCCAGTCCATGTTAGAAGCGTGGAGCGCCTCTATCAAGGCTGGTTGCTGCATGAACGACCGTAGTTTTCGATGAGGAGGTAAGACTGCGCCTTGAGCCATTAAGTCCTTCAATGCTTTTAGCACATCAATTGCCTGTCCCCTACTCCTCTTCCGTGCCAGACTGAGTAAACTTTCCATGGCTTTCATATTATGTACAGGAGACTCCTGTACTACCAGTGTCAAGGCTGAGACTTTGTCCGATAACGTCCCGGAAGTCATGATAGCGGAGTAGAACTGAGATGATGACGATGAGGTATGATGACTCGAAGGATAATGGCTGTTGTCGGCCTCCAAGAGAGATATGGCATATTGGCGAACACGGTCCATCACAGGGCGCTCGATTGGGTGAGCCGTGTCTGTAGATTCTGGTAATGCCGGCAAAGAGGCCGCATGCCATTCCGACTGCGGTTCAAAGATCTGCCACCAGTGTGAACAAATTGCCGCGCACGCCGATATTGGGAAGGACACCTACCAGTCGGGCAGGATCTGTCGACTTTACGTCACTCTTCGATGGCAGGTGAAGATTGAAGATAGACGACTGTTCTGCACTTGGGGGTACAGTCTGCGGCTGCGTTCGTTTGATTTGGCCATTGCAATTTCTTTTCTGGCCCCCCTGGTGTACGTAAGGTTTTGCCATAGCTGAGTACGCTGAGCAAAGTCAGCGCTGTATTCGTTATGCGTGATGTTTCGACTCTTGATTCTTCCGTGGATCGGGGGTGTACACGGAAGAATATTTAGCCGTTTCGGCCGCGTTGTAGAACTTTAATGCAAGTGACTAACTTCGTAACGAATATACCTAAGGTACAAATAATGTACCTAGGGTTCTGTATAGGTAGGAAAAGCAATCGCCCTGGCCGTCCATCTAGTGACATACTGTAAAGTCGGTGCAACGGTGCGGGACGACTCAATTTTCAAGTTGAAAGGTAGACAATCTCAGCTGGCACTCAAGTATTTGGTAGGGCAGCAATATTGATGCGCATCCAGGTTCCAGCGCGAGTTTGCTGGTAAACTTCGTCCATGCAGTCGAGGGCACTTGTGCCCGTTTTGAAAAGGGAATTTATCTATCTCCGAGAACCATACAGGCCACGCAGCAGCTTCTGCTGTTACAGTTCACAAAAAAAGCATTCGAATGTATGATGCATTGCGATGTGATTTCATAAGATTTCTCATACCCCAAACTCGGATTGCTGGTTGACCCCTGATCTGTAGGATGATGGTAGGGCACGACTGTCACGGTACTGGCTGCCAACTGGGGGCTTTGCACGAGCAGATGTTAGCGAAGGTATTGCTAAAGGGCCAAGCGCTGCGTGCAAGCACTACTGATATCTTTGACTGAAAGATGCGCATTCTCTGTTGATCCAGGCAGGATTATTGCGGCAGGTCAGTCATGGTCATCAAGACTGAGTTACAAATACTGAATCACATAGGCATACTCGGGAGTCTTTCATCTTCTGCCCCTTGGTGTGAGAGTTCTGGAAAAGATTGAGCGCCTTATTGATCATCATATGCACGCGGTTGGTTAGTGATGTTATTTGGATCTTCGATAAGGCGGTTTACCTAACGTGGTCCCGAAAGGCGCATCCAAACTTTCATTGTCTTCAATATCATCAGAAGCTTTGTGGCGAAGATCGGGAAGACTTGGGGGCAGTAACTCTGAAGTAGGCATTACCTTACGTTGCAATCTCCCCTCGGCTCATTAGGTTCCTTGCTGCCAGCTGTTTCATTTCCGGGATCGGAAGAACACACGATTCATACTCTCTCCCACGCACGAAGAGGAGATAACCTCGCTCATTGGCAGTATTGTTAAATCCTATAAGGAATTACCTGTACGACTATACCAGATTTGTCAGTTCACAGCCTTGTATGCTTACGATTCAGTACCTCCTACTAACGATGGTCAAGCACGGAAGTACAGAGATGAAGCACGGCCGCGCCAGGGACTCTTACGGACCCGTGAATTCATCATGAAAGATCTCTATACCTTTGATCTTACCCGGGATCAGGCTCTTAAAACTTATGATGAAGTTCGAGATGCATATGCCAGATTCTTTGACGAATTCAAAATTCCTTATCTAGTTGCGGAAGCTGATTCAGGGAGCATGGGTGGTAATCTCAGTCATGAATACCACTTTCCGGCATCAAACGGAGAGGACACTGTCGTCAGCTGCAGCACTTGTCAATACGTTGCCAACGCAGAGCTTGCCGAGAGTGGGCAGACTTCTCCTGAGATCCAACCAGCCGATCAATTTTCTTCCCTTGAATGGATATGGTGCCTCGAGAGCCGGCCTGAACACAATGTGAGATGTTCCCCGGGCTCATCGGCTGACTCTGTCGTTGCTGCTCCAAGGATGGGTGTCGCTACTTGGACTGGTGTTACACAGGATCGACGTACCCTAGTGATTGCGTATTATCCTGCCACCTCTGGTCGTGGACCAATTACGGCAACAGGATCAGAGTCCAAGAACGATGTTAACCATTATGCTGTCAAGGCACTGGTCGATCAGTTGACCACAGGCATAGAAGACCCGGTCGAGGTTTGGATGCAGGCCTTGGTGCCCTACCCAGAGGCTGAAGTCGGAATAGGCTACAAACACGCTCGAATCGTCCGCTTATTTGATCATCGCGTCAAGGAGGCCGCCCATGAGACTTTCACCAGCCTAAGCCTCTTACGTCACAGAATCATGGAGCGCAGTGATGCACTATCAATTGATAAACTCCGGGTACACGATATTACCGTGGATCCTATCACTCATAAACCTCTTGACCTACTACAAATAAAGAGCGGCGATCCTTGCCCGAAGTGTTCCACCGGCGTTTTGAAGGTACAGAGAGCGGTAGAACTAGGTCACACGTTCTTCCTCGGGACTCGCTACAGCAAAGCTCTTCAGGTTTCCGTTGCTGCCGACTTACAGCTCAAAGCTGAGAAAGTCCGCATTGGCACAGGTGCTGCAGCGTTACGAGCTGGAGAGTGCCCCACTGGGAACTCAGCAGAGGAGGGAGACCATGCACATTTACAGATGGGCTGCCATGGTATAGGGCTATCGCGTCTGGTTGCGGCTGTGGCAAACTCCCTGGCAGATTCGAAAGGGCTCAACTGGCCTCGAGTTATAGCGCCTTTCGAGGTGGTCATTATTTCCTCAAGAGGGCTTGAAGATGCAGCTGTATGCGTTTACGACCAGCTTGTCGCGTCCAGTCCTACAACAAGGTCTCGTGCGGGACCAGGCTCCATAGGATCTGATAAGGGTGTGGTGGATGTTGCCATTGACGACAGAGAAAAGGACATGGCTTGGAAACTTGCAGATGCGGATCTAATAGGTTACCCAATCATAGTGGTTTTAGGACGGTCATGGAAGAACAACCAGAAATGTGAAGTGCAATGCCGAAGGTTAGGGCTTAGTACCGAGGTTGCCGTGAACGATGTAGAAAGATTCCTGCTATCCCTGCTAGCACAGCTTTAGAGTCTTGTGTATTCACTACCTAGTTTATTCTCCTTTTTCTATACTCAAGAAAAACTCACCAGTTTCAGAAATCTTCTATTTTCATTGATATCAAAGATAATGTTTAAAAGACTTTAAGTGTTTTTCTGAATGCTAAATTCTTAGATTTCTTATTGACAAGTTAAAAGATCACTCACAAACATACATAAAGAAGTGTTTACTTAAAGCACTAAAACTCTGCTTAAAGCACACTTTAAGTACAATACTTTAATTTAAAACATTCTGAGTTAAATCTTGTCATTAGTTCATAGTATATCTTTATTAATAACTTAGTTAAGATATTTAATGTTCATTGAATATCTTGTTATAATATTTACTAAATATAATAACTTTAAATCAATATGTTTAATGAATCTTTAAATTAAATTTACATTAATTATAAATGAGTTAAATGAACATATAAAGTTACTAATTAAGTATTATATATTTATTTTTAAGATAAAGTTTACATATATATACATTAATATAAGTAAAATATCAATGCAACAGCATTTAAGTTAAACTAAAGTACAATTTTCTTTATTATATTATTGACATCAATATTACATTCTGATTGAAGATTTCTCTGATATAGAGTCTAGAGATTAGAGCTTATAATATAAAAAAGATTTTAAATATATTAAAGTTAACTGATAGATAGCAGTATAAGATATATTGTTATACACAAAGTCACAACAGCAGCAAAACTTTCTAAACACAGCTTAAACAGTTAAATAGATTGCAAGATACTGCTTTAAATTTGTCATTATATTGATGATGAATTGCACAGAGAGCATTAATGTAGCATAAAGAAGATATAAAAACTCTGTTTAACTGTTAGTTACACTTAAATCTCAGCAGCAAAAGAGTAAAAAACAACAAATTATTACTGAATTTACAGATATCAATTGACATACTTTAATTAACAGACTTAATGAATTAACTGATGATCTTTTAAAGTTTAAAGAAGCAGATCAACAATAGAATAAGATGTTAAATATAATTTAATGAGTAAGAGCTCTTTAAACATAAGTAAATTAAAGCAAGAACTTTGTGCAGAAGCAGCTCTTAAGAATTGAGAAAAAATTAAAAAATTTAATAGAAAGTAATAATTCAATGAATTAGATTTAGCTGAACATGTAAGAAGAATGAAGTTCAATAAATACATAAATAAAAGTGACAATACAAAGAATTCATCAGTTAATTAAATTTCTTTTGCAATGCACTGTGATCAAAGTGTAACTATTAAACATTTAAAACAAATCACTTATAGAATTTCTTGTCATGATTAAATCTTTAATTGCAGACATTTACACAATAAAATAACTACAAAGTGACAACATCAAGATGTTAATTTCAGATCAGCACACAAAGAATTAAGTACTTAAATAATTATAAATAAATGATCTTTAAATTCTTTAACAAAATTACTTTATAAAACTTTAAGATGTTCTTCTCTTCACATTCATTGACAGTGAAAAGAATGCAAACAATATCTTTTTTATGTAAGATATGTGCATCACATTTAAGATCATAATATTTACACTCAATATCAATAAGATTCACTGACTACACATATCAAAACAGTATGAGTTTTATCTATTAATAGACAAGATCAGAGAAATGATTGTGATCAGTCTTCTTATATAGATGTTACAATATAAGATTATTTAGAAAGAACTTATCATTAATTTTTAGTTATATAATACTCATCTTTATAATCATGACATACAGATTCAAAAGTGCTTCAATTGTGAGCAGTAAGATTATATATAGTTAGTTTATAAAAAGACAGTGAAGTGCAGCATATGTGTGAATATACATTAAATTATGAACTGCTTTAAAAAGAAAATATTATGCATGAATTGCAGTTAGACACACAAGACATAACAGAAGACAGTGTATAAAATCTTTAAAAGCTTTCTTATTATCTATTAAAAGAAATGAGTGATCTTAACAGTCAGAATAACAATAATTTACAGTTATTTTGTAATTACAATGCAACTGTCATCACAATTCAATGAATTTTAAATAGTTCAATTAAGAAAGCAAGAATAATTCTTAAACACTGCATCAGCAATTATTAAGCAGAGTTTTAATTGCTTTTAAGATATTTTAATAGCAGCATAAGATCTTAATCAGATTAAGCTCTTTGCATTAAAGTTTAGTGAAAGTGTATAGAAAAGTCATTTAATGCAGAAAGAGACATTAACAGATCTTATAAAGAAAGATATATTATTATTATTATTTGTTCTATTAACTCCCTATTCAGTCCCTATCTAGGTCTATGAGGGCGAATCGCCTTTGCAAAGGAAAAACCAAAATGGAAAACCTTAGTTCTGCCTCGCGGGCGCCCC
>JAABUJ010004333.1_pt1 | contig 15001 bp, 16 predicted proteins | sample 5559131 | NCBI WGS metagenome assembly JAABUJ01 (sample SAMN10711875, study PRJNA513366) | rock metagenome | isolation source: Antarctica rocks | place: Antarctica: Victoria Land, Mt New Zealand nord | collected 2016-01-07 | reverse complement strand
CTCACACCACCGGCATAACGACTGACGCCTAATAGGTGTCCACCTAAAATAAGCGGACACTTAGCCAAAGCACCGCACACCGTTCGCCCTCCCGCGAGATGGGAAGATCACACGCTTACCGTTGCGCTTTGAGATTGTGATCTCGCCGCCGTCGTCGGGGCTGTGGGAAGCTCAGTTTACTTTCCACATCTCCATAGCCCTTTGCAATATTCAGAGTGGCCCCACAGCTCGCTCGGATACCATCACCCAGAGGAGTTCAAACGCGCCTGCGATGAGAAAAAGGGGCAGGTCACCTTCTTAAGGCGGTCCGCAATCCGCTGCTCAGCGAGCACCTTGGCCCTCTGGCCGGGTTGCTGGAGGGCCCTTGCATACGGCACAAAAGCTGCTCGGCTGATGCGCGGTCAGTCAGCAGTTATTTACTTCTTTTCAGAGTCTCTTCTGCCGTCCCATCGGGCTGCGTTTTTAGCGACCGCCTGAGTTGATCGCAGCGGGCGGCCTGCAGGCGCGACAATCGCGCCTGCACTCGGCAGTATGCAAGCATCTCGCCAAGCGTTCTGCCTTCCACACCTCGTGTGCCATACCCCTTCACACCGGGCTCCAAAGGCTTCGGCGGATGCGCGACCGTCGTGTTGTCAGCACTCACGGTGGGCACCTGGGACTGTTGCGCAAAGCCCATCGGCACTGTGGTCATCAGACAAAACGCGAGAACCGACGTATATTTCATTCCAAACTCCCCGGATAAAGACAGGCAAACTAGAACCAGGTTCGAAGACCGACAACGCCTCGAACATCGTAGGCATTCGATCCGCTCTGGCGACGCATCGCAGCAGTATCGAAGAAGAAGCTTTGATACGTCACGCCAATGTACGGTGCAACTTTCCGGTTGAATTCGTAACGTAAACGAAGGCCGCTATCAATGTCTGACAATCCGGCACCGATGCTGCGGGAAGGTTCATCGCGGGTGTAGAAGTTTGTTTCAAACTGCGGCTGGAGGATAAGCCGCTGATTGAAGCGATAATCCCACGAGGCATTCGTTTTTACCGCAAAGCGGTGCTCTGTGCTCGCGTAGCCGGTCAGCTCCACGTTCCAATTACCAACCGCAAGCCCCTGGATGCCAACTGCGGCCCATGTCCGGTTCGGCATGGAATCCAGGTCGGACCGTACACCGGCCTGCAAATTGAAGTAGGTGGAGATTGGCCGGTCATACAGGAACTCGGTATCTCCATCGCTCATCTGTCCCTTGCTGTCGGCGTTTACACGACCCTCAGACTTGATCCAGAGCTTGTTGAAGTCGTTACCCGCCCAGGCCTGGCCGTCCCAGCGAAAGTAGGGAGCCGCGGCTAATCTTCCCTCCAGCTGATTGAAAAGGCCATGCACGTACAATCGATCATCCGAGATCGGCGTTCCGTAGGGTGCCGCCCCATGCAGGTTGCGGTTGTTCAAAGGCGGCGCCTCTTGCGCCATTACTGAAGGGCTTGAAAACGAAAAAAGCACCAACGCCGGCGCAAGGACGAGAAGAAACTTAAGCATCTTGTCCCCCCTCCTCTGGCAACACGCGCATCGTGCGGAACATACCCGCCTCAAAGTGATAGAGGATGTGACAGTGCAGCGGCCACTGTCCCGTGGCAACCGGCGTCACCAGCAACGATAAATCTTCAGCCGGCTGCACGTTGATCGTGTGCAGATAGGGCCGATGATCCCCTTGGCCGTTTTCGAGCTCCATCCACATACCGTGCAGATGGATAGGGTGACTCATCATGGTGTCGTTGATCATGCGCAGGCGAAAGCGCTCACCCACGGTGACATTGATTGGACCCACCTCGGTGTATTTGTGGCCATTGAAGCCCCAGATAAAGCGATTCATATTGCCCGTAAGCCGGAGCACCAGTTCGCGTGTGGGTGGGCGCGGATCGATGCCCGGTTTACGAGACCGCAGATCGCCATATGTCAGGCTGCGTCGATGCGGGTAGTTTAAACCATCGCCGGGTGTATTCAGCCGGTCTGCCAACATCTTCGCCACAAACTGTTGTTCTACGCTGGGCTTGGCTTTGGCAACCTCAGGCCGCATGCGCATCGGTTGGTGCCCAGGTAGCAGGTTGATGTCAGCGGCAATCTCAATTGAACTCTTGCCGGAGATGCCTCCCAACCGGCTGCGGTCCTTATCTGAAGCCTCAATCTGGTTCGGCATCATCTTCGCCATGCCCATATCAGCCATGCCGCGCATAGGCCGCGGATCGAGTGGTGGCACCTCGGCCGTCATGCCCTCACGCGGTGCCAGTGTCGCCCTCGCGTAGCCGGTACGGCCCAAGTCCTGGACAAAGACGGTGTACGCCCGATCCTCCTTCGGCTCGACGATGACGTCATAGGTCTCCGCGACAGCGATACGGAACTCGTCTACCTCCACAGGCTCGACATTATTGCCATGCACGTGCACAACGCTCATCTTCAGGCCAGGAATTCGCACGTCATAATACGTAGCCGCCGAGGCATTGATGAATCGCAATCGCACGCGTTCGCCAGGCTTGAACAGCGCCGTCCAGTTCGCCGCAGCAGGAAAGCCGTTCATCAAATATGTGTAGGTAATCCCCGTCGGTGCCTCGAGGCCGGTCGGGTCCATGCGCATACGCGACCACTTTGCTCGGTCCTTCAACGTAGCACCCAGACCGTTTTGGTGGATGTCCGCGAGGTCAGTCGAGGTGGTCCGTTTCTTGTAGTTGTAATAACTGCTCATCTGCTTAAAGTTGCTGGCGATGGTCGTGGGGTCGTCATCGGTCCAGTCACTGAGCACGATGATATGGTCACGATCCGCCTCGATCTCCTGCGGTCCAGCCGGGTCGATGATCAACGCGCCGTACGCACCTTTCTGCTCCTGATACCCCATGTGGCTGTGATACCAATACGTCCCGCTTTGGAGTACGGGGAAGCGATAGTGAAAGGTCTCCCCAGGCTGAATGCCTGCGAACTCCAGGCCTGGTACACCGTCCATCTCGTTGGGCAGGATGATGCCATGCCAGTGCAGTCCGGTCACTTCCGGCATTTCGTTCTTCACCCGGATGTCGATCACATCACCTTCACGCCAGCGCAGCACCGGGCCCGGAACGCCCCCATTGATCGCGTTGGCCCAGCTTGGCCGTCCCGTCAGGTTGATCGGCTGACGCCCGATGCTCAAGTCAAACTCCTTGCCTTCCAGCACACCAGGCTGGCGCAGTGGCGTGAGCGGTGATGCCTGGCTAGACCGTAGACCCAGCGCAGCGGCGGCACCTGCGATCGTGACGCCTTGTACAAAACGACGCCGGCTGTGACCGGCCCCGGTCAATATTTCCTTCTGTTCCCTTGCTGAATCCATAAAGCCCCTTTGCTCTCTTCAACACCGGAATAGCTGGCTGTTAAATCGTCTTTGCGAATTGCGAACCACGGCTCAGGAGACCTACGCACGCGGTGCAGAGTTCGGCGCAACTGCTTGGAACATTTTCTTAATGGCCCCTATCGCGGTCACGGCTTCGACATATTCATACCACCTTTTTTCTCCGTATCGGAGTTGCCAGGTTTTACGTCGGGATCGTTTGCGGACCCCCCCGCTGCCACCTTCCAATTGTTCGCAACTGCCGGTGACAAATTATCCATATGGCTCAGGAACCCGGTGACCTGCCACATCTCTTGTGGGCTGAGAGCATCTTTCCATCCCGGCATCCCGCTCATGCGGATGCCATGCTGAATGATGTAGAAATTCTGGTTCGGAGGCATGTCTGCTGCATCCTCAACAAATTGCGGCGGACGGGGATAAAGCGTATCGGCAACTTTTGCGTGGGGCTGATGAATATCGCCATGACACAGCGCACAGTTGTTCTGATAGACCTTCATACCTGCCGCCAGATTTTCATTTGTCGGGGGGACAGGATTCTTGATTTCGGGGGCACGTCGCTCGATTGAGGCATCGAGGGACGGCATGGCCATGCCGCGCTCCATCGCGCTCACCGGCATGTCTGCCCGTGGGTCCATCATTCCGAAGCGAAGGAAGACGAAGACGGCGATAGCTGAAAAGACAATCGCGACCAGAAATCCGAGAGCGAACTTTCGCATGGAAGCCTCCAATGGAAGTTGAAAAGGAGTTACGAAACAGCAACGGGTAGAAGCTTGAGAATGAAGATTGCGACGCTTTGGATCAGTACCAGAGCCGAAGTCCGAAGATGAAACGAGGTTCGCTGGTGAACTCTCCCGCCTGGCGCGCGTAGCGGGCACCATTGCCGTACTTTCCGTTGTATGCAAAACCCAGGTAAGGAGCGAATTTACGGTTTACCTCATAACGCAACCGTATGCCGGTATCCAAGTCGGATAGCGCTGATCCAGTGCGGCGCTCGGGATCATCTTTGTTGTAGAAGTTAAGCTCGGCCTCGGGCTGAACGATCAGGCGCTGCGTCAGCAAGAGGTCGTAGGATCCGGTGACGCGGGCTGCGACATTGCCGCCATCGCGGATATAGAGAGTTGGCGCGAACTGGAAGTAGTAAGGAACGAGACCTTCGATCCCCACTGCTGCCCAGGTTCGCACTGGCCCTGAATCGAGATCGGCGCGCACGCCCACCTGTCCATCCAGGTAGCGGGTATGCGGGATAGGCCGGTCATACAGCGCTTCCTGGTCGCCGTCACTGACCGTATTTGTGTTAGCGAAGCCCTCCGATTTGAGCCAGAGCTTGTTCATGTCGGTACCGACCCAGGCTTCGCCGTCCCAACGGAAGTTGCCGTTCGGACCGCTGGTTCGACCTTCCAACTGATCCAGGAGGACGTGTGCAAAGACCTGGTTGTCCATGACCGGCGCAGGCATTGCAGGGCCGCCTCCGTGCTTTAGCGCTGACGCTTGGCCTTGCGCCGCAGTGCCGCAAACACCAGTCAGCAGAGCGATTGCGGTCCATGCGTACGAGGTGAGTAGCCGAGACGCAACGGGTTTCACGAGAAAACTGAAGCGGACGCTCATGCCACCACCACCGTTCTGAACATGCCAGCTTCCATGTGATAGAGCAGATGGCAGTGATACGCCCAACTTCCGGGCGTGTCGGCGCTTAGCAGGTAGCTCACGCGCTCTGCTGGCTTGACGATGACGGTGTGCTTGTAAGGATTAAATTCCCCGTGTCCGTTTTCGAGTTCACTCCACAAACCATGCAGGTGGATCGGATGCTCCATCATCGTGTCGTTGATCAACACGATGCGCACACGCTCTCCGAGTTTCAATTGGATAGGTTGGGCATCTGAGAATTTCTCTCCGTTGAAGCCCCAGATGTACCGATCCATGCTGCCAGACAGATGTAGCTCGATCTCTCGCGTCGGTGGGCGTCCGTCAACTCCCTTGTAGCGGGCCTTCAGGTCGGCATATGTCAGGACGCGTCGCCCGTTGTCGCTCAGCCCAATCCCTGGATCACTGAGACGTTCGCTCACCTGCATCGGAACGTTATCCACCTGCGGACCGACATGCATCGGCTTGGGGTTGGAAGGTTCCAATTTTGCGCTGGCCTTCATTGCGTCAGGCATTGACATGATGGGCATGGTGTCGGGCCCTGGCTGTGGAAACGGGGTAGTACCGGTATTGCTGCCCATTTCCATGTCGCCCATATCGCTACCGCTCATGGCAGACATAGGCGGCATTCCTGCTGACTTGGACGTCGTATGTTCCGCGGCTGACCCGGAGTCCGTGTTCATCGCCCTCATGGAGTCTTGTGTTTTGCCAGCTTGCGCTTTGTCAGGTGGGGCGGTGCTTTCGTTTCCCATCTTCATTCCAGGCATATCCTGCATATTGTTTTCTGCCGAGGCCGCTGGCTGGGATTTAGATTGGGGCGAGACGGAAACATCTTTCTTCGTCATTCCGTCGATCCCGGACATATCCATGCCCGCCATTCCAGCCATATCGCCCGCTGGAGCCTTGCCTCCAGTCTTTGTCATGTTCATTCCGGCCATGTTGCCCATGCCCATGTCCACCATGGTGCGCAGCGGACGCGGGTCCATCGGCGGCACCGCAGCGGTCATACCCAGCTTTGGAGTCAGGGTGCCGCGCGCGTACCCCGTACGGTCCTCTGACTGAGCGAAGATGGTATAAGCGGTGTCTGCCTTCGGTTCAACGATGACGTCATACACCTCCGCCACACCGATGCGGAACTCATCTACAGTGACCGGCTCGATGTCATTGCCATCGGCCTGCACCACGGTAATCTGAAGACCCGGGACACGAACATCGAAGAAAGTCATCGAGGAACCGTTGATGAAGCGCAGGCGCACCCGCTCTCCGGGCTGAAAGAGCCCCGTCCAATTTCCATTGGGAGAATTGCCATTCATCAGATAGGTGTAGGTCGCAGAGGAAATGTCGGAGAGATCGGTTGGGCTCATGTCCATGCGCGCCCAGGCGAGGCGATTCGACAGCGCCGATCCCACGCCCTTCTTTTTCGCCTCTTTGAAAAAATCGACCGCTGTCAAACGGTGATAGTTATAGAAGTCGCTCTGCTGCTTGAGGTTGCTGAAGATCTTGTCAGGATTCGTATCGGTCCAGTCGGACAGCAGCACCACGTAATCCTTGTCGTATGCAACTGTGTCCTGGCGCTTCGGCTCTATGATGAGCGCTCCACTCAGGCCCGTCTGCTCCTGAAACCGACTATGGCTGTGGTACCAATACGTTCCGCTCTGAGCGACTGGAATGGTGTAGGTGAAGGTTTCGCCGGGCATGATGCCCGCATAGCTCAGCCCAGGTACGCCGTCCATCGGTGCTGGAAGGCGAACCCCGTGCCAATGAATCGAGGTAGCCTCCTTCAGGCGGTTCGTCACGGCTACCGTGACGGTTTCACCCTCCTGCCATCTCAGGGTCGGACCGGGAACCGAGCCGTTGATCGCCGTGGCCATCGCACGCCGTCCGGTGAAGTTCACCGGCAGTGAATCGATGGTCAGATCGAAGCGCTTTCCCGTAAGGATGGTGGGTGTATGCGGGCCGGTTTCACCGAACGCATTCCATCCGCCCCAATTTACCGCTGCTACTGCACCCCCAATTGCCAGACCTTGCACAAAACGACGGCGGGAAACGGGCCGAATAAGGCCTTCGTTCTCTACTCTTCTTAGGTACATGGACTTCACCAGATGCCTTCCAGTTGGAACTGAAAAATGCGGAGGAGCACAACTGCGTGCCCAGCGGTGGGGCAGCTTCGGGGGGTGGATCAGGTATTTTGAGCGGAGAGGAACCGATTGCGGCGTTCAGGCCGTAGTTTCAGGCCTACGCTGCAGCGCAGCCGTCGCACCGATTCAGGGCCACGGGGGCGATGCTAGACGCGAGGACTTACGATGACGGGATCGAACAGAGGATGGCGGCGCGCCCTCGGATGAGACCTGAAATCCCACCGGCCGGTAGGAACGGGTGTTTCGTTATGACCCAATGCCGTGAAAACCATCGAGGAGAGATCGAGTCCATGGACAACAGGTGTCTGGACAAACGACCAGTCGCTCTTGCACGCATCGTCGACGCAGAGCGGCGTCGCGGCTACCGTAGTGGCGTCGGAATCTCCAGAGGATGCGTGAGAACTCATGGACCCGAAGTGCACCATGAGGGCCGTATGTTCACCAGATGTCGCCCCAGCCATTGAACAGCGCACGTCGCAGGTCGCAGCGAGCGCTTGCACGCTCACCAGCAAAAGCAACAGCACCGACAATATGGCCTTACGAATCATCTCCACTCAAGGATACGCGCGAATGGCGAAGACCTCAAATGGATGGCGCACCGAGGCTATGGCTCTCAGGTTCTGCGTCTCCCTTCAGCGCGCGAAGCCTTCGATGCTCCGCTATAGGGAGAGTTATGTCAGGTCACAGGGTGCGAGTCCGCCACGTTGGCCGCTGTCGTCACCACCGAGTGCACCGTGCCCTCCCTGGCATCGACGCCGATGTGCGCCTTCAGCCCGAAGTACCACTGGTTGCCTTTCTTCGTCTGGTGCATCTCCGGGTCGCGCTCGCCGCTGGCGTTTTTGGTCGAAGAAGGCGCATGGATGATGGTCGCATCGACGATCGTGCCGGTCGCGATCTTGATCCCCCTGGCCTCCAGATGGAGGTTCACTGCCTCCAGCATCATGCCGCACAGATCATGCTTTTCGAGCAGATGGCGGAACCGGCAGATGGTCGTTTCATCCGGCGCCGGAGCCGCGCCAAGGTCCACTCCGACGAACCGCTGGAGCACCGGAGACTCATAGAGCGCCTCCTCCACGCCGGGGTCGGACAGGTTGAACCACTGCTGCACGAAGTAAGTCCTGAGCATGATCTCAAGACCCACGGGACGACGCCCGTTGCCCGCCACCGCATAGTGCGGGCGTACCAGCGCCAGAAGCCCAGACCACGGAACGACAAGCTCCATCTGGTCAAGAAACAGCTCACGCCGGCTCTTCCGGCCAAACTTCTTGAACTCCACCTGACTCGCAACCGTCCGCTGGCTCATCGCTCTTCGCCCTCAGACATCAGATTAACCAATCAGGCTGTGGACGCAGAACTTATGCAGAGATTCCCTAACTGCCAAGATGGAGGGAACAAATGAGTTGCTGCAGCGATAAGATGGAGCCATTGAAGTCAGAATCCTGTTGTACCCCGCGCGATACGGCGCAACAAGCCGCAAGTTCTATGCGCGAAACGAAATGCGGTTGCGCACCTATAGTGGAAGACAAGCAGACTCGTAAAGTTGTGGGCGTCGTCACTGAACGAGACCTGGTCCATAAACTGGCTGCCGAAGGCCGCCTTGCGTCTGAGGTTCACGTTGCGGAGATCATGAGTCCCGTCTCGGCATGCTGCGCTTCGGAAGCTCCTCTCGACGAGGCCAGGCAAAAGCTACAGGAGCACAATACAACCAGCCTGCCCGTAGTAGATAAAGCAGGGAACTGCTGCGGAACGATCAGCGTTCACGGCCTCTGAGGTACAGCGCAGGAGAGGTGCTGCCAGCCGTTCCTCGAAGCGGTTCGGACGTAAACACGAAAAACTTTATGAACTAGAAACAGGAGAAGACATGAATTTCAAACGAGGACTTCTATCAGTGGGCGTTGCCGTCGGTATGACGATGGCGACCGGGATGTGGGCACAGCAAACCAACCCCGGTAGTGGTCAGCCTATGCAGATGCAACACGAACCGGGCATGCAGATGAAAGATGGACAGATGCAATCGGGACAAAAGATGTCGATGGATTCGATGATGCAAGGTTGCCACAAGCACATGGATGCCATGAAGGCTTCCAATGCTCAGACTACGAAGGACATCGAAGCGGCTAAGCAGTCCAATGATCCGGCTAAGATGCGGGCAGCACTTGATGAAGCTGACAAGGCGCTCAGCCCCACGAACAAACATGCGATGGCGTGTATGAACATGATGAAAAATATGCATGGCAAGTCCGGCATGATGGGCTCCGACAGTATGGGCAGCGGACAAACGACTCAGCCACAGAATTAAAGCAATCAGCTTCAAGCCAATAAACTCACATGGCCGCTCCCTGAAAAGGAGTGGCCATGTTGTCGAATAGCCCCAACCTGCTCCGGGAACAGGAGCTGATGCCAAGTGGGATCCAGGGCTATCGAGGGAGAAATCGCATGAGAGGTTCGGGAGCGGCACCCAGGGCCAGTGTCGCGGCGATGCACAGGTATATGGCTGTCATCAGCCAGGGGGATCTTTGCCCTTCAAACGGCATGACCTGTTCCGGCTCAAGATACATCGCGGCGATGATGCGGAGATAGTAGTAAGCTCCCACGAGAATATTTGCTGCGAGGACGATGGCGAGCCATGCGACGGTTTTGGCAAGCTACTGTAAGACGAGGACCTTTGCAATGTACCCGGATAAGGGTGGAACGCCGGCAAGCGACAACAGGAACAGGGTTGTGATGCCGGCCATAGCAGGAGAGCGCCGCCATAGACCTCCGAACGCACTCATCTCGGTCGTGCCTGAGAGCAACTCCATGCGGGCAACGCAGAAGAAGACGCCGAAATTCATGAACAGGTAAGCAGCGAGGTAGAACAGGGCCGCGCGTTGCGCCTCGACATGCGCCGGCGCGATGCTGACGGCGGCGAGGATGTATCCGATCTGCGCGATGCTGGAGTAAGCAAGTAGTCGCTTCAGGTTTGTTTGCCGCAACGCCCACAAATTCCCGACCGTCATCGAGAGCGCGGCGAGAACCTCCAGCATGATGGTAGTTCCACGGGTATCGCGAAATGCGCCTTCGGTGAAGCGCAGCACGATCGCCACCGCCGCAGCCTTGGGCAGCGTGGAGAGCAGGCCCGAAACAGGGGTGGGCGCGCCTTCATAAACATCTGGTGCCCACATGTGAAAGGGCGCAATGGAAAGCTTGAAGCCGAACCCGACGAGAATCACCGCAAGCAGGAATGGAGCGAATGCAGACCCGAAGGGTGCGGCAGGAACGCTCACATAGGTCGAACCCGTAGCACCGTAGAAGAGGCTCAATCCGTAGATCAGGATGGCTGTAGCAGCGGTTCCGTAGAGGAAGAACTTCAGCGCGGCTTCGTTCGACAGCCGTTCCATCTTGGTAATGCCCACCAGGATGAGACTGCCCACGGTCAGCAGATAGAAGAACAAGACGACGAGTGAGATTTCCACGCTTCCCGCGAGCATCGATCCCGCGAGGGCAGTGATGATCAGGATCGCCGGCAAATCGGAGCGGTAGCGGCTCGTGCGGAAATAGTCAAAGCAGGCCAGCAGCATCAGCGCAGTTGCCGCCACGGCATAGAACTTCAGGAAATGAGCGAGTGGGTCCAGGCTGTACGTGCCCTTGAATACGGTCTGGCTCGGCCAAGGCAACATTCGCGCTGTAAAATACGCAGACACGGCAAGCAGCAGGAAGGCGGCGACATAGAGCCACGCCGCCTTTTTACCTTCAAGAAACGGGGCGAGCACGAGCAGCAGCAGGAACCCGACGGCCAGGATCAGTTCGGGAATGATCGCCCATAGCGGCATGCTCATTTCGCCAGCACCTGCGGCATCGCCTGTTGAATACTCTGGATCAGCAGGCCTGGGACGAGACCAATCAGAAAGGCCAGCGCCAGCATCGGTGCGAGGCTCCAGATCTCCATCCGGTTCAGGTCCGTTGCTCCTGCGATGGCAGCGGCGGGTTTGCCGAAGAGTACGCGCTGCAGAGCGTAAAGGTACAACCCAGTCGAGAGGGCGACTCCGAACGCGAGTACGAACGCAGACCACCCGGAAACGGAGAGGGTGGCGACAAAGACCTGAAACTCCGCGACAAAGCCGGACATCGACGGCAGCCCAAAGGAGCCGAAGGCAAAAGCGGTGAGGAAGGCTGCGTACACCGGGAGGCGAGTCCATGCACCACCCAGAGAGTTGAGGTCGCGGGTGCCGGCACGCGTCTGGATGATGCCGACCAGAAGGAACATGCCGCCCGTGAGCAGACCGTGGCTGATCATTTGCAGCATTGCTCCATCAACCGCAGCTTCGCGGTTCTGCACCGATAGGCTGAGGGATGCGAGCGTAACTCCGAGCAGCACAAAGCCCATGTGGTTGATGCTGGTAAAGGCGATCATGCGCTTGAAATCCTGCTGGGCAAGCGCAACCGCTGCACCATAGACCACTCCTACCAACGCGATGGCCGCAAGCACATACCAGTACTTCGCCATGACGGCACCCATCGTGGGCAGCATGATTCGCAGCAGCCCATAACCTCCCATCTTCAGCATGACACCGGCAAGGATCACGCTGCCTGCGGTCGGAGCCTCGACGTGAGCATCGGGCAGCCAACTGTGCAGGGGAACGATAGGCAGCTTCACGCCGAAGCCTATGACGAAACCGACCAGCACCCAGATGGCCAGTGTGCTGGTTCCGGCTGACTGGCCGGCCTGACGAATCGCTTCCATGCTGAAGCTGTGCGGTTGTGTGCGAACGTAAAGGGCCAGGATTGAGAGCAGCAGGGCGAGGCTGCCCGCACGGGTATAGAGGAAGAACTTGAAGGCCGCTCGCCTGCGGTTTTCATGTCCCCATATCCCGATGATGAAATAGAGAGGGATTAGGGCCGCTTCCCAGAATACGTAGAACAGGAGCAAATCCGCAGCCAGGAAAACGCCAAGCAGGCCCGTCTCCATGACTAAAAAGAAGATGACATATTCCTTCAACGACTTGCTCAGGTCGAGTTTGTCCGCATAAAGCGAATAGAACAGCGCGATCGAAGTCAGCAACGTGGTCAGTAGGATAAGCGGCATGCTGATGCCGTCAATCCGAAGGGAATACTCCGCACCTATGGTTGGAATCCATGGGAATGCCTGCGTGTACCCTGCGCCGTCCCGAAAGATTGGAATGGATACAAACACGGAGACGGCAAGGACTACGAGACTGCCTGCGGAGGCTACGGTCCGGACCAGTGTCTGGCTGCGGGGCAAGAACGCGATCAGCAGCGCCAGAGCGAGCGGCAAGAAGATCAGTATGCTTAGCATCATTGATGAACCCTGACGGCGAGTACAAGGATGCCGATTACGATGATCCAGACAAAGGCGGCGGCTAGATAGTGATAAATCTTGCCTGTTTGTAATTTGCGGACCATCCCGCCCAGGGCACCCAGGCCATCTGCACTCGCCATGATTGGCTGGTTGATTATCCGTGTGTCCAGCCAGGCGCTGTTGCGCGCTAAGCACAAGGTGCCGTTCACTGCGGCTTCCCCGATTCGAGTGAAGACGCGCTCCTCGCACCCGTCGAGCAGGTGTGCAAACGCAAAGATCGCACGCGCTACGCCTGATGGAAAGTAGTCGGTCCCAAAGCCGGTGAGCAAAAGCGCTCGCCACTGGGCCGGGGCGGCGTGTTCCGTGTGACGGCGGTACAGAGCAAATCCAGCTGCCCATCCAAGTGCCGCGAGTGCGGGATCGTACAGGGAACCAAGGTGCAATTGCGTGGACTGTGGGTGGTGTAGGAAACGTCCAAGCCATCCTCCTCCCCATGCGCTTTGCATAAAGCCTCCTACGATCGTGAAGGCAGTCAAGGTAGATACCCCAGCCCGCATAAGCCACGGCGTTCGTTCTGCGCTTTCGCCAGGGGAGGAGAAGGCAAGCAAGAACGCGCGGGAAATATAGAAGCCGGACAGCAGCGCCAGCAGCAACAGCACTGCTGAAATCCAACCATGCGCGTCACGTGAGATCGCTGCGCGGCTCCAGAATCCTGCCAAGGGTGGGAAGCCGGAGAGAGAAAGCGCACCGATCAGGAATCCAACGTAGGCTGCCTTGGAACTTGCGTTCAACTTCGAAATATCGTTCGTACGTGCTGCCTTGACCACAATACCGGCGGCGACGAACAGAAGGGCCTTGAAGCTAGCTTGGGCCAGGAGATGAAAGATGCCGGGCAGCGTGCCTCCAACCGCCAGCGCAACGAACATTTCGCCGATCTGACTCATCGTCGAATAGGCCAGCAAGCGCTTCAGATCGGTTTGGACGCAAGCGGAGAAGGCAGCACCCACCGCAGTCATCACGCCGATAGAGAGCATCAGCGTGTGGGCGAATGGAACGACGTGAAGAATAGGCAGACTGCGCGCCAAGAGATAAACACCCGCGGCAACCATAGTGGCGGAGTGCAGTAGCGCAGAGACTGGCGTCGGACCGGCCATCGCGTCGGGCAGCCACCAGTGCAGCGGAAATTGCGCCGATTTGCCCGCAGCGCCCATCAGTAGCAGCAAGGCTACTGGCGTCCATGCGGCGTCTGGGCCGCCGTGCGAGGAAGCAGCGAAAACATGGATGAAATCAAGCGCGCCGACGTGGGAAAGCATGAGAGCCATGCCCGTCAGCAGGCCCAGGTCTCCGATCCGCGTTACTGCAAAGGCTTTGAACGCCGCCCGGCTGTTTTTCTCTTGCCCGGTCTCATGCCCGATGAGCAGATAAGAGCAGAAACCGACGATCTCCCATGAAAGATAGAGCAGAAGGTAATCTCCCGCCAGAACCAGCGAAAGCATGGCGGCGGTGAAGAGGGACATCAAGGCAAAGAATCTGCGCGGCGCTTCCTCATTCCGCATGTATCCGATGCTGTAGAAAAAAATCGGCGTTGCGATCCACGAAACAATCACACCCATGATCGAAGCCAGCGGATCACGCACGTAGCCTGTTTGCAGGATGCGGCCTGCGAGATGAACGTGCAGCACATTGCTACACGTCATACCAGCGTTATTCGCAAGCAGATTGAGCAGAGACAGTAAAGCGCTTGCTGATACTGCAAAGGAAGCGATGTAGCCGAAACGGGCGCTGCGTCCGGGAACAATCAGGATCACACCGCTGGCGGCGAGCGGCAGCAGAGGGATAAGCCAAAGCGGAAAGCCGCTCATCCGTGCAGCTCCGTCAGCTTATCCACCAACTGCATCTTTCGGTTTCGGAACACCATCAGCATCACCGCGAGGCCAACGGCCATCTCGACCGCCGAAATGGTCAGGATGATCAATGCAAAGACCTGTCCCGCGAAGTCGGAGGGCGAGCGATATCGCCAGAACGCTACCGTGTTGAGCATCGCTGCATTGAGGATCACCTCCGTACTCATCAGGATCATGATCGCGCCGCGTTGCGACAGGACGCCGAAAACGCCAATCCCAAACAAGATGGCACCTACGGCGAGATACGCGACCAAGGGTACGTTCATTCCCGGCCTCCAAAGATGGTCGCGCCAACCACGCCGAGAAGGATCAGCAGGCCACCTGCCTCGAATGCGATCATGTATCGGCCAAGCAACTCCTTGCCGACCATCAGCGCCGCGTTGGCATGGTTGGCGGGTGCCGCCGGCGGCCAATGTACAGAAAAGAGGAGTAGGAGAAGGACCACACTGGACAAAATGCCAGCCACCGCGGCAGGTTTGGTGAACTCCTGAGTCATGGCCATATCCATATCCAACGCAACAGGCAGGTGGGTTAGATGTTTGGTCCCGGGGTTAGATGGGTTGGATTGAGTGTGAACCGTTGCGGCTCTTTTGTCCAGATCGAGCAGATGTATTCGTACGGTGTGAGTCCTTTGAGGGTTTTGAGTCTTCGGGCG
>JAABUJ010004331.1_pt1 | contig 15006 bp, 10 predicted proteins | sample 5559131 | NCBI WGS metagenome assembly JAABUJ01 (sample SAMN10711875, study PRJNA513366) | rock metagenome | isolation source: Antarctica rocks | place: Antarctica: Victoria Land, Mt New Zealand nord | collected 2016-01-07 | reverse complement strand
CTCTAGAGTTTCTCGATCTACTAGCAATTAATAATTTTTTTTTATTCTATATATATAATGTAGCTATTAGATATAAATATCTTTTAAGTCTATAAATTATATTACAACTAAATAACTAATTGTGTTAATTGTTTCAACAATAACAAATTTAATTGTAGAAAGTTTTTTGTTATCTTTCAAGTATCTTAAACTACAATTTTTAAGTTAACAATTTTGAAATATATCTTTGCACAAACTAGTATTATACCTCTTAATTATAGAGTTCTTAAGAACGAAATTTACTATTAGACAAGCTATTAGAAAATTAGCAATTACATTATTGCTATAGAATTTCAATAAATACTTTATAAAAATATTGCAATAATCGAAATTAATTAAGAAGATTATTAATTACATTTATAACTTTTATAACAAAGAGAGTATTTTTAATATATATTTAAATATATTGTTTTACTTATTAAGAAAAGTAGAGAAGCAAACAAATAATTTAAAACTTGTTAAAAAAAATCTAAACAAATACTCAACTATAATAGTTATATACAAAGAGCGTTATTAACAATATAATACTATTATTGCTAATAATACTATTAAATCAATAATAGCAAAAAATTACAAAACTATAGTATTTGTATATATATAACAAATAGCAAAGCTCGCTATTGTTAAAAAAAAAAGAGATTTAATAAATAACTAAAAAGATTGTCGCAAACGTCTTAAAGATAGCAAAAAAGAAACTTACAAAAACTATATATATTGCAAAGAAATCTAAAAAGAGAAGTTAAGATAAAACTAGAAAAGCAATTCTTGTTTAAAAAAAACAATTGTTGCTACAAAGAAGCAATAGCGTAAGATAAAAAAGATTGCAAATATTACAAAACAAGTTACGAAAACAACAATTACAAAGATTACTATTGCAAAAACTAAGATTACAAGAAATATAGAAATAGATAAGAAGACAATATATAATAAAAAACTTTATAATACTTTATAAGTTATGCAAAACTATCTATCAAAAGAAGTAGCTTTAATATAAATATATGTAACTACTCTAATCTCTATTTGTCGTCTATTATATTTTAATATACTAGTTTGTATACAACAATAATCTTATTTGACAATACAAATACTCTAATATTATTATTTGAAACTATTAATACAATAACAAAGAATGCTATATTCGAAGAGATAGAATAGCACTATTGAATGCATAAAAATTAGATATATTCAATAGTTTCTTTCTTGAATTATTTTTTAAATTGTTTTGCACTTATTTATAAAGCTTATAGATGCTTAATTTGAGCAATTCAAATTATCTTTCGACAAGTTTATTCTTTTTTAATAATTAATTGCGCCAAGAGATCTATTTTTGATCTTGGAGAGTCTCTTCCCCCACTATCTGAAACTCCATTATATTTCTTATCTAAATTATTAACTTTTGATATATAAAATGTAGCGCCCGATTCTAGCTTTTATTTGACCCCCTATAGGTGATATATTAACCTAGCTGGCACCCGCCGAGGGACGAGGCGATGAGAGACGAATTTAGCTACTAACCCGCGATTACGGCCCGTGGACGCTGTTCCCCCCGCTGTCCTAAAGTAAGCTCGACGTTACCTTCGTTTATCTAAACCCGTGGGATATGAAACATGGGGTAATGTTTCTGGAGGCACTCGCTACAAATTCGTCACGATATAAGAGGGGCCAAAGAGCCCCGGTAAATTTTCACGCAAGGCTTGGACCTACTAAGTGCGATAGCATTCGTGTAAGCGACATTCAACATACACCATGTGGTTCCAGTGAAAAGTAGCCTGATCGGTAAGCTGACAGCATCGAATGCACACCCACGACTCCACGCGCTCCACCTATGACGAGGATCGGCGCCATGGATCATGGCTGTAGAGGATGCGAGCAGTCCCACGCGGCGTACGCTGATTGTCTCATGTCAGCCTTTCGCATGTCTTCCCTTCTGCACGCGCACTTTCGTGGAGATAAGGCTATCTGCTTGAGACCCTGCGTCGGAGAATATTTCGAAGCTTGCAGAGAGCATTAGGACGATCTGAACGAATCAAGGTCCAACAGTACGTGATACCCTGAGTGCAAAGATGGCTCTATCGTTATGGGCCCATGTACCGCGCCAAAACGCCCAATGCTGGGCAGTCTTCCGATCGTCACAGATTGATACAGTCTGATCTGCAGGATTCGCCAAGGGAACAACAGCACGGTCACAAGGAATGTCGGTCAGAGGCATGGACCGGTGCAGATACAAAAGCCATAAGTCTGCCTTTCTTATCCACTGAGAATTGACTACAACAGCACGGGGATTTCCTGGCCGGACTCAACCGGTAGAGGTACCAGTTGCTTTTTCTGTCATTATTTGAGCCTCAGCCTTGCTTCTTGGTTCGTGATCATGTTTAGTCCTGTCGACGAGGATGCGTACAACACGACCACACCCTCACGTTCACGACAGAAGCCCGGCAGCGCATGCGAACCATGCAGGCGACGAAAGCTAAGGTGTGATCGAAAACAGCCCAGCTGCGGACTGTGCCTAGAGTCTGGAGAAGATTGTCGTGTTGCTAAGTCTGGACCACGAGGACCCAAACGAGGCCATATGAAGGCATTCCTAGCCCGTATATGTAATGAACCTCTTTCTCCTGCTACTGCCATCTCCGTGAATGGCTGTATTTCACCTGACTGACCCAGTGCTTTGCAGCGGCGGTAGAAGATCGTCTTGCGCAGATCCAACCTGAGAGAACGTCGGGCGAAGGATCGGTCGATTTAGGATCTGTTGCAAGCCTTCCAGACTGGTCTTGTAATGACTTTGAAGATGCTATCCAGGCTGCCGATGGTCCAAGTAGCCCGCAGCATATCGTTGAAAGTAACCAAGATGCCGATGAGAACGAGAACGAGGAAGCTGTAGCAAGGCTGTCGCCAGAAAACGGGAACTACTCTGCCCTGCAAATCGAACCCCCACCAAGCATGCCAATTGCGGTCATGACTAATATGGCGTCTACCGCGGCTGTCCCGTCGCTGCCAGATTTACTGCACTCTGATCGGTGCGTCGAACACATTGTCTTACCTCAAGCAAGACCGCAAGTCGCTTATGGCTCACTGACAGTTGACCTTATATATAGAGATCAGCTCTACTTTGACCGAGTCCACACCTTCGTCCCAATACTGAATGAGCACCGGTACCACTCATGGAGTCATAATAGCTTGAAAACGGACGCGCAAATCTGTTTGCAACAGACCATGTGGGCGCTGGCGACCTCGGCCTCAGCGCAGCCACAGCTGGTCGGTGACATGCTGTACCACAGTGCGGTTCAACGCTTGGAGGAGCTGGAGGCTAAGGAGAACGCTGGTCAACCGATCTACATCATGCAAGTGCAAGCTTGGCTACTCCTTGCATTCTATGAATTCATGCGTATCGATTTTCGCCGCGGCTGGATGAGTGCAGGGCGTGCCTTTCGCCTGATCCAGCTGATGAGGCTACATGAACTCGACCTATTTGATATAGCTCTAACGATACCGACGATGGACTGGGTAGACACAGAAGAGCGACGACGTACTTTTTGGCTTGCATACTCTCTGGACCGATTCGTTAGTCTAAGCTATGGCTGTCCTTTGACACTGAGCGAACAGGTAATGATAAATTATTCTTTCGAGGCCCGATGTAGAAGAAACCGGACTAACAGCGTGTAGGTCGCCGTCCGCATGCCAGCGCCACATAAGAATTTCCAATGCGGACAGCCAGTCGTCACAAGCTTCTTATCGGACGTTATGCTTACTCAGGACACCAGTCTCAAAGACAGCTTTACCGAGTTCGTCATCATGGCCACCATCTGCGGGCGAGCGTTATCTCACCGCCACCAATCAATGGCCTGGATGATCTACTCCGACCCAATGCAAGCCCTCTGGGACCGTCACCAGCAAATCTATGCGGCTTTAGCGCCGCGGATAGCCGCCCTGTCGCTGAACCATCCGCCAGTCTCGGCTCACACAGATCCGATCCTGTTATTCGCCCACGCGATGGCCCAAACCATGGTGCTCTACATGTATCGACTCATGAGCGAAGTCCTACCAATCCCAGATGAGGCGAACCAAGCAATGGTAGATGAATGTGCAAGGTCTTTCAGCGTGGCTTTGGTGGAGGTCATGAGTTTCACTAAGACGCTCTCCCAGATGAGTTGCTTCAAGGTGAGATTGGATTCGCAGGTGCTCAACCACCTTATGCTGATCAAAAACCAACTCAGGTCCATCCGCTGTGTCCAATTCCTCTCCACATATGTGTTGAGAACCTGACTGCCTTCAATGAGGGCGGTGGCGTCGAAGGCGTCTTCGACGAGCAGCTGAGAGTCATTCATAACGCCCTCAACAGTCTAAAGCGTATCAACATCCTCGGTCAGCATTTTCAGTCGGGCTGTCCAAAGGATCTAAGTCTCCCAACTTCTGCAGCGCTGGACTTACCGTCAAACTCGCAAAATAAAGAAAGGTAACAAGCAGCCAACAATTTACGATATGTACTCATGGTTTGTGATGGTTTCTACGGCGCTTGAATATAGAAGTGTGCTGTACCGGATGGGGGGCCACCTACATAGCATTCGCAGCTTTATTAGATGAGAAAGTCTGACCAAGAAGTCGTAGCGTACGCCACAGCGCCAAGATCAACGGGTTTCCAGCACCCGAAGAGAGTACTGTAAGATTTGCTCGGTCTCGAATTACCGCGTAAGACGAGCATGAAAAGAAAGTCCGAGCCCTGCATCTTTTGATTTCTTTGAAAATTTTTGACCTAGACCGCCACCCTTAGAAGAACAAAACTTCGATCCTCTTTTACTCTACCGCCACATCACAAATGATACCTACTAGGTCTGCATAGGGAACCGCACCCTTCGCCAACCAACTCCCCTCGCCCTCTCATCGACAACCATTATGCACAGCAAAGAGCCTCCAACAAACAGCCTCCAAATCGCCATCATCGGCGGCGGCATCGCCGGCCTGACGCTAGCTCTCGGCCTCCTTGCGCGCGGCATCACTACGACTGTCTACGAGCGCAGCGCCAGCCTCCGCGAGATCGGCGCCGGCATTGGCTTCACGCCGAATGCCGAGCGGGCGATGCACGTCCTGGACGCGCGCATCCACGCGGCTTTCAAGCGCGTGACGGTGCAGAACGGTACCGACTGGTTCATGTGGGTGGATGGGTCTTATCAAGGCGGCTCTAATAAGAGACTGGATCAAGACACGCTGATCCATAGAATGTATCTGGGCGAGCGCGGGTTCGAAGGGTGCCATCGGGCGGATTTCTTGGATGAGTTGTTTAAGATGATGGGGAGGGATACGGTTCAATTCTGCAGGAACCTGGAGTCGGTGGTCGAGCTTGGGTGCGGTGAGGGAGTGGAGCTGAGGTTCACGGATGGGCACTCCGCGGCTGCTGATGTCGGTATGCCTACCTCGTATGCGCTTACGAACTGGGGAATTCAAAACGTAGTTTACTGACGGATTGGCTGGCGGATAGTCGTGGGCTGCGACGGCATTCGGTCAAGAGTACGACAGCTCATCTTGGGCGTGAATGATCCGGCATCGTATCCGACTTACACGCACAAATACGCCTTCCGCGGCCTGGTGCCCATGTCCCTCGCGCAGCCGATACTAGGCACCGAAAAGACACAGACACGGCACATGTATCTCGGCCGCAACGGGCACGCGCTGACTTTCCCCGTGGCTGGTGGCAAAATGCTCAATGTCGTCGCTTTCACCACCGACTCAAGCCCCTGGCCTTACCCAGACAATTTCACAGCTCCTGTAGCGAAACTTGACGTCGTCAAAGCGTTTGCTAGTTTCAATAGCACGGTCCGAGCGATCATCGACCTCCTGCCCGATCAGCTGAATAAGTGGGCTGTCTTCGACACGTACGACCATCCAGCCCCTACCTTCCTCAAGGGCAGCGTGTGCATCGCCGGAGATGCCGCGCACGCTGCAGCTCCCTATCATGGCGCCGGCGCGGGTTTCGCGATCGAGGATGGGGCCGTGCTCGCGCAGCTTCTTGATAGGGCGGGCTCCAGCATCGGTATCGATCGATCCAGGGCTATCCATGCAGCATTGGAGACCTATGACGCCGTGCGCCGTGAGCGAGCGCAGTGGCTGGTGCAAAGCAGCCGCTTTGTGGGGGAGATGTATGAATGGCGGGATGAGACCATTGGGGATGATCCGGGGAGGTGCGTGGAGGAGATTGAGTGGAGATCGAGGAAAATCTGGGATTATGATGTTGAGGAGATGATGTCGCAGGCCGACAGCGCGTTCGAGGCACGAGTCGAGGCGCTTCGTGGGGGTGAGACGAGGTGAGCGATGGAGGAAGGCTTGTTGTCTGTACGTTCTTCGATTGCTGCATCATTCATGTTTTACGTGAAACTTTTAGAGGATCACAAGCAATAGCAACTAGATTGTTTTCCTGCGAATGCACACATCTGCTAAGATCGGCCGGACTGCAGCTCCGTGCACACGAACCTCGTCGAATCTGCCAGCCAAGCGACTTGGCATGCTTAGCACCAAATAGAGTCGCTAGCACCTCGCCTGGCTGCCACGCAGTCCTTGATGCCATGCTACAGCAGCAGGTAAGTCAGACAGTGAAAGCAGAGTCCGAAGCTTCGCAACGCCGTGAAACCATCACATCGTAACGCATCAACGCCACGTATTTCAATACACGAACCGGGTTTTGAGCTTGTCCCCCGCCACCAGCTCATCCTCTTTGGCCATAAGCTCCGGCAAGTCCCACGTGCAATTGATATAGCGCCCACCAAGCCAGTCTCTCCACTGCGACACCAGATACACAATCGAGTCTGCGCTCAGTTCCGGGGTCTCGACGAAGACTGCCATACGCGTCATTAGTCAAGAAGAACGTTTGGATGTGCAGGATGTGTCTGAGACGCACCGTGTTTGAGATGCGGGGAGATGGCGTCCGGGCCTCCCATGATATCCGTGGGACTGTTTCCCGGGTGGATGGCGAATGTCACGACCCCCTGCGAGGCGTACTCGGCGTCGGTGAGGATGCTTAGTTTCAGCAGGCCGTTCTTGGAGATCTGGTATGCGCTCAGGCTCGGCTCGGCGAGATGGGCGGCGACGCTCGTGACGTTGATGATGTATCTCACACCACTTGATTTCAGCAGCAGAGGGAGGAAGGCATGCGTGACGAGGTAAGGCCCTTTCAGGTTCACGTCGATGACTTGCATCCACTCTCGAGGTTCCGAGTCGGCGATCAGGCCGTATTGCCCGAGGATGCCAGCGTTGTTGATGAGGACTTGGAGCTTCCCAAAAGCCTTTTCGACTTCGGCGGCGGCGGCGGCTACGCTGGCGGGGCTGGTAACATCCATTTGGATTTGAAGGAATTGAGGGGCCAAGCGGCCGGCGGACTCTGCTGTTGTCTGGATGTCTTGGGCCAAGGTCGTGAGGCTGGAGCGAGCACCGACTGCTATGTGCGATGCTCCAGCTTTTGTGAAAGAAAGAGCCATTGCCCGTCCAAGGCCCCGTGAGCCCCCAGTGATAAAGACTGCCACTCCGTGGAGGTCCACCTTGCGAGGGTCGATGGCAGGATACGTGTCGTTGTGAACCACCGAGGTGACTTCGTAGTCCCCTGCGATTGTGCGCTTTCAATACAAAGTTCCATCCTCGCTGGAGTGGGCTAGTACACCAGAACTTACCTGGACCTCGCAGAATGTTGGGCATGTCCTTGGCAGGAGGCATCTTCGCTAGCAATCGTCTCTGCTGTCTGTGGATTGTAGACCAGGAGAGCAGATACTGCTCACGACACTGTAAGACGAGCCATACCTAGCACAGGCACCGTGTGGGTTCACACTTCGACAGTGTTTCGTATCTCGTCAGCACTGGTCCAAATGCGTCAGCTGCTCGGAGCTGTAGATTCGGAGCACATGACAAGAGAATACACAGTCAGCTCGAAACGTGTCTATGTATGGCTCGGAGTATCTTAAGGGGCGCAGTCTAATGAGTGCGTTCATGCCAATTTCCAATTGGGGAACGGACGTTACACTGCAGATTTGCCACGTAGCCGGCATAAGCGCATCTTTGCTCATCTTGTAAACACCCGAACGGTTCTTGGCAGCAGGCTCGAGTGGGACATACCCAGTACAGTAGTGAGCAGCATACTTTTGTTGTACGTCTGTCCTCACTATCACAGCCCTATTCACGCATCCCAGCGCTGAACGTACATAAGCGTACGCTTATCTTCACCGCTGCAGAAAGGGGCTTCTTTGCCCTATAGCTGGATCTTGACTTGTTCCGAGCTGACTACGGAGTAACTGGTCCGAGGCTGAGGGACGAATCTTATCGACAGGCACATCCGTCGTCAGCGCCGACTCGTGCAACGCCACTTCGTGTATGCCCTGTATGCTGCCGTATCAGTATAAGTTTTCAGATAAGGCCACATTACTAGTAGTGATACTTTAGTGAGGAGGTCAATTCTCAAGCATGCAACGTCCGTTTATTTTCTTGCAAATCGAATATCTTCAGCTCTGAAACGTATGTCGCCGTAGAGTCATCGATATGACTATCTCCACATTTCATCCTCAAGATGATCACAGTCTTCACCTCCCACGTATCTTATGCCTTCACGGCGGCGGTTCCAATGCGCGAATCTTCCGAGCGCAGTGTCGTGCCCTTAGGGCCGAATTATCTCACGCATTCAGATTCGTCTTTGCCGATGCTCCCTTTCCCTCTGAACCTGGTCCAGACGTCACATCAGTCTTCAAAAACTTTGGGCCATATCGCCGGTGGCTACGATCAGGCCCACATCAACCCTACATTCCGGCCCGAGAGGCAGTCGAGAAGCTTGAGGACGCTCTGACTATGGCGATGAACGAGAGCGATTGCCAAGGGGCGACAGGGGAATGGGTAGGTGTTATCGGCTTCAGTCAGGGAGCGAAGATGGCCGCAAGCTTGCTCCTTCGGCAGCAAGTTCATTCGGCGAAACTGGGGAAAATCTTTGCCCCTTTCAACTTTCGCTTTGCAGTATTGATAGCCGGGAGAGCACCGTTGGTGTCCCTGGACCCGTACCTGCTGTCCGACCCTGCTTTGCTCGATGCGTCGCAATTTACCATGGAGCAAATGCCCGGTTTTGCAACTAAATGTAAGGAGGAAAACATATTGCGGCTGCCGACCATTCATGTTCATGGGCTCAAGGATCCCGGCTTGCATCTACATCAAGCACTGCTGAGTGACTATTGCTCGGAGGAAGCGAGATTGGTGGAATGGGACGGGCAACATCGAGTGCCGATCAAAACCAAGGACGTGCTCCCTGTTGTGGATGCTATCTTAGACATTGCACAAGCCACAGGTGTCTTGCGTTAGAGTATTGTGACCGTTGAATAAATTGCCTACTATGACCAGTCAGAGTGATGACTCTTCCTCTTACTCTATTCTGATAATGTGTCTTGATCTTGAGCACGACAATCCAACAGCCTCGTCATCATTTAACCCAAAGTCTACCACCATGACTCCATTACACTGGAATATTCGCTGACAGCGTAACTCAACGTCGAGAAGAATAGCCTATTGCTTCTTGACGTACTTGCCAAATGATCTGATACGTGCACCGTAGAAGTAAAAAACCACCGGAATCGGAGCAAGCGCCAGCGAACAGCACCCAAGAAGAGTCGACGCCCAGAATACCTGTCATCAGAGTTTGGTCAGTCGTAATCAATCTTGGTTGTTGTAATTGGCTTACATGAAGCCTTTGATACAGGCGTATGGCAAAAAGTGGGAACAGCCCACCGATTAGCGAGCGTAAAATTATTGTTCCGGAGATGGCAGAGTTAGCGTTGGTCAAGTAAATGTCAATGATATAGGCCAAGGACTGCAGCAAGATTACTTGAACACCGAAACCAATTGGGATGCCGCTCATTATCTGAGGCCAGGCATTAATGGAAGGTGAAGACGTCCATGCGAACCAGAAGAGGCCGATGACAAGCGATACTGCCCCAACGATCATTGGAGGAAGACGGTCTTCCGGCTCCAGTTTGCCGTTCTCACTTGCTTTGGCGCGCAGTGTTGTTAAAGTGTACTTAGAGGCATAGAAAGCGCCCAATAAAATACCGACGCAAATTGCAAGTAGCGGTAGAGTACCGGCAACCAAGGAAAAGCCGCGTTGGTGGACGTAGCTTATCGGATAGGCCTTATGACAGGCTGTCAGCGTTCGGTTCGAGTGTAGGTGGCTGTGGGAGACTTACGACGAAGAGCAGGTAGACCAGACCAAACACAAAGGAGACGTATAAGGTCATAAGAGACAAGATGGGTTCTAGACAAAGCATCACCATCGGTCTAGTCAAATAGCGTACAGCGAAGTCCTTGAAGCTGATTGAGGTTTCATCCATCCTGGAATGTAAAGCCCACTGCTTATTCTCTCGACGTAGACGCTGTGCACGCCTCTGCTCGAGCACGGGCAAATAGGTTTCCGGAAGAATGAAGAAGCCGAAGATGCTGAAGACGGCACCAAGAATTAGCGATATCCATGCCGTCCAACGCCACCCCAAATGGCTTTGCACCAGCACAGCGCCCATTATTGCACCAATCTCAGGGCCTATGAGAGTCATGGCAGCGAAAACGGCAACAGCAACGCCACGGTCGATGGGAGCCAGGAAGTCTGCAAGGTATCCTCCAACAATTGCTGGTGATGCCGCAGAAGCCACTCCGCTGAGAAACCGAAACACCAGCACCGAATGAGCATCTTGTGCCAGCGCCACCGGAATTTGGAGAAGGATGAAAGCCAGATAGCCTAGGAAAAACGGGATCTTGCGTCCTAGCAATTCCGAAGCTGGGCCCATCAGCACGGGACCGGCGGCAAAGCCGAAAACGAAGAGCGATGTAGCCAGCGACATCGTCTCAGGCGAAACGTTGAACTCCCGTGCGGTGACTGGGATGGCGGCATTGAAGACTGAACTGGAAAAGGTAGCAGCAAAAGTCATAGCACCAAGCACACACGTACAGGACCATTTTCGCCAGGCTGGCATGTTCATTGGATTGTGAGGATTGTCAATGCCGCTTAGATCGATAACATCCAAACCAGGATCAGGATGGCTCCGGTTGCTGTTCAGAAGCGGTTGAGTCTCGTCTTCCGTATAATCTCTCGTGTCGGGCGGCAACCCGTTCTCTGAGTCGAGGACATTGCTGACTTGGCTCATCTTCAAGTCTCGGAAGAAGGATGCGTAGTATCCCAGAATGAGCACACTGCCTCTATGAAGTGGCGGTTCAAGCGCGTTTCAGAACACTCGCGGTCTCTTTGACGCAGGCTGAGTTCGACGAGAAGGAGTTCTGAACTTCTTTGAAGGTATATGGGAAGCATTGTCGCGAATACTCGTAATGGTTGATTTATTGAGTCGAAGCCAGGTCAAGGACTCAAGAAACTCCGAACCGATACAGTACAACTCAGACTATCAGAAAGACTGCTATTGCACTCTTAATGTATGAAGTTGTATTATAATCGAATGCAAGTGATGGAATATGAGATTTTTGATTCTACCATCAAAGTTGAAGGTATACTTACATTGATGATCGCCGTTTCCTCTTCTCCCTTCTTTCCGCCATGGCGCTTCGGGTCTCGGGCCGCTGCACAGCCATCTCTGGGGCGATGAGCTTGCTCTTTCCGAAGCTCGTCCGACATGCAAGTGATTAGTGAATGGTACTGCCAGGTCCGAATGAAGACCGACGGCGTGAATAAGAGATACGGAGTAGTCACCAGCCAGACCTCGGCTGTCTCAGTGGGCTTACGGTGGCCGATACCCTGCTTAAGGTTAAAATCAAAAAGATTTCGGATTTTGAAAATCAAAATGGAATTCCTAGCAGCACATGTAACACAGCTCAACTATAACAGCATACGCGTTAATACAATATTCGAATACTCTATATATACTATAGTAGTACACTATCTTTACAACTTAAGAAGCTAAGTTTAACTTCAAATAAATATTTGTAATAGTTATTCGAATGTAAAGATTGAAGAGTTCTTGATATTCGAGATTCGACTAATCGAGATAACTACAATTAACTCGAAAGTACTATTAATATTTGCAGTTCTTTTTATAAAAATAATTAAATATCTCGTATATATCTCGAGACAACTAAACTGTATATAATTTATATAGATATTTTTTACAAGACTTGTTTGCTACTTAGTAAACAATATTTAATAAAAGAATTTTAGAATAAAACTTAGAGTTATTGCTATTTTTTAGAAATTTTTGTCTCTTTTTTATTGTCTTTTATCTCTTTCTATATATATTTTTTTTAATTTAGGTAAATAGTTCGCGCACTTTCTATTTCGATAAGAGAGAATCTTATTTTCGATAATTGCACTTTTAGTTTCAGGATTGCGTCTAATCTTGACGAGATAAAGACTATTTTGCTTTGTATTGCACGCGAAATTGTTTATTATCTCTATCTAACATTTTAACTATCTTATAGATTTATAACATCGTTGTTGTTATATTGTTGCAACTATTGCTTAAGACAAACTATTCGACTCTTTAAATACTTCTCGAGGCAATACAAATGCACGTATTATTAAAAGAATATATTATTGTTAAACAAAGATCGAAACTAGATTACAAATCTAGCAAAATTGTTAAGATAACTATAAATTGCGAGCGCAACAATTATTTACGCAGAAACTCTAGTGCTAAGTAGAAGAGAACCGATAGTTGTTACGCTGGTACTTCCGTGAGGGGTATTAGAGAGGGTTATGCTATTGGAGAGGTCTGTAGGCGTCTTCAGGCAATGCAAGCAATCACTTGGTAACAAGGGGTTGCAGCTTAGTAGTCGTAACAATAAGTAAAGACTTAAGATAAGTTGAACACGATCCATAAGGAAGTCGTGTTCGGGGATCTATATACTAAAAGAGATCCTCCTTTGCTCGTCATACTCGTCGTCGAGCATGTCGAGCATCGCTCGCTCAACTCGCTGTCGAGCATGTCGAGCACTGCTCGCCTACCAAGTCGTCGAGCCTGTAGGTAGTCGTGCTCCGTGCTACATGTTGCGCCGTAGGCTATATACCACACTGTTTCGAGCTAGGTTCGTAACAATAGTATTAAAACTAATTGCTTTTTTCGAATAAACGTTCTTCACAAAGAGAGTCTAGATATATAAACAATAGAAGTTTGCTATATAGAGCCCAACTACAAGAAGAACAAAGTGCTAGATATCTTTGCAACTTTGCGAAAGAAAACTAAAACAATAAATTTATTAATTGCGATTAATTTAGCAATTAAAGCAAGTAAGTAGACTTTATTATCTATATAAATTACACATTGCTAATTGTTTAATAGACACAACTTCGCGAGAAATTCTTAGTTAACGTTAGACTAGTCGAGTTGACCCGGAAATGTCACGTGCAAATGCCAAGACTCGAGTCAAAAAAAAATTGAAGAATCGAATCGCTCAAAGTAGTTTAGTCGATTACTATAAGTAGTTTAGCGCGCTTCGCTCGACTTGACGATCAATCTAGTTAGCGTTGTCTTAACTATTTTAAATTTTTTATTATTAATTAAGATATCTACGATCTAAAGAAGAAATTTAGAAGAAATTAACTAGAGATATATATATTTACTTAGATTCTTTTGCAAGCTCTATATTGTAATTGCTAGTTTATAAAGATTAATTTACAAAAAAAAAAAGAAGATAAAAAAACTCTTTTTTGTGCATAAAAATATGCTAGAAATACTTTGCAAGAATTCAAAGATATTAATTATATATTGCATATACAAAACAAATATATACAAGATATTATTGCTTACTATTTGCGAGATTATTGCTTTAGATATTATTTTTATTGTTAATTTTGTCTTTGTTAAGAAAGAGAATAAGAACTACTATAATTAAATTCTATATTATCTAAATTAGTTTTGTATTAGTCTAGAATTTATTTGTTCTTTTATTATTGTTATTGATCGAGATCTAGCTTTAATAAAGATTGTCAATTTTTTTTTTTTTGTATTTGCAATTGTCTATAACAAAGACACTAGATAGATTCTATATCTTTAGTATTTTTATTGAAATATAACAAAAAATTGCAAGATTTTCTTTGCAATAAATAAGAAATAGAAGACGCTTTTAATTGTCTAGTATATTGTTATCTATATTTTTACTTATAATATCTTTATAGTTGCTTGAACAGAATTTGTAACTATCTACTACAAGAATTATTGCAAAGATATCAACTATCTATATATTATTTGGTTAGAGTTCTAGAAGAATTAACTTTGCAAATATTATATTAATAAGATTAAATATTATAATACTACTACAGTTTTGCGTGCGAAAGACGTTTACTAGATTTTAAAGAGCAATCTAAAGTTTTCTATTAACAATCTAATAATAATTATAGATCGAATCGAGATAATGCTAATAAATTAATTAAAGAAATATTACAAGAATCTTGTCAAAATTAAAAGAAGCACATTATTTGATTTCGAACATATAATATTTCGAAATCTTATTAATTGCGTTACTTCGTATACTATTTGAAAGTTCTACAATCACTTTAAGCAATTGAAGAGTGCTACAAAGAAGAATTCTTTATTATTATACACGAAGATCTTTACAAAGATCATAGAACTTCTATATAGCTATCTACTTGAGACTAGAATAAAGACAATCGACAACAAACTTGAATAAATTTATCTAAGCGACATTAATATCTATTGATAATTTAAGAAGTTCAATTTAAATATTATATTAATTGCGCACTTTGTATTAAGTTACTTTGCAATCAATAAAATACTTGTAGAGTTATTAGAAACAATAGAGAATATACTTGATATTAATCTAGATTTAGATTAATTGCTTTTCTCTATTAATAATATTATTTGCGATCTATAAACTAGCAATCGCGTACAACATCTATCTTTTAATTTGTCTAAACCAACTATAAAGTTGGTCGATAACAATAGTAATCTACTAGATATTAATAACTTTTGTATTGTTAAGATAAAAGAACATTTTGCAAAAGCAAAG
>JAABUJ010004329.1_pt1 | contig 15010 bp, 21 predicted proteins | sample 5559131 | NCBI WGS metagenome assembly JAABUJ01 (sample SAMN10711875, study PRJNA513366) | rock metagenome | isolation source: Antarctica rocks | place: Antarctica: Victoria Land, Mt New Zealand nord | collected 2016-01-07 | reverse complement strand
GGAGGAGGGGGAGGCTGGTGGTGATGGGATGCGCGAGGGTAATGAGGGCTTGGTGGGGGATGAGTTGCGGAGTGTTAGCGGGGACGACGAGGAGGAGGAGTTGTGAGGGTAGAGGTTCAGTCGGAGAAGGGGGTCTAGTGGGTTGTTTGGTCGATGGAGCGTGTGCGGGTAGATGGGAAGTACTCTGGAAGGGTGGAGTATATGCACTTTTTGTACGAGTATACTTGGACAGGGCTGGAGAGGAGGGAGGATTGGACGGGTCGAGGCTCGTGAAGTGTAAGGATTGTCATTTTGTTATTGCTCTCAGATGTAGCATACCGCAAGGTTCAACGTTGAGTTAGACTAAAGCCATAGTAGCCTCTCTAAGTACGTGGAGATCTTTCTCGACATTCGATTCACGAGCTGGTTCTAGGGTTACGCGGTCTCTCGTTGTAGATTGACTGCTCTACATATATGCTTGCTGCAGGTCGTGTGGAAAATCTACCCCACCGTAGGAAGAGAACGTCACAACGATGCACTGGAGATGGTAGGCAACGCATATTCATCTTCAAGCGTGCCGTGGATGGGTGCAGACGGCAACCACCAGGATATGGTCACTTGCGTGTATAGCTTCCATGACTGAACCCTAGCTGCCACGCGACCAGCCTCAAGAGCCATTTAAGATCATCGGAGCGAGACCTGGGTGGTCGGGCAAGGGGTGAGACAATGCGAGATCCACGGAAAGCGGGGCTGAGACGCGGGAGGACGCCAGGAGCGCTTCGATATATACCGGGCGTGAACGACGAGCCTCGACCCGAAAATGGCTGAGGTCGGGGCGATGCTGAACGCTCGACTCGCTCCCTTTCTCACGGTAGCGTCTTCGTTTCAAACTCTTGCACGTACTCTCTTCTGACAGCGCAGAACGACTGCCGTCAGAAAACGGACCACGGACCACGTACCAAGCCTGCGCAGCACCATAACCCGGCCATAGACTCGGCCCACGTCGAGAGCAGAGCTGAAACGAGTGCAAGCGACGGCCGAGAGGCGCGAAACGACGGGGATTGTCTGTCGATGCTGCAACAAGACTCACTAACCCACTCACTCACGGGTGGAGCGCACGGCAATCATCGTCATGGATGGCCATGACGTGCCGCGCCTCGTGGAACGTACAGTAAGGCTCTGGTACAGACTCGCTCGAACGCCCATCCCTTCTATCGTCGACAGGTACGAGATGGCAACGATGCAGACCGAGTGGGGAGTGCGCCAGTGTTGCCGCATCATCTGCATCTGCGTCCGCGACCGGCTGATCGCTAGGTAAGGTATGCGGTGGGTGGGACGGAGAGAGGGAGGGGGAATCACGCGGCTGAACTGCTTACGTGTTGGCCAGATGGGGTGTCGGAGGGAAAGGCGGGGCGGGGCTATCGAGGGTTTGTCGGGTGGAGGTCGAGAGCGGTAATTGGTGCCAAATGGCAGGCGCCGAGACCAGCCGGACTGAACAGCTTTGGTGCGGATCGTGTTCGGTGGGTCGTGCTTTTTTTCTCCATATGTATGATGGGACGGTCATGCCGTGAGAGAAGGATTACGTGGAAGGGATACGAAGTTCTTCCTCCGTCTCTCGAGGGTTTAAGGTCTTGGAGTTAGGCCCGGATGGGTGTGAAGAGGAAGGGAGACGGGGGGATCGCGAGTGGATCCAGAGCAGCAGGGACAGAAGTATCCAGAGGCGGACTAGGTAAGCTACGCTGGGAATGCGATACTGGATCAGTATGTTGTTCATCATGGTTGGGGGAGCTCTTGAGTAAATGACAATCAATGATGCCGGGGTTGAGCAGAGCCCGGAACCAATTGAACTTGGTGCAATAGAAGTCGGTGCGGGATTAGAGATTAATTATTCTAACGGCTCAGGTATGGTACATACTCCGACAAAAGACCCGACACCGAGGGCGAAAGAAATATATACAAGAACATCACATCCATACAACAACAAGATCACTCTATCCTATCAACAACAATCCGAACCGTCCACTTAGTAGGTGGCGTTGGTGACCTCGACAATCGCAGGCCCGGCGGCAACGGTGTTGTCATTAACAGCGTCCTTGCAGCCCGTCAGGACAACGTAGGTCTGCCCGTTGACACCCTCCGGCACCTGGACGGAATACCCGCCGCTGACGGCGGTGGCATCGACGAAGATGGGCCCGAGGATGGTGATGAAAGCTCCGTACACTTGAGTGCCGCCCTGCACCGGCTTGAGGATGTAGTTGGGCGTGTTCAAGGTGATGGTGTCACCGCTCTTGATGGTGCCCTTGGTGCCGAGCTTGAGGACGGGGAAGGCCTTGACGGGCAGCTTGACGTTGGTCGAGGGGCACGACACGATGAACTGGGCCGCGAGCGTGTAGACCTCGTCGATGGTGAGCGGGGTGTCGAAGGGCGACGGGAATGGCGACTCGCCGAGCGCCGCGCGCACGTACGCGGTGTGACGCGCTTCGACCGTCAGCACGGAGCCGGCGTCGGTCAGGTACGTCTTCGACATGATGTCGGCGGCGGCGCCGAGGTAGGCGCTGACGCCGACACCCTCGAGGATGGAGGAGAGCATCACGAAGGACTTCGGGTCCGAGACGCCGAAGTTGTAGGTGCATTCGTCGACGGGCTTGGCGCCGGCGGCTGGAAGGATGGTCAGTTTGAGCATATAAAAATTCTGGAGAGGGGAGAGGAAAGTACCGGTGAGAGCGCCAGTCAGGAACTTGACGTGGGTCTGCTCGTCCTTGGAGACGGTCTTCAGGTTGTTGTAGAAGGTGGAGTCGAAGCCGGCGGCGGCGAACTGCTCCTGGGTGTAGTTGGCCAGACCCTCGCGGTAGAACTTGTCCTCGAGGTGCTCCAGGGTGAGCGCATAGTTGAGGACTGGTCATTTGTATGTCAGTCGAGGCAAGCTTATGGAGAGTGAAGAGAAGGGAAACGCACTGTCGGCATCGGTGATGGGCGCCGCCTGTCTCTTGACGGGGCTAGCGGTGGTCAAGCCAGCAGCGGCCACGAGGGCGACGACGGATTGAGTGAACTTCATGTTGACGGGGTTATCGAAACTGTACTGGAGGTCTAGAAACTCTGGAGTTCTGAAGTGACAGAATGGATGTACGAGAACGAGAGATGGCAACGAGAGTGGTTGAGAGTGGGCAGAGAAGAGAGAGAGAGAGAAGAACAGGGCATGAAAAAAGGTGCGAGGACAGCTCGGTTTTGTATGAAGAGGCCCTGTCTGCTGCTCCAGGTAATCTCCAAGGTACAGATGCGTTACGGGCAAGTCCCGGGCAAGTCCCGCGCGAAGCCAGTCCAGGCCGGTCACATCATTAGGGTCATCGAAGGAGTGCTGTACGTGATATTACAGTATTATTGCGGAAGTATCCTCCCCCAATTTCCCGTCCATCAAAGGTTGTCATCAGTGTCATCTTACAGTACTTCGTGTGCCGCTACAAGAGGTAAGTCGACAAGCATGAACGCATTAGCTCAAACTAGCGTGTGATGGCCGCCCTTGATTTGGAAACTACCTTGGATCTATTCCTAATTAGTCCAAACTTCGCCGGGAGACTGCTGTTCCGCGATGGTGATGCGCCGAATGTGATTGGGTGTCTGTCCTTGGCGCAAACCTTCTTAGATGAATATGGACTTGGTGACGAGCTAAAATTTAGACTTTTGCCTAAACGATTGCCCTGTTGTGGGGCGGTAGAAAGGAGATCTGGAAGGAAAATAATTAAATCAGTTGGTACCTGACTTGGGCAGATCTCCCAGATTTTCTCATCTCCATCTCGTCATGCTCTATTTGTCTCATTATTTTGCCAACGCGGTCGGGAATTTTGGGCTCCGAGTTGGGTTCCAGATCCTCTTCACGAGATGATTGATATTGTGTTTCATTCTCTTGTCTTTGGTGCCTACGACAGTAGTCTCGGATCTTTCTTCGTTGCTACACATGTACACCTGGTATGGCGTACTTTTAAATATGCTTGTCTTTAAAGTTCGCCGTTGTGGCCTAGAGATGCAAGTCAAAGGGGCGTTGTCGCCCTTTTAATGAGCTGCTTAATTGTTGACCGAGATGGTACTGTAGCGCTTAGGCGCTCGATAAGGTTTCTGGCAATATTACTCTTCCTCCGTTGCGCTTTGGCTATACCTATAAGGCTTTAGCATTTCCCCTGCCAAGAAAGACCAGGTTTTTTATCAGGGCTTTAGGGTTGATTGCGAGGCTATCGTCCATCGTTGACCAGACCGATGCTATGCCAGGCATCTCAGATTCATCCACTGTATCATCTCTAGATCTCGCAGAGGATACAAGGCTGTTGCTCGTGAGCCAGTAGAAGCCCAGCTTCTCGTCTGCTTCTGGCTACCTGGACTGTCACTTGATGCAGTGCATCCGGAGAGCATGCCCGTTCATGGCGGCCTGATCGACCCTAAATCCATACTGAGGGACTGACCTTGACGCGAGCCTGTTGCTGTGACCTCAAAAAACAATACAGGCAGCAAGGAACAGGTTTCGCGAGCTGTTTCCACCGCTGCCCTCTCACACCACAGACCGTTGGAGCTTCGCTCGAACCGAGTTTCCTTAGCTTCGTGGGATGAGATACTGACATGAACACCTTCCTTTGTCGAAATGCATACCTCTTGTCTTCGCTTTTGGTTACTGCTATGCTGTTGCAAGCTTCACCATCGTCACTGAAGTCGACCCTTGTGAATCTGCTGACCAGGCTGGGCTGTATAGCTGATAAAGGCGGAAAGAAGATTCCTGGCGCCGACTTCCGGTCCATCCGAAGTCCTTTCTCTTCGGGAATTCCCAGCAGTTCTTCACAGATGCTACGAGCTGCTTCAAGGCCGGGTCTCACATCATTCACAGGGATTGCTTCCACCATGGACTTGCTGATTGTCGTGCTCGCAGTCCAGCGGCTCAACAACAGCGTCACCACCATATCTTCCACAACGGCTTTTGAAGATCGGACTGCCCCCATCACCATCGATCCGCCGTTCGTCACAAGTAAGGGTACATCTGCCGGTCTCTATCTCCTCCGAGATCCAACAGTATCCATATGTGTACACGGTGCATGAGGAGTCGGTAGCGGCTCGGCCGCCATCGACTCAGAGCATCGGCAATATGCAGGAGCTGTTGTCCGTCATTCACTATAAGTCTGTCGCCAAAATGTACCTGCGTCGTTCTCACAGTTGATCCCCGTGATAATGCGAGCTTTGACATACCTATGAATATCATAATCTCTGTGGCGGAATTATCTCATTCTACCCATGAACATCAGTGACTTTGATCCATGATGGTCCCTTTGGTGGTGACTGATGAACCGAGCTTATACAACCTGGAACTAATTTGCTCTCCGCTGCCCTTACCGTGAACATCCAACATGTCAGATTCAGAAGGTTTCCCAAAAGCCTCCATGGCAACTGAACGATGTGCTTGAAACCATCCCGATCCGATACTCGCCGGCCGAGGATCCTTACTGAACAGAGGAGACCAGGAATGGTCAGGATGACAGGGAGACTGAAAATGGAGAGGAGAGTGTTACGAGTGAGAGTTCAACCACAGAGTGGTTACCTCTGATGCTTGAAGGGTGTCTCTACACTGAACTGTGAGCGAGATAGCAAGCCATGATGTCAACAATGAAAGACAAGTGCAATCATTGCCTTCATTCACCTCCGTCGTTACAGTGCTGCATGGTGGGATGGAGCCTCCGGCCAGTGAGGCAAATCTGCTATTACCCATAGCCTATTGGAGCGCTCCGGCCTTGAAAGTACAGGGATGGAAGCCCTGCTACCGCTACACAGCCACCGATCTAGCCTGGGAAGGCAACGAAACCCGTGACAAACAGAGAAGTCGAGATGTCTCCAAGTCTCACTCTGCGGCGGAAAAGCTCCTCGAGCCGCCCGAAGCGATTCCAAAGATCCGGATGCACGACAAGACTGGCAACGACGCCGACGCCTTTTCCTGGCACGCGGCGTTGCTGGAAGCACTACTATCCCCATCATCGCCGTTCACGCCACACTCTCCTACGACTTTCCAAGGGCCTCCAGACCCCCGATATCTCTCCCGCCGGTCAGCCAACCGCATCCTCATCCTCAGCCACATCCTCCCAGCCACCTCCAACCCCGAAGGAATCATGCTAACGCGCTCTCCACCTACCTCTCAACCCCAACTGCGAATAGGTTTCGTGGCCCTTCTGTTCCAAGGTCTCAGTGAAGGACTTTGTACAAGGTAGGACACCGCATTCGACGTCAAGTTCATATCAACAAGGTATTTGCACATCTCGTCTATGCTAAGATCATAGCGTTTCCATCAACACACTTCCGGCAATCTAAGACCCCTCAGACTACAACGGCAGCCAAGTCACCTATCTTCATCCTAACCCACCTGCACCGACTACCAGAACCAACTTCCCACTGTCACCAGAGCGTCCCCGCAATGCGGTTCTAACAGCCGCGTGTGTGGAGCTTATTTGCACTGTTCCAAGCCGCCGGTTTAGTTTGACCTCGATCAAAGCGCCAACATCGTGAGGGAGAGCATGGAGGAGAACATCTGAGAAGGGATCAGACGTACGCCGCAGGATTTGCAGTTGCATCCACCTTGGCAACCCCCGGACGAGCAGCAATCTTTGCAGTCGCAGCCGGCCATTCTGGAAATTATGATTTAGGATTGATCTTGGAGGTAGTGAAGTCCGAGTCTGTTGAGCGTCTACGACGAAGACTGTAAATCTTGGATTTAGATTAGAGATGGATAGATTCGAAGCAGGAAACAGATGAAGGTGGGCTGGTCTTATATGCCTATTCCCGTGGATGACTTCGCAGGGATGACGGCAACGGTGTTCCGATAAGGTTCAACCCATGGTATCATGAGATTTGATCCTGCGTCTTGCATTGATATCGTAGTGACGGATCCTTCTCGTTGCGGGGAAGCCTTCCAGACAAAGCCGCAGCTAAGTTACCTATGATTGTCGGAAGCCGTAGGGCTGCCATGGCAGCTGTTAGCCTGTCTGCTATGGCGTTCCACTGCTCCCGGGTATTGCGGCCAACGTGATGGGGTGAACTCTCGCTCTTCGGTCAGCAATGACGACGATGCGTCAATTGTGCGGTCTCGACCATCCACCGGCACGCGGAAGTCAGGCCACACACTGGAATGCTTTTTGACCTTCACCATGATCGATTGAACCTTGCCAGATGGCGTGTAAGGTGTGTAGGGGATCTTTCCGGCTCTTCGCTTTCCGATGGGTTTCGCTGTCAGCCCGGCTGTGATGTCCTAGCTCTTCTACTCCACCTCCTCACTCACAAGACCTTGTAGAAAAGGCCAGGATTGGCATTGGATAGCATCGTAAAAGGCATACCTTACGTATGGGCTTGTAGGAGATTATGGTGAGATCGAAGGAATTGGATCTTGTGAAATAGAACTAGTACCCTTTAGGTTTGGAGCCGGCGCGAGTCACCTCAAGTCCACTTCACTGTGTCAGAGGCATGGGAGAGTACTTAGGGATATACCATTAAACAGAAGCTTTATATGCCTTCCGCGCATACCATACCATAGCTATTCGGGATCATCCCGCTGTCCTTTCCACCCGCTAGGCCTTTCACTCCGCTGGGGCCCGCGCAGCAACCACGAGCACCCCGACCGTATTTGGGATCCGCCTGCTACGCAGCTCTGCTACGCAGCGTCCTGAGCCACACACTCTGCCATTTTGCGCACCCCCACGTCACGTGTGCGGCATGTGTGCCGGACGCCGCGCTGAACACATGCCCTTGACATTGGTTCTTCCTCGTGGCCCGCAACTCATGAGGGCAGAGTCTGCGTCTTCGTCTTCGTCGCCGTTTAGGTACATAGCACAGCTTCATGTGTCGTTGCGAGTTTTGCTGTTAAGCGTAGTGCCAGAGATAGAGTTTCAATGCAGTTCGAAATCTGACGATGACCGATAGGCTGATCAAGGAGAACCAACCGCAAGCTCGGGGAGGAACGAACAGAGAGGATACCTATAATAGGAGCGTTAGACAAGTCTCTAAACATATATTTCCTAGGGACCCAATCTATTCTGTGGGACGTTAACAGCCAGAAGATCATGTGACGCGGCCAGGACTTTATCAGTCGAGCCTCAGGGGCAAACCAAAACAGGCAATAAGAGTCATGACCCACCGGTCACGTAACAGACACTCCACTCCTCACTCTTGAATTCGTCGAGCAACCACTCAGCCCGAGGCGACAGATGGTAATTGAATCCCCCTTTCAGATTCCTCTCCATGACACGCCCAACCGCTCCTTCTTCATCTTCATCTGCCTGCCATTCGTTGAACTCCGGATCACTCTTAGCCTGACTACGAAACACGCACAGCCCGAAGTCGATCATAAAGACATCGAACTTCTTAGTCTCCGGATCCTCGCGCACAATAAAGCTTCTGGTCCTGACGTCTTTGTTACAGATACCTCGATCACCAATCATGTGCACGACCCGAATGGCGTCCTCACAGACAGATTGCCAGTCCTTCTTGGGTGCATTGTCCGCAAGGGTAGTCAAAGGAAGCCCTTCGATGTATTCTAAGAGAATGGCTGGGCAGTCGAGGTATTCGTTGGCCGAACCCGAGTCCGATGAAGACTGCAGCACGGGCCGAGCAAAAAGACGTGGGATATGTTTTCCTTGCATGTCGTGTAACTTTTTATAGGCGTCCTTCTCCATGTCGTACGTTCTGCGGCAGAGATACTGGAGATAGGCCTCATGCTGGGCCTCGTTCCACGTCTCGCGCTGATCGTCTGCCCAGTACTCGTCCTCGCGATATTTCGCGGTACATAAATCGAAGAACTCTGACGCGCGTCCGTCACGGACGAACTCAAGGTATTTGGATTCGATTTGGGGACACCAAGGAGAGGCTTTCTCGTCTCGGCGCAACTGTGTAGCGAAACGCCGGTCGTAAAGCTTTAGAAGGAAACGACCCTTGAAGGGAGGATGATCTAGCTGAATGATCACGACGCAGGACAAAGTGAATGGCTCGAAGACTTTGATTATGCTTGCATTTGCAGGACCCTGCCTATCTACCTGCAAAGATAGGGTTTCGCCGGCAGCATATGGACATCTACACCTAGTCAGCGAATTATTACTTAGCCAACAAGCTCTTACTTACTGGGATGCCACGAGAGCCATTCGTAACAAACGCAGAGAATTAATGAAGACAACCTCGTGCTTATCAAGTAGCGCGGCTGAAAACCTGTAGAGGGTAACAGGATTCTTCGGGCTATGATAATTTTATGCACCATTCACCCACGCCATTACAGTCTTGTTCTCGCTTTGAAAGCGGTGCGTTCTCAGACCAACCCATCTCTTAAAGTGTTGTCGTGTGCATCAACTAGGGACACGCAGCGCGACCAAGATATGTGTGATATCAGGACTTACTGTATATATGCCTTTGGTGTTTTGACCTTTTGGTACAGTCGTTTACCGCGCTTAGAACCACAACTGGTTGGTTTAAGCCAGGTGCGCGAGGCAAACATATGAGAACAAATGAACAGAGCCTTGTTATCACCATGGGACCTGCCAGGCCAATGCTCGGTTACTCCCTTCACGACGACGGGTGGACTCCAATATCGAATCGGGTCAGGATAACAGCCACTATGGCACCTGCATATGGTCTCGTTGTCTTGCAAGCATTCAGCCTTGCTCGCTTTCAGCTTACGTGAACTTTCTTCTCTGCGATCTCCTTCATGGCCTCTACATTCCTACTTCATATCTTGACATTTGAATGCCGGAGTGATCTTTCTCTCGTCAATTATGAGTTTCCACAGGTATCAGGCCAGAAGCTTCATGAAGATGATCAACCCACGCGAGCGGGGCGCGGCCCGGACCGTGGAGTTTTCTGCCTACAATGATGGCTTATCGGAGAACATGGCCCCCATGACTTGTGAAGACATCGTCGACGATGAGAACGGAGAGCGCCTGTCCAGTTCGCAGGTCGAGATAATGATAGAGGAAGGTTCGCAAGTCCACACCGTGGCCATGTATTTTAATGCCTACACATGTTCAGAAGTCGACAATGCTCAGTTCAAGAAGCGTCTGCACACACATCTCGAGGAGCAGGCTTCCGCCTGTACACCACATATACTGATTGGGTTTGAAATTAATAAAATAGACCCACCAGAACTCTCTAACATATGAACAGACTGCCTCACACCAACAACTCCCTACAGAAGCCGAAAGGCCTCGGATTCATGACCACGAAGCTTGGATGCTGTTATTATAGCAGTCTGTCCAAGGAGAAGAAGCAACCCGTGCTTGGTAAACTGCAATGTCCCCTTCGTCTATAACCCGATTCTTCTAGCAAGATCACCACCTCCACAACTCATAGCTCGCTCACTGACTGGGTGAGAGATATCTGGTATAACCTGTCTGAAAACATTTCGTACGACGTGCCGGACCCGGACAGTTCAGCTAAACTCTCGGAGGAGACAATCGTTCTGAAGCGCGCAAAGCAGCCCTTCCACTTTCGCTATAATCTGTGCACAGGCCAGTCGATGTATCTTCTGTCAAGTCGAGAAGGGACGCCGTCGCCCACTGAATGCATACAACTCGAGCGGCCGGACCGGACCGAGCGGCCTCGGTTGCATCCTTTCATTGTACATCTTCTACTGATGTATAACTACATATGCAGCAGAGAGCAAGCCCAAGATCCTGGACTACGACGGTTGGAAGCCGCCGAACACAATCTACTGTGGGATTCAGTTCCTGACAGAGCTGCGATGGGGGCGGAAGAGAACAAAGCAGAACTACAGTCATTGCATGACCTCAGCCAAGCTTGGATCCTGCTCGAACACTACAACAATCGAGATCAGTCCACCATCGACAACCTCTTGAGTGATCTCGACCGACTTCAGGCAACGACAAGCAAGCTCCCGGCAAGTTACCCGATCGAGCTAGAGACTCATGAGCAGATTACGGATGCATTCCTCTGCCTGAAGGACTTCTGCAAAGACCGCGGCGGCCGTCTCAGCAACCGGAAACAGCGCGTCCAGAACCTGATTGCTCTGGTGGGCATTCCACACGACCGCACATGAGCGAGCGACTCGCAGCGACTGACAAAACGTACTTTGTACTTGGCTAGGTCTACAACCTCATGGCGAACCGCGACAGCACGACGAACCTGCAAATCGCCGCCGAGAGCACGCAAATCGCCAAAAAGTCCGCAAGCATAGCTTACGAAACCAGACGTGACAGTGCAGCCATGAAGACCATCGCCATCCTGACAATGCTCTACCTCCCTGCCACCTTCGTCTGCAGCCTTTTCGGCACCAACTTCTTCGCCCTGTCCACGAACGGACCGGGAATTCCCGTCTCCGTCGTCTCGGACTTGTGGTGGATGTACCCCGCGACGGCCGTTCCCCTGACTTTGCTCAACTTGGTCGTGTGGCGGGTGTGGTTGAGGTGGAGGCGGAATCGAAGTAATGGAAGACCAAGCGTGCAAGGAGAAAAGGAAGACATTGTTTGAGGGAAGTATAGTGCACTGGGTTCAGATGAGATTTCCAGCCTGGTTTGATTGACAACGTCAGCGCATTTACTTACATGGTGAGCCGATGTCAACACCGAATATGGGGAGGGGTCTCTCAAGCTGGCGTTTCTATCTATATGACCATGCGTGTGCCCATTGGCACAGGTCACTGATATGAGTTACGACACTCTCTCCTTACACCATTGAATGGGTTCAATTTTCAAGCGGTCTCGTGATATGTTCGGACTCCTTCTGCAACCGGCCGGAGAGGCTTCTCTACGCGTCTATGTTCTTTCGACTGGGCGAGAAGTCAAACTTTGCAGCGAGAAGTCAGACTTCCTTAGTTACTCAGTCCACTATCCCTCCGTCTGCTACACAAGCGCTCTCACGTCCGAACCCAGCATAGCCTAGTCGCCGGAGTCCGCACGAGTCCTGCATCCAATGCCCCGACTCCCTCCCCGCATCCCGATTGCAACCCCGAACCCAATCCACCCATCTCGCGCATCCCCTCACCAACACACACTAAACCCAACCCCTCAGAACCCAGCGTCCCGGTAGGTATTCCACCCACCGCCACCGCGTCCTACCCACCAATCGAGCCGTACGTAGATCCAGCCCAACGCCCGCAAGCGAAGCCTCTCGCTCTCGCCTACCCTTCCACCCACAACAGAGCCCACACCGTCCCACATCTCACGCTCCCTCCCCCGACTCCCTCTGAGTTGGTCCCGACAACGCGTCTCAGGCCTATCCCACCAGGTACCCCGGCTCCGCGACTCCACACGCAATAACCCAGGGCCGCAACCTTGGAGGGTAGAGAGGGAGGGAGGGAATGCGGGCTCGGCTTTCGTTTCCGACGGACGACTTCCGCTCGCAAACCCCTTCCTCCCCAAGGTAGGCCGGACCCAGACGACTTAACGTAGTGACGTCCGTCCTCTTCGTTTGCGAAAAAAAAGAAAAGAAAAGGCCGAATCCCCTCGTAGTCCCCTACGCAAGCGAGCGCCCAGGCACTCATAATTCCCGACTTTGGAATTGGCTGGGTCTGTAGTGCTTCGCTCATGAGATCCGGGGGGGGCGGGCTGACGCCCAGGGTTAGGGTTTGGGGACGGGATTGACGGGGTTGGCTTAGCTTGGCTTGGCTTGGCGTTATGGAAATGGGTGGTGGTGGGTGGCGCGGGTGTATCGAGGTTTGTGGAGTGGGTTGATGAAGAGAGGTTTGGCTTGTCTGGCGGGTAGATATTATATGATTGAGTCCTAGGAGTTGGATGTGGATATGATGTGTGGATGCTGGGCGAGGCGGGCTAGTGGGTTAGGAAGGGGGGTGGTTTTCGGGACTCGAGGCTAGGAGTTTGATGATGTTGGGAAGGCGGTGGGAGGTGGATGTGATGCTTGTGGACGGAATGCTGGGTGGATGTCAGCGGGAGGGGCGGGGGCGCGTGTGTGGGGTGCGGTGGGGTGTCTTGCATCTGGTGGGTTTGCGTCGGCGGGTGGTGGTGGGTAGGGGTAGGATGGCAGCGGCGCGCAAAGCTGGTGGGCAAGGTGTCGCCCAATAAGAGACGATCGAGCAGCGCATTCAGATCGGCAAAGGTTGATGGTGAGATTTCGATGCTGTGAATGACGGAGCTGCTTTCAAGTAGACATTGCTATTCATTCCCAAAAAAAAAACCAAGACACGTAAAACCACAATTCAATTCATGAAAAGCTCGCACCACCATCGACCTCGACCATCGTCCCAACGCAAGTGGAGTAACCCAACGCAACAGTCCACCACACCTACGCCACACCCTCCTCTCAGACGAACCGCCTACCACCAATCGCCGTGATCCTTCATGGCAGCAGCCACCTTCCTGAAGCCAGCAATGTTGCTGCCCGCCACCAAGCTCGGAAATTCGCCCTCGGCCGGCTCGACGTACTCCTTGGCCGTCTCCAAGCCGTTCTTGAAGCACTCCTCCATGATCATCTTCAGCTTCGAGTCGACCTCCTGCTCCGTCCAGAATATGCGCTGCGAATTCTGTGCCATTTCGAGCCCGGACACGGCCACGCCCCCCGCGTTGGCTGCTTTGCCTGTTTTCATGGGTGTGTTCAGCTTACGATACTCGGCGGATATGTGAGGGTGAATGGGTGGGTGGGGGTGGGAATGGATGACCATACCTGGTGCGTACCAGATGGCCTCGCCCTTCTTCGACCGGCGGTGCTCTTCAAAAATTTCGATGGCTTCCTGCGTGCAGCCCATGTTGCTCCCTTCCGCGACGAATTTCGCGCCCGCCTCGATCAGCGCCTTGGCCTCGTCGCCGGAGATCTCGTTCTGCGTCGCGGACGGGAGGGCGACGTCGACCTTGCCGACGTGGGTCCAGGGCCGGGCGCCGTCGACGTACTTGAACTTGCCCTTGAAGTTGTCCGACTCGGCCACTTCGGTCAGCGCTTTCCGCTCCACCTTCAGCTGCGCGATCAGCGCGATTTCGTCGGGCGTCACGCCCTTTTCGCCCGTGGCGACCAACGAGCCTTTGCTGTCCGAGAGGGAGATGACGGTGCCGCCGAGTTCGATGACCTTGAGTGCGGCGTACTGGGCGACGTTGCCGGATCCGGAGATGGCGACTCGCTTGCCTTGGAAGGATTCTTTGCCCCCCGAGGCGTACTGGATCATGTGGTTGACGTACTGTGGCCGAGATTAGAAAACTCGACGACCTACAGCCAGGGCGCATGATCACGCACGTAGACGAGGCCGTAACCGGTCGCCTCGGGCCGGATCAGACTACCGCCCCATGAACCTCCCTTACCGGTCAAGACACCCTCCCAGAGATTAGTCTGGGCCTTGTAGGCACCGAACAGCCAGCCGATCTCTCGTCCGGACACACCAATGTCCCCGGCAGGAACGTCGGTGTTGGCGCCAATGTGCTTGCTGAGCTCCCGCATGAAAGAATAGCAGAACTTGCGGATCTCATTGTCGGACTTGCCCTTGGGGTCGAAGTCGGCGCCACCCTTACCACCTCCGATGTTTACTGCATCGCAGCGTCTTGTCAGCCATTACGTTGATTGACGCACAATGGGATCACGTGCTAATAGCGATCGGAATTCGGGACGAGGGATGAGGTAAGCAAGCGAGAGAGCACTCACAGCCGGTCAAAGCATTCTTGAAGATCTGCTCAAAGCCCAAGAACTTGAGAACGGACAAGTTGACGGTCGGGTGGAAGCGGAGGCCACCTTTGTACGGGCCGAGGGCGGAATTGAACTGCACCCGGTATCCACGGTTGACCTGCACCTGGCCCTTGTCGTCTTCCCACACGACGCGGAATTGGATCACCCGCTCCGGAACCGAGGCCACCTGCAGTGCTTTCCTGTACTCCGGGTTTTTCTTGAAGAGGGACGAGTTTTCGAGCGTCGAGGCGAGTTCTGCATGCACGTTCTGCTCGTCAACCCAATCGCTCTGTTCTGAAACATGGGTCGCTAAATTCGAATCTTGAAGATTCCCGCGGAGGGAGGGGATTCAGGGATTAATCGACACTGCTGCTCACCTTTGTACGCCTGCTCGAACTCGGGCTCTGAGGGGAGG
>JAABUJ010004327.1_pt1 | contig 15013 bp, 9 predicted proteins | sample 5559131 | NCBI WGS metagenome assembly JAABUJ01 (sample SAMN10711875, study PRJNA513366) | rock metagenome | isolation source: Antarctica rocks | place: Antarctica: Victoria Land, Mt New Zealand nord | collected 2016-01-07 | reverse complement strand
AAAATAAAAGAAGAAAGTAGTTGACTACGCTTGTGAGTAATCTATTAGCTACATGATTGCCTTCTTTTGACGTTAATAGATAGCGACATAGCATAAATTAAGAAAGCGATGAAGCAACTTAATATGCAATATTCGTATTAATTTCGAAAGACTATCTAAAATAAGTTGACGTCAAATGTTAAATTGTTCACATTAGCGCAATTATTTATGTCATACTTTTTCGCTTTCTTATATGCATCGCTATCTATATCGCTCTCGATTGTCTCGTCTTTTGCCTAGGTCGTCTCGTCTTATGCTTAGAACCTTTTCACGCACATCTCTCGAACACTTGCAATGATAGACAGAAATTAAGTCAAACAATGTGCTTTCTTCTTTGTCAAAGCTCTTCTAATTGATTGACACACAAGCTCTTTCTCTTTGTCAATTTGATAAGTTCGACGAAGTCTTGACAAATTCTTTGTACGAATGCATTCAAACGTTGCACAAAATACAACTTAAGATTGTTTCTCGAATGCTTCAACTTTAAATTTAAAGAGATCTTATCACAACGCACGTTGCGACGATCGAAGAAAATGATTAAATTCGAAACAAAGCAATGCGACAACTATTGATAACATTCTTTTATCAAGCTTGCGCGATAGCGAACGAGCTAACGAATTCAAGAGATAGTGTTGATTCTAGATTAAAAAAAACGATTAACGACTTTAATCGAACTCTTGAGCATCGTTTATGACAAATGCACATTCTAAGCTTTCTCTTTAAGCAACGAACACACATTCTTAAGCTTAAAGCTTAAACTTGAAGAAAATCGAAAGCAACGCGAAGAAGAAGACACGAACATTGATAGCGACTACGACGACGAAAAAGAGTCGAGAGAAAAAAAGAGTCGTAGCAAAGAAAAGCAAAAGACGAAGTAAAAGATTGTTGAAAAACAAGTCGAGATTGTCGCTACAACAAAGAACGAAGAAAAGCTCGTAACTTCTACAAATAATTAGAAAAAAAAGTCCAAAACCTTTATAAACAATCAAAAAGAAAAGTTCAATATTTATCATAAAACAAGGTTTTATTGAGACAAAATCGAGAGAATGATCAAGACGACGAGCTTTAACAATCGAACAATAGTGTAAATCACACTTGACATTCTTGTAATAAAGAAAGTCGCTTACCTTGTTACTAGACTTCATCATATGAAGCAAACAATCGTTTTCGACCACGTCAACGAATCAAAATGAATCAAGTATTGCAAGCTATTCAAATGCAAGCTTATCAAGATCGTCGAAAGAAATGCATCGCAAAACATATAACTAATGAGAACAACGATTAAGCTCGATTGCTAATAGGCATAATGTGTAAACTAATAGCTCAAGACGAAGCGATAAACAAGAGATAATTTTTCGTGCGACAATACGCAATCGAGAAAGGTATATTATTTCTCAACTTAAATTGCGTGTCAAGACAAATCAATTTAACACTATTAGATCTTAAGAATAATTGCGATATAAATCATGAGTCGATGAATTGTTATAGCGCATCTTAGAAGATTACGAAGAAAAACAACTATACAAAGCATCTTAGATTATCAATAGCGAACAAGTTATAGCTTGTTGAGGCTCGATGTCTCACGCAAGATACTTTAGGCGTCTTATGTCTTTGCGTTGAAGATTTTTTCACTCACAACTTTAAACATGTTCTTGACGATGTCTTGTTAATTAGTTCGAAGAATTTATTGAATCACTAATGAAACGAATTCTTTCAATAGTATGACAAGAAATACTATCTTATATTGCGCATGAACGATTGAATTTAACATTGCGAGATCAAGCTCTTAAGAGAAAAGCGATTGATGAGCAAGCACCTTCATTAGACATTGCTCACTTTAGACAAAAGACTAAATAAAGATAGCAATCGATTCTTTGTAATCAAGACGATCATGTTTAACAAGAACTACTTAAGAAAGACAACGAAGATAAGCGCCAAATGCAAACGAATAAACGAAGAAGGCAAGAGAAACAATAAAGACGAAGATTCAATAAAGTACACCTTGTCAACTATAGAAAGAGACGTTATCTCGCGACGCATGTTTCAAGATAAATTTTATCTAGAGCGAAGTCTTAAGTCTCTCACGATCAAGATCTTTCGAAAATGAATAATTATAGCGAATTTTTAACTCTTTTGCAAGTTCAAGATTACAATAATGTACGCCAAAAGATAGACAACAATGCGAAGAACGTCAAAGAGCGAATGTAGACGCTTTCGATTAAACAACAAAGAATTTTCAAGAAAGACAAGTCGAGTTGTTGAAAAATAAGCGACAACGCCTAAACTAGAACGTCGAGTCAATTGAAATAGTATGTCGATTGTCTTGAGTTAATTAAAGAGTTTAACAATTTAGTCTTGAGACACTTAACGATCGAGATAATTCAAAGCATTAGATGTCAAGTTCAAGGCACTATAGAAGAAGAGATCGAACGCAACAATGCAAGCAATTTAGAAGATCGCAATCGCCACGTCAATAGTTGTTCGATCATACATGATATAGCGATCGATCAAAAGTCGCTTCAAGGGAAGACAACTTAAACAAATGTTATCGTTGTAAAAGTCTAATGTAACAATTAGAGTACATGACGTTTTAATTTTTGAACTCGAATAATTGATAATAAATACGAAGATCGTCGAAGTAATTGTGCCTAAAGAGTGTATAGCGTATATGATAGCAATAGAGAGCTAAAAGTCTAGTCACATTAAAAAAGAATAATATTATCGATGTGACAATAATCGACGCAAAGAAGTACAAGTTAGCAACATACAAATTGCGATTTTGCTCTTCATTTCTTGCGTTTGCAAAGATTAGCATGAAGCGAGAGTTGTCATTAATCGATATAGAGATGTACGTTAAATATTGAAATGATTTTGTCACGTGTAACAATCTATACATTGAGCACCTTAAGAAGATTATAAAGTTGCAACATATGACGACGACTATTAACAACAAGCAAAAGCTAACATTCAAATCGAAGTTTCTTATATTCATTGACTTCTCTATGATAGTCTTGCTTGCAAACGAGATATATTTATTTAATTGTTTGTCTTAAAAACGCAAAGAGAAGAGAACGAACAAAGATAGCACGTTAATATACTAACAAACAACTAGTGATTAAATTGCGTCATAAATATTATGTCAAGTTATTTTTAGTTCAACTTGAACAAGGAAGGGCGCAAAGTTTTAAAGAGCGTCTATCAAGAGAAGAAGAACTTAAATATTATAGAATTGCTAGACAAATACAACTCTCGTGCAATTGTTGGGACATACGTTCTCGTCGAGAGCTAAAATTTAGACAAAGAAGATTAAACGTTCACTATAAAATCGCACATCGAGTTCGACGAAGAACTTTAAGCAACAAAATATTAACATCGCTTCGTTCGAAAGAACGATTGCTAAATAATTTGATACATGATGTCGACGCTACTAGAGAAGAAGCTAATCTTTGTTCGAGTTAGCGTTAAGTCTAAGGTCACGATCAAAACAATGCGAATCAAAATTACGAAGAACAATTAGATAACTTTAGTAGCGATAATAAGAGACTCTTTATACAAGAGCGTAAAGCATAGAGTTGTAATCAAAAATCATAATTTTAGAGTCTAATGCTAGAATTGCTATAGTTTTATACTATGAATTTCGCTCTAACTTAAGAGAAACTATCTTTGATTTAATGCGATCTAATTTGGTCTAATCAAGTCTAATATGATTTGATCGAATCTAATCTAATAAGATAAATCGACAATCAACGAAACAAGAATTCTACGTACAAGATTTTCTCAATATTATTCGAGCATTATTATGAATATCGTTGCGTGTAAATTATTTTGTTCAAGACTACATTTAATTCAACTACGAACGACAAAATTAAGTTGAATGTTATAGATGTCTCGAAGCAAAGTACTACGAATAATACGAATGAAAGATTTCATTAAGAGTACGTAGAGACTCGACGACTTTGCATAGCAAAATAAAGTTAATTTGACGTCTTTGTTTGCTAAATTAGTTATGCAATAGCTATTGTGTCAAGTCTAAGTCTCGAAGAAGTAACTATATTTAGTTCGTAGATTAAGATTATACAATGCCAACTATGAACGTTATTGAAACGAGATTATAGTATTGACAATGAGCATGCGTTGTCGATTGTCCAAGCTATGATAATATTGTGAGTCTAGCGCCAACTAGCGCGCATTAAATTAAAATCTTACTTAATTGTTTTAATCTAACTTCTTTTTTTAATTAGCAAACATTATTCGTTCTAGCAATCACTTTAAGCTATACTTTTATTTGACGATAATTGTCGCATCTTTCAATTGAAGTTTAGAGCTCAACTTCAATTCATAATTAAAAAAACGTATTAAGCAAGAAATAATAATTCTAAGTCTTATGACAAGGAATCAATTCCAAAAATTGAAGAAAATCACTTAAGCTCAACTTCAAACGCAAAATCTTGTGAGCGTCAAATTTCGAACAAGAGACAATAAAGAATAGCTAAGAATGCTTGTGAATGATTTAATAGCTACATGATTTTATTTGCTAGCCTCGCCCAAAAGCAACGCAACGTGAATTTATAAAGCGCTCACTCAACTTAAGATGCAATGCGCCTACGCATCTTGAAAAACTATTAAGAAGAAGACGACGTCAAATGTCGAGTTGTCAACATTAATGTCGATAGTCAATTCACTTCCTTTCGCGTCTTTATATGCTTCGATATTTGTGCCATCTCTAAGCGTCTCGCTCTACGCCCATGATGTCTTATTATATGTTTAGAGCGTTGTTACGCACAATTCACAAGCATTCGAAGTTCTCGATCGAAATCAAATCGCGACATGTGCTTCTTTTGATATTAAGAATACTTTAAACGACGATTTTGCGAGCTTTTCTATTACGATGTACAAATGATTTGATCTTTCATTTGTTAAATTTCTTGCGAAGATTAACAATCAAACGCTACAAGTAAAAGAATTCAAGATTTTTGTCAATTAATTAGAGATTCAAAATCAAAAGAGCTTTACGACGCAATGTAAATTGCAATAAGACCAAAAAATTATTCGATTCAACATGAAAAACGCAAGTGATGTTGATAAGATCTTCACACAAAGCTTGCATAATAGCGAATAGATTAACAAGTCTAAGAGATATTGTAAATTCTAGAATCAAAGAAATAACAAATCACTTAAACGAGTTGTTGAGCAACACTTATCATAGATTATCATTCTTAGATGTCTCTTTAAACAATGAACAATCATTATTATTTTCAAAGCCTAAATTCGTGCGAAAGCGAAAGAAGTACAAAGAAGACGACTTGAACAATGACTCGAACTACGTGGACAAGAAAGAATTAAGAGAGAAGAAGCGCTTCAAGAAACAAGACAAAGAGTTCAAAAGATCGACTACTATAGAGCAAAACGAAATTGCCAAGTCAAGCAAAGACGAAGAGATAGTCAAAACTCTTGTAGACATTTAAACAAATGCGCCCAATGTCTTTGCGATCAAGCACGAAGATACATCGACAAATCTAGAATGAAATAAAATCTTAATAAAGAAGATCGAACGAATAACAAAGACAACAAGATCAAGTGATTCGATCATTGTGTAAATTATATTCGACACTCTTGCAATGAAGAAAGCAACTTATCTTGATGCTAGTCTTTATCATATGAAACAAATCATAATCTTTAATCATGTTACGAAAGTCGAATGGACAACGTGTTGCAAGTTGTTCATGTGCAAGCTCATCGAGCTTCTCAAGAAAAGTACGTCGCAAAAGATTGAGTTGATAAAAGTGAAAGCACAATTTGATAATTGACAAGTATAAGTCGTATATTGAATGCTAAAGATCGAACGAAAGATCGAAGACGACTTTCTATGTGACGACATAAAATTGAGTAAGATATGTGATTTCTTAACTTTTGTCAAGTGTCAAGACAAGTCAATTTGACAAACTTAGACGTTAAAGATGGCAACTCTCTAAATTATAAATTGTTAAATTGTAGTCGCACATCTTCGATAAATCACGAAAAAAGACGATTATACGAAGCATCTAAAGTTATTTACGAACGATGAATCTTAGATCTTTGAAGCTCGATGCCCCACTTAGGACATCTTGAATGTTTTGTGTCTATGTGTAGAGAGCGCAACGACGCACGACTTCCAATCGATACTAGGCGACACTTTAGTCATTAATTCAAAGGAATTGTTAGATCATTAACACAAAGAATTCTTCAAATAGTATGGTAAAAGGTTTTACGTCGTACTATAGATGAAAGAATACATTCAACATGAAGAGATCAAGATTCTAGAAGAAAAGAGACTTATCAAAGTCGATCTTCACGCCAAAATATGTTCGCAAGACGATTGAGCAAGAAAGAACAATGAGCGAATCTTTATTCTTACGACGCTAATATCATATAGAGTCTATGTGAAAACATCAACGAAGATAATCGCTAAGTATGAGTGAACGAAGAAAAATGAAGACGATGAAAGCATAGAGTTGATCTATATCTTGTCGAGTTCGTAAAGGGGCGTTCAATGAAAACGAGTTGTTCGAAACGAGTTTTATCTTGAACGCAAGTACGATTCTTTTATCATTCGAATCTTTAAAGAACTTAATAGCTATGACGAACTTTCAACTTTGCATCGAACGAAAGGGTATCACTAGACATTGCGTGAAATCGAAAGTGAAACAAGAATGTTAAGAAGCGCACGACTATTCTAACAATCAAGTGGCAACAAATTACGAAGAAGAACAAGTTAATTCACTAGAGTATAAGTGAAACATCTTGGACTCGAATCTCGAGTTAACTCGAATAATACGTGGATTGCATGTAGATAACGAAATGAAAAATCAATTTTGAATTGCAACACTTAACAATGAAGGCAATACAAGTACTTGATGTGAAATTCAAAGCATTGCAAAAGAAAAGTTCATTAATAACGATGCAAAAGATTTAGCAAATCGCGATCGACTCGTCAATAATTATTCGACCTTATACGATTAGAAGGTTCAACAAAAGTCGATTTAAAGAAAGAATACTTAAGAAAATGCCAACATTGTGAAAGTTCGATGTCACAATAAGTCTACAAGACGATTCGATTTCTAAACTCGAATTGACAATCAATGTGAAAATTGTCGAAACTATTGTGCCCAATAAATACATGATTTACATGAAGAAATTAAGAGCGAACAACTTGGCGACGTTGAAGAAGAATCGATTCGCAAATGAAACGACAATCGATGCTAAAACATACTAGTCGACGACGTACAAAATGCGCGTTTGCTTCTCATTTCTCGCACTAGCAAAGATTAGTATGAAGCGAAAGATGGCATTGATCAACGTAAAGATGTTCGTTCGTCGTTAAAACAATTCAATCACGCTCAATAATTTATATATCGAATACTTTGACGAAATTATAAACTTTAACGCAAAGCTCAAACACATTGTCGCAATCATCAAGAACAACTTAAAGCTAACTTTAGAAATGAAGTTTTTTGTGTTTAGCGACTTCTCTATAGTTGCCTTTCTTATAAACGAGATATGTGCTCTTATTTGTCTATCTTAAGGACGCAAGAAGAGAAGAACGAATTGAAATGACACGTAGATGTACTAACACACAATTAGTGATTAAATCGCATCATGAACATTAAGTTTAATCTCTTTTATTTCAAGTTAAACAAGAACACGCGCGAAGAACTAAAGAGTGCATATTAGAAGAAAAGAGATTCGAACACCTTAGAACTGCTAAACAAGAACAATTCTTAAACGATCGTCGACACATACATTCTTGTCGAGGAATAAAATTTAAATCGAGGCAATTGAACATTCATTATGAAGTCACACGTCGAATCGAACAAGAAATTGCAAGTAGCGAAGCGTCAACATCGCTTTGTTCAAAGAAAAGAGTGCTTCGTAATTCGATATATAATGTCGACGCTATCGAAGAAAAAATTAATATTTGATCGAACAAGCGTTGGCTCAAAGGTTATCACTAAGGCGATAAGAATTCGCATTACAAAGAATAATTAAGTGAAGTTCGTAAATAATAAAAAAGAAAAGTCGATCAAAAAGAAGCGTTTTGTGAAGCGAGACGTTGTTGATTTAGATAAGAAGTAAGAATGAGACAATGTAAATAAATCTCTAAGTGTTGAACGATGCGAAAGTGACAACTATAATGTTGTCAAGCTATAATTGATTTATCCACACGAAAGAGATGTGATTTATCTAATAATGCTCTATTTTATTCGAAATGATTTTCTAAAGTCTTGCAAACCTCTTTATCGCTGCTTAAAATAAAGATATAGAGGTAACTTATGTTACGAACAAGATTATAATATGAAGCGCAAAGCTCTTGTCAAATGATCTCGAACGAGTCAAAAGCGATTAGATTAGATTGACTAATTATGCATCGAAAGAATACGAGATTGATACGCTATAGAAAGACTAAATGAATTTGTTTTGATATTGCGATGCTCTAAATGATTAGTTTAACTTTAGTTTGATCGCTTTTAACCTAGCAAACTAATTTCTCGTTCGCGTTAAACCTTAACAATATTTATTTGTCTCAACTATGCATGCAACACAAATTTAAGCTTTCTTAACTAGTTATACATGCAAAGTCACGACTTGCAATTAAATCCTTCACGTATATTTTAAAGCAAGTAGAATGACAAGAAGAACTAACGAAAAGCAACAAGGTTCGAGTGTCAAGAAACCACAATCATTGATTCAAAAAAAAATCAATGACTCTTAAGAGATCTCGAACAAAGAGAAATCGAACGCAATTGTTATTGCTATGAAGATGTCGACGATAATCTCGAAGACAACGAAGAAGACAATAGATGACTACGCATTCTTAGCAAAGTCGTTGCTCGATTAACGCGTATTGACGAACAACGAACTCGAGATAAAGTCATTCGACAAGACACAAAAGATATTCAAGAGATCGTTTTCTTCAAATATAAGCACAAGCTTCTCAAAAATAGTCTTTATCACTATTGCCTTCTACTAATACGTGGTTTCTAGATTCTTAACTTCACTAAGAGCAACCACATTTCATCGAACGAGAGAGCGACGAAGAAAACGCGTTTTGACGATGATTCTTTTGTAACAACTAGTATCATGAGCAATGCGAGCCACGATGCGACGCGAATCTACTTAGACGTTCTTGATTCTCTTTTAGGCGCAACACATAAGCAAATGAAAATGAGCGTATGTTACGACTTGATGCAGCCACAAAGCGTCACAAATGAATTGACTATGCCTAAGTTAGCTATGAAAAAGCAATATCAATCCTTTGGCTTCATATTTAAGAAAGAAACTCTCTATAACGATAGCGAACGAGATATTTATCGATAGCAAAGGTCTTAAGACAACGTTACTTAAAGTCAAACACAAAATAGAAGATCTATGCTATCGACATATTCGCCTTCGATCGAACGACGTACTTTAGACGACAATGGCAATTCAAGAATCTTGATTACTAAATTGTCGAAAAATGTCTTGTACAATCGTGATCGAGACACAAGCTCTAATCACGTCTCAATTCGACTAATAGCGAGAAATCGCTATGATAGTTATCGATTCAAAACTTATTAGCAAGATAACGAGCATGTGTTCTTCTTCTCGCAATCTCGATTCAAGAATGAAAGATAATCTTTCTCGTATTCGAATTAACATAGTGATGAATCATTGTTTTTCAATTCTTTTGAAGGCGATGACACAAAGAGAATCAATATCGACTTCGATAGCAATAAGTGTGTGTGAATCGATGCTAAAGGAAGATCTAACAACGACTTCTTCAAAGAACACAAGCAAGTCTTTAGATTGATTAAATCACTTATAACGACTATGATATTATTAGATTATCAAAATCAAATTAAAAGCCTTTGGCCCAAAGAGAACTCGATAATCTTCGATCGTCTTATTCGTCGAAAGTGGTTCAACGTCGCTTAGAAACTTGGCAGCGAACGTTTATTTAAAGGCGTGAACGCCACTTCGACGCCAAATGAAGCAAAACGAGTAGTTGCTCTATTTCGAAAATGATTACGTCGTCGCTAGCTAACTAAAGAATACCCTTATAGTTGTTTAATCAAGTCGACATTGATCGAACACACATGTTAAAGAGAGTTCGAAATATTGTTCACAACGTCTACTCCTATAACTTCGCAAGTCCAAAAAAGACTATACGTCATGTCAAAGACATATTGACGACAAATAAGTTCTTAATAGAAAGAAAATCAAGAGTCAATGTAACTTTCTCTTGAGCAATTTGACTAACAAATATAGACAAAGCCAATGTCGTTCTTATCTCGAGTGATGATGAAGGCGACCTCGACCATATTTTTTCATAGTAGCATTAGCGACTTGGGAACAAATCCCAAGTATCAAAGAATGTTTATAACGTTCTCGCCAATCGCCATGGCTTTTATAGCCACCTTGATGTATTGAGCTATCAAAGATTGGGTATCAAAACAAAGAAAATGCAAAATGATGAAATTGAGACTAATTACTCGTATATTGATCGAGTTCTCTTGATTAGAGATTGCTAACAAGATAGCAAATTACTACGATCGATTCATGTCTACGCTAATACAAATCGAATCAACATTGCGAGCGAGAATAGATAATCGTTTGCGACGCAAGGCGTTTCGATTCAATGATTGAGATGACGAGAAGATCTCGTCCATAGCCTAGAAATCACTCATTGATATCTTTGACCTATGTATGAACGATCTTGTTAGCAGCGACGAAGAACAACGATCGCGTCAATGTTATTCGCGCCAACGAAATATAAGACGCCAAACGATCGCAAAAGAAAGCGAAGAGGAGTCGATTAAGATATTTTCTCTCGTGCCAACATAGATCAAGTTAGATTGACGTGACTCGCTCAATTTAAGTTAGATGATAGGTCACACGAAGTAGATGTTTCTCGTAATCGCTCTAGAATTTCTTAGAAAACTAATGAAGAAGATGATGCAAAAACCTCGTCAAGTCTTAAACGACAATAAAGAGAGCTTAGACAAATCAAGAAATTTTAACAAGATTAAAAACGTAAGTATTCGAGTTTTCACTATATTTGTTAGCGAAGACGTGAGCAACGATCTTAATGAGAACAAACTTGAAAGCTAACGATAAACTTGTACATTAATTTGATCATAATTCTTCGATCTTAAATCGTAGTGAACACGTTAATTTGCAACGCTCTAAGATAGCAATTAATTTATTAACAAGACGTAACTTATTAATTGTTATAAATAGATAAACATTTTAAACGATTACGATCAAATTAATTTCTTGAAGAGCAATGATTTAAAGAATTTGAATAATAATTATACAATATTTTTCGATCGAAACAAGCAATTGATAGCGATTTTTTCAACTTACATCTTAATCGTATATCGTGAGACCTTGAAATGCGATAACAACATTTGCCTATAATATGCGATCAACTATTAGAAGAATAATAGCTCGCTCAATTACAAAAATAAGTGAGACAAATATATTGCGACAATTAAAGATTTGACATCTTAAAAAGATATGCACGTATAACGAAATAATCATTGAAGTAATGATAAGTGACAAAATTTCTAGCTATTGACGAGAACTAGATGTATATAGATAGTCGTGAAGATAATACGATGAGTTGCATGATACTATAATATAGTTTAAAATTCGATGTCGCGTCGATGAGCTTTATCACATGCAAATTATATAACTAATAAGAAGGATAGTAGCGCCAATTGCCCTTCTATAATTTTGAGTGTTATATATGGTGCGACAACTACGAGAGACACAATGAGTTTAACTACTAGGAGTCACGATAATACTCTTAAGACATTGGGCGTTCGAATAACATGATTTGATTTGATCTACTAAGCAACAAGAATTTATTAGATGACATGATTTGATTTGATCTACTAAGTAGCTAGGATTTATTAAATAATATGACTTGACTTAATCTAATTTAGAGTTGATCATCATTAGATAACTTAACATGCCTAGAGTTCTTTTGTTGCATAGTTTGCCTAATCTACTTGAAGAATTAGTTTAGCTTAAGACTAGAGAAGATAAAAGACACGACAAAGTACTACAATTCATATAAGAGATACAAGATTATAGATAAATTGAGCAAATATAAGTACGAATAGTAAATGTGCGTTCTAGTTTTGAATATTAGTATCATTAGTAGATACTTGGGCGACATTTCGCTCTTAGAGCAAATAAATGTTGACTTTTGTTAACCCTAGACTTTAGTACTAAATTAACTAATAGTGGGTTCAACTAAATGCGAATGTTGTCGTAGAATTTTCTCGATCTTATATTGTTTCTCTTCTTGTGAATGAAAATAAAATGTGTCTTGTAAAGACGTAATTGAATTTGCTAATTCCAACAATAAAATATAAAATACTAGAAATATTTTGGCGTTCTTAAGTAAGTCGAGTTCGTAATTGATTGATTCCTTAGTTTTCTTAACGAGAAACGATTCAACTTTGACATAATTTAATTTCTTGCTTGACTTTCTTATTCTAAGATTTTTGATAAAAAGATATATTTTATTTCTTTTCTTTAGCTAAGATGTCGTTTTTCGTTTGTTGTTCTAGTACTTAATTAATCTTTTTTGCATTTTTAAGATGTTGTCGTATATCTTCTTAAGTGTTTCTATTTTTTTCATAGCTAACTAAGCTAACAAATGCCTTCGCTCTTTCTCAAAGAGATTGAATTTCTTGTCATAATTAATGAAGAATAAAGTTATCTTAATGATATTCGAAATCTTTGCATTAAGTATTAATTGCGTCATAGATAAAAGTAATATCTAATTGCTATAAGTATTGTTGACATAATGTTGCAAATATTGCTTCAAACTCTAGTTTGTTCGTTCTATTTAATCATTCGTAATCAAATAATAGACAATGAACATTCTAAGTCTTGTTCCTAACATTGATATCAACGTTTTCTAATAGTTAGACGTGAAGAGCTTGTCTTTGTCACTAGTTAATTCTTTAAGTATATCGTAATATCGTATAAATTGATTTAATACAATGTATTCTAGTTGTTTTGCTATAAACTTGTCTTTGCATGCGATAATATGCGAGTACTTAATAAGTTTATTAATCATTATCAATATCAAATTATATTTGTCTCTAGTTGCTAAGTTCATCGACTGGGGCAACTTAATAATAAAATTTATTGTGACCTTATCTTATAACGATTTAGATAATTTCTAATATTGAATTTCGTCATAGCTCGCATGTGTATCATGTTTGTTTTGCTAACAACTAAGACATCGTTTAATGTACATCTTGACAACTTGTCTTATCTAGAAAAACTAACAATGTTAGCGTAAAAGCTAAAGGATTTTGATCACTCTCAAATGTCTTTGCAATGATTTATCATAATGCTTCTTTATGCATTCGTTAATTTTATCAATAGATATTTGAAGTTTTTCTTTCTTTACTAGAAATTCTTTTGTATCGTCTCTAAATATTCGTAATGTAGCATTCAACTTATGTTTATTTGCTAATAATGATTCGTCTTTGTTAATCTTAAGTATGTTGTAATTAAACGATTTCTTCGTTTTTATATAATCATTTCTTTTGTTAAGTGCGTTTGCTTTGTCATTGTCTTTCTCTAAAGTATACTATATTTTAAACTTATATTGTTCAAGTCGTTTTAATTATTGCACTTGTTTTTTGTTAAATTATTTAATAGTTGTGAAATGCAAAAGATTCTTATAATTTGTAAGAATTGTAAGTTTTAATGATTTTTTTATATATACTCTTCATGATTTTAGAGAAACTACAATAGCGAGTAGTTTCTTGTCGTAAATATCATAATTTTGTTCGATTAACAAGAGTTTTCTCGAAAGATATGTTATTAAGTGCTATATGTCTTCATGCTCTTAATTAAAGCATACATCTATAACTAGATCTAATGCATCGATTTTAATCTTGTTTAACAATCGTAAATTGTACATCTTTAATATCGATTTCTTTAAGCATTTTAATTTAAGATCTTAAAATGATTTCTTTGTCGTTAATTTTCATATTTATGACGTTTTCTTTTTCGTAAAATTCGTCAATAATATTGCATTAACGAAGTAGTTTTTAATAAATTTCTTGTTGTAATTTATGAAATTTAGAAAGAATTAAACTTTTTTAACATTAATAGATAATTTTTATTCTTTAATTGCTTGTAGCTTTTTGAAATTCATGCGTACTTTATATCGTTTAACGACAAATTCAAGAAAATCAATTTTTTTTCGATGAAATTCGCATTTCTTTAATTTAAAATGTAAATTTCTTTTATTTAGACATTCTAGTACTTTGAAAACATAATTTATATGTTTTTTCAAAATATTTGAGTAAATTATAATATTGTTCAAATATGCTATAACAAATTGATTCAAATATTGTCGTAATACATTATTAATTATTTCTTAACACGTTGTCGAAGCATTCGTAAATTCGAACAACATTATTGTGTATTCGTATAATTTATATCGTATACAAAAAGTTATTTTTTATTCTTTTCTTGTTTTTATTTTAATTTGATTGTACGCTTTTCGTAAATTTAATTTGATAAAGTATTTTGCTTCGAATAATCATTCTAAAGTTCGCTAATATTAAGTAATAAATATCGATTTTTTATCGTAATATTATTTAGCTTTCGATAATCGACACATAAACGAAGAATTTCGTTCTTCTTAGATACAAAGAGAATCAAGTATCTTGCCTATGATTAAGATTTTCTAATAAATTTTTTCTTTTCGTTTTTTGTCAAGTATTTGCGAAGTGTTTTTAGCTTTTTCTCGAATAAAGCATATATAAGTTCAAACGTAAGTTGCTTGTCTAATTCAAGTCTAATCTTATAATTTTACGATTAATGTTTAGATAAAGTCTTAATCGTTTCCTCTTCTTAAAACAAATGCTTTCAATTATTGTATATTCGTAATATATGCTTTAACGATTTTCTCGTT
>JAABUJ010004323.1_pt1 | contig 15020 bp, 9 predicted proteins | sample 5559131 | NCBI WGS metagenome assembly JAABUJ01 (sample SAMN10711875, study PRJNA513366) | rock metagenome | isolation source: Antarctica rocks | place: Antarctica: Victoria Land, Mt New Zealand nord | collected 2016-01-07 | reverse complement strand
ATGCGGGTGTTCTGCATGTGCAGGCTAAAGAAGGGGATGTGGTGCCGGTAGGCACGGTTATCGCCACTATCGGCGATGTGGCAGTCCAGGCCGCCACGCCCGCCCCCGCGCAGGCCGGCAGCGGCGCGGCAAAGAACGGCAGCGGGGCCATCAAAAACGGCGCGAACGACGCATCCGCCGCCCCCGGCGAAGTGTCCAAAGCTGGCGATACAGGCACAATTACCGGCGGCGAAGGCGCGCAGTACAAAGCCGACACGCCTGATGACAAAGACATCGCCCGGCTCGCCCCGACTGTGCATACGCTGGAAGAAAAAGAAGATGTCGGCGAGACAGTGACGCTCACCTACCGTGAAGCCATCCGCATGGCCCTGGAAGAAGAGCTAGACCGCGACGAGAATGTCTTCCTGCTGGGCGAGGAAATCGGCCAGTACCAGGGCACATTCAAGATTACCGAGAACTTCCTGCAGCGCTACGGGGCCGACCGCATTGTAGACACGCCCATCTCGGAAGCGGGCATGGTCGGCATGACCACGGGAGCCGCCATGCTCGGCATGCGTCCCGTGATTGAGTTTATGACTCTGAACTTCGCCTTGGTAGCATGGGATCAGATTATCAACCACACCGCCAAAATCATGTACATGAGCGGCGGGCAGTATAACATTCCGTGCGTTCTGCGCGGGCCGGGCGGCGTGGGCGTACAGTTGTCCGCCCAGCACTCCCAGGATTTGGCGCACTGGTATGCCAACACGCCCGGCCTCAAAGTGGTCGTTCCCGCCACGCCCGCCGATGCCAAAGGGCTGCTTAAAGCCGCCATCCGCGACAACAACCCGGTCGTGTTTACCGAGCACGCCGGATTGTACGGCACCAAAGGTGAAGTGCCTGTTTCCAAAGACTTCATCGTGCCGCTGGGCAAAGCCGATGTCAAGCGTGTGGGCAAAGACGTGACCATTGTCTCTTATTCGCGCGGAACCATGCTGTCGCTGGCCGCCGCCGAACAATTAGCCGCTGAGGGAATAGATGCCGAAGTGGTAGACCTGCGCTCCATCCAGCCGATTGACATGGAAACAGTGCTCCAAAGCGTCCGCAAGACCCATCATGCCGTGGTGGTGCAGGAGCAGTGGCTGAACTATGGGATTGCCGCCGAGTTCGCCGCACAGATTGCCGAACACGCCTTTGACTACCTAGACGCCCCAGTAGAACGGGTGGCAGGCGCATTCGTGCCTATGCCGTATGCCCGCGCCCTAGAGCTGCTGGCGACCCCGCACGAACCCGACATCATGGCGGCAGTGAAGAAAACACTGGAGCGGAGCGCCACCCATGCCTGAGGTAATCATGCCCAAGATGGGCGACGCGATGGAAGAAGGGACTTTGCTGTCCTGGAAGAAGCAGGACGGGGAAAGCGTCAAAGTGGGGGACGTGATTGCGGAGATTGAGACGGACAAAAGCAACGTAGAAGTGGAAGCCGAGGATGCGGGTGTTCTGCATGTGCAGGCTAAAGAAGGGGATGTGGTGCCGGTAGGCACGGTTATCGCCACTATCGGCGATGTGGCAGTCCAGGCCGCCACGCCCGCCCCCGCGCAGGCCGCCAATCCCGTGCCCAGCGCTCCGAAGAAAGAAACCGCTATGCCCACGCTTCCTAATCACGCAACCGGCCATGCCAACGGCAGCGGGCAGGAGCGCCTGAAAGCCTCGCCGCTTGCCCGGCGCATTGCCCGCGAACAGGGCATTGATATTGCCCGGCTCAGCGGCACCGGCCCTCTTGGGCGGATTGTGGAAGCAGACGTGCTGGCCTTTGCGCAGAGCGGACAAAGTGTGCAGCCTCCAGTGGCCGTGCCCGCAGCCGCGCCGTCCACCGCTGTGCAGCCGGGCCTTCCGCCCGCCCAGCCCACAGGGGAGCAGCCGCAGAAGCGTGCAGCAGTCACGCCAGCCCCATTAACTGTTCCCACAGAACTTTCGGCGATGCGCAAAGTGATCGCGCGGCGCATGGTGGAAAGCAAGACCACCATTCCGCACTTCTATATCACCAGCGAGATTGACATGGGCGAAGCATTGGCCTTGCGCGAGAAGCTCAACTCCTACGATGACACGCTACTCAAAATCTCGCTTAACGACATGGTGGTGAAAGCGTCGGCGAAAGCGCTCGCACGCGTACCTGCCGCCAACGCCGCCTTTCGCGACGATAAAGTGTATCCGGGCGCGGGCATTCATGTCGGTATTGCTGTTGCTCTTGATGATGGATTGATTGTGCCGGTCGTGCGCGATGCAGACACGCTTCCCCTGCGCAAAGTGGCCCAAATCGGCAGGGACTTGATTAAGAAGGCCCGCGACAAGAAGCTTCAGCCCAGCGAATACAGCGGCGGCACGTTCACCGTGTCCAACCTCGGCAGCTTTGACGTGGAAAACTTTATCGCTATCATTGACCCATCGCAGGGCGCGATTTTGGCTGTGTCCAGCATCGTTAAGAAGCCTGTGGTCTTGGCAGACGACACCATTGCCGTTCGTTCGCGCATGAACGTCACGTTCAGCGGCGACCATCGCGTGATGGACGGGGCGACGGGGGCACGCTTCTTGCAGGAACTCAAGCGCGTCCTGCAAAACCCGCTTTCTTTGCTGGAATAGCCAGTATTTATCATAGTCTTTGTGAAGGCCCGGCGGCATTTTGTGCGCCGGGCCTTGTTTTTGTGCCATTTGTTTGTTATAATAGTCCCGCAAGTTGTTAACATTCTGTAACCGGACGCACTGCACGGCCCTCGCGTCACGGGGTATAGTCTTCCCTGTAACTTCTATTACTGCCCAGCGTCAATGAGGACGCTTTCCACTCTTAGCCCTCGCCCGTCAATGATGACGCTCCCCCTCAAGCTTTCTTGCGTTATTTTGTTCCGCCTCACGCGGGTGACTGCCCCTCGGGTACACCCTTGGCGCTGATTTCCTGTCTGCTTACGAAAGGTTCTTGATATGTGCCCTCCGGCAAAACGACACACTCGCTCAGGTTGGGATACGGCAAATAAAATTGCCTCTTCCCTTTGCCTTGTTCTTACCTGCGTCCTCCTCACCCGCGTCTGGGCGGCAGCCCCCGCCACCGGGTCAATCGCGTCCGTAGGTTCAGTGCTTCGCTGGGCAGGCACTGAGCCTGCTTCCGGTGCCGACTCGGCCACCAATCCTAATGAGACCATGTGTATCGACACGCCTGGCCCGACCCAAAACTGCGATACCTTTACGCTTACGATTGCTTCTGGCGCCTACGGCAACACAGCCCTGCGTATTGCCCTGAACTGGACGCTGCCCACCGACGAATACGACCTGTTCGTCCATCAGAACAACCTCAACGGTGCTGTTGTTGCCTCGTCCACCAACGGGCCGAACGGCAACACCAATGTCGTCACGCAGAACGTAGTCACCATCCCTTTGCCTAACGGCGGGAACGTTCTAACTCCAATTACCTATGCCGTCCACGCCGTCAACGCTATTGGGCCGCCGAATGACCAATATGTCGGCACCGCGAGCCTCACGGCGACGACAGCCAACCGCACGGCGACTTACACCAAGGGCGGGTTTACGTTCAGCAATGACGTGCCCCTCAAAGCGCCTGTCACGGTGAGTGACGGCGAGCCGAGCAGCCGCACCGACACCAAAGGCAACTTCTACGTTTCCGGCATTCGCGGCTTCCCCGCAGGCGTTGACCTTTGGTACTTTGATCTCAACCCTGCCAGCCCCACTTATGACCCGCTGATGCAGTTTCCCCAGTATCGCGGCCAGCCGGATGGCTTCACGGGTCAGGCCAGCGAGCAGGCGGGCATCAACGCGGGCGGCGACGGCGGCGGCGACATTGACCTTGCGGTCACCAGCAACGGCACCCTTGCGTTCGCGAGCTTGATTGCCGCCAACCTTTCCACCGGCGCTACAACCGATATGGGCATGAACTACACACTCAACCCGGTCGGCAACGCCACCGGCGGCATTCCCGCCAACGACCGACAGTGGCTGGAAGCTTTCGGCCCTAACAGCGTGTATATTCTTTATCGCACGCTTGACCCTGTTGTCAGCCAAATCCAGCGCTCCGATGCGACCGCTGCAACCGCCAATAGCGTTGCTGTCCCGGCGGGTGTTGTCTACGGCCCCGCCGCCACCACAGGCATATCCGCACAAACTGCCTCACTGGATGTTGACCCCACCGACGGCACGGTCATCGCCGGCTTCAATGACGGCACCATTGCCGTCGGCACGCCACCTATTGACCCAACAACCAGCATGCCCAGCACGACGCTTGCGCCGCTGTCAGGCAGCTACGTGACCCATGTCGCCGCCACCGACCCGGCAGGTGTTGCGCATATCTTCTTCCAGTGCCAGGTCGCCCATGATGCCGGCACCGGGCCGGGCAAGAACGGCCTGCCTTACGGTACGCTCTACGCCCTGTACTCCAACGACACCGATGTTATGCTGACGCATTCGCTGGATCGCGGCGCGACCTGGAGCGCCCCGGTTCGCGTCAATGACGCAGCCACGGTCGCCACGCCCAGCGTGCCCGGCGGTCCTATCTTTAACATCTTCCCACGCCTCGCACTGGGAACAACCTTTGGCTCGGTCGGCATCGTTTGGTACGGCACGGACAATGTGCAGGGAACCGGCGGCAGGGTTTCTTCCAACTCGCGCGGCGGCCCGGCGGCGATGTGGACTGTCTACTATGCTCTGACATACAATGCGACGGCAGTTGTTCCCAACTTTATGGAACAGCGCCTAAGCAACCACTTCAACCATGCTGGCAACATCTCGGAAGGCGGGCTTGTTGTCACAGGCGCCAATCCAAACCGCAACCTGCTGGACTACTTTGAGGTCTCGTTTGACCCGAAAGGCGCAGCGGTGGTCGGCTATACGGATGACCACAGCGACTTCTCCGGCGAGTGCTTCGCTGTCCGGCAGACCGGCGGCCCAAGCATCGTTCCCGGTGTTGTTGTTCCCACGCCGCAGGAAGGGCCAAAGGCAGCCCCGCAGTCTGCGCCAGCCGCTTATGTCACTTCGCTTATTCCTGGGCCATTCGGCGCGCAGGTCACTGACTTTGTGGGTGATGAAAGCTACGGCTTGGTGGCGACCGCTCCGGCCACCGACCCTGTTGACATCACAGCCATTGCCTACTATGCCGTTCAAGGTGGGCGTGGGCCGCAGCTTGTGGCTAAGATGACAGTGTCCAATCTCACCGCGATTGGGGGAAGCGTGCCGCCGACAACCACCTGGCGCATGAACTTTGCCGCCAATTGCCCCAATGCAGGCATTGACCCTACGGGGCAGTATAGCTTTGGAATGTCCGACCTCGGCGACCAATTCTATCTGGAAGCGGACACAAGTGCAAGTGGCGCGCAAACAGCCTCCTGGGGAACCGTAGTCCGCAATTCCGATGGCTCGCTCACCTATACTAAGGTTGCAAATGCCGACTTTGCGACGTTTGACCCGGCGCGCAACACCATTTCGGTAGGCGTGACCGTCGCTGACCTTAACCACTATCTCGGCACCCATAATCGGCCTCTCATCAACCGCCGGTCAATCTTGTCCGGCTTGCGCGGCCAAGCCTTTGACACAAGCGGCATAGCCAAAGAAGACTCAACTTATGGAGGAACCCAGTTCCTATTCCCGTACAAGGTATTTTAACCAGCGGGGTGCTTAACAACTCATGCCGCCTGCCTTTGGAAAGGCAGGCGGCATACAACAAGGCATATCGCTTTCTGGAAACACTTTTTGCCTTCGTGCTTTACTTTCAGAAAAGGAACTGTTACCTATGTCAACAAAACTCATCTTGACTTCTTTGATTGTCGCAGGCTCGTTGTGCGCCGTGCTTTCATCGGCCCAGGCACAAACCAACACCATCAGCTTTCACTTTGGCGGCAACTCCAACACGCCACAGAACCTAAACACCTCGGACGTCGCCGGAGTCTCCCCGGTGGCGGCCTCGCATTATAACGAAGTGCCCGGCAGCAACGGCACAGTCAACAACCTGGGATACAGCGATGGCACAAACTCTGGGGCAACCTTGACCTTTGTTTCTTATGATGCCCAAAACAATGGGCTGGATGACCCAATGGCCAATCCCAACTATGCCAATCAGCCCAACAGCAAGCTGATGAACGGCTTCATTGAAAGTGGCCCGGCAAACACGCCCCCCAGCACGTCTCGTTCGCCAAACGCAAGCGTCACGGTGTCGAACTTATCGTTCGCTACTCCTTACAGCGTTTATGTCTACTTCTACAATGCGGACGGCAACACCGGCGGGAACATGAACTCCCAGAACGGGACATTCACCATCACAACGAGCACCAACCCAAATGGCGTCTCTATGAACGCAATGACCCTGTCGTCCTTTGATGTCAACAATCCGTTCACGCAGGCAACCGCGACAACACCGGGCGATTATCTCGTTTTCAGCGGCATCACCGGCTCCAGCTTCACGCTCACGGCAGACCGCCAGACAGGGGATAACTCAACCACGACCTTTATCCCCATTGACGGCTTCCAGATTGTCGGCACTCCTGCCGCCGCGCCGGAACCGGCGGGCTTTGTTCCCTTCGTGCTGGGCGCTGTCCTGCTGGGCGGCCTGGTAGCCGCACGACGACGCACAGCGGGAGCCTCCGCATGAACCGCCCTTCTGTCCGTACCCTTTCGCTTGGGTCGGTAGGCGTGCTTGGGACGGTAGTGGCGGCTTTTCTGCCTGCGCTTTGTTTTGGAGCGCAGGTGGGAAAGGGCAGTGCGTCCCCTAAGCCGCCCGCCGCTATTCTCGGTATTCGCCCCGGCATGGACCTAGACGATGCCCACGAACTCCTGCAAAAGCTGGGCGGGGTATCAGCGGCAAGTCAGGCTAAAGGCCCGGATAACCAAGACGCCCATACAAAGCCCCAACCCGCGCCCGACAGGGGTGCCGATAAACCCGCTGCCCCCGCCAAAGACAAAGACGCGGCACGTCCCAAACAAGCGGCGGCTGATGAAGACAGCGATGAAGGGCATCAGGAGACCTGGAAGCTGCGCGGCACTCCTTATGCCACCCTCGCCCTCGCGTCCGACGACAAAGGCCATGTCTTGTGGGTCACCGGCTTTGCGCGCCCCGGCAAAGAACTTCCCTTTGCACAGCTTGGCGACACCAAGCAAACCGCGGCTTTGAGTCCTTCTTTTGCCGTGTGGAATGTGATCATTCCTCACAAGTCCTACCGCGTGGTGGCGCGCGGCAAAGGCGGCAGGGCATCCGTTGTTACTCTGCTCACGCTGGCGCAGGCCAACCCCAACGGCATCTTTTCCCCCCAAGTCGTTTCCCCCTCTCACCGCTAATTTGTTTTCCCTCCCATCGCTAAAGGAGCCTGACCATGACCCGCCGCGCGTCTCTCCCCTCTGCAAGGCAGGGTTTTACTTTAATTGAGCTGCTCGTCGTGATAGCCATTATCGCGACTCTCGCCGCTATTCTTTTCCCTGTCTTTGCTAAAGCGCGCGAGAAGGCCCGCCAGGTGACCTGCCTGTCCAATATGCGTCAGATTGGCCTGGCAGCGAAGATGTATATTCAGGACTACGATGAGAAGTATCCACAGTCTAAACCGTCCAGCGCCCAGCCAAATGTAGACGACAATAACGCGTCCAGCACGTTTGAGACCAATGATTACGGCTCCGTCTTCGCGATGATCCTGCCGTATTCAGGCAGTGGCGCGCATGTTGATGGATCAGGAGCGGTGGGTGCCGAAACGTTTCTTGCCCAGCAAAAGATGTTTGATTGTCCCGATGATCCCGCGCCCAATAACCCCGACTGCAGCCAAACAACAAGCAACCCAACGGCTCCCTTCAACTCAGGCGGCCCGGTTGTCATCTCCTACTTAGTCAATGCCTATTTTGTCTTCGGGCTGACGGAAGGCGGAGTGACATCTCCGGCAGAGACCATTTATATCACCGAGCGCCGCAGTTCTTCGTCATCCAGTGCCGCCGACTCTTACTGTGATGACATTTACCACCCCTGGTTTGATGCCTCCAACCCACAGCCGTCGGCGGATGTCCCGTCGGGCAACGAGATGGACCCCGCACAGGGCGCAATTGCGGCCACGCGGCACAGCGGCGGCGCAAACTATGTCTTCGCGGATGGACATTGCGGCTGGAAGATATTCAGCCAAACGCTCCTGCCGGTCAATCGCCACGTTCCTGCACTCTAAAACCGCCCGCAACAGCAAAGGCACGGGGCAGTGCCCAGCGGCTTTTTGTTTGTCGTCCCTTTGTCCACTCGACACGCACGGCTTTTCAGGCAACGTGCAGGTGTTTCTGCTCTCAGAGCCGAGCCGTTTTGCCCGCGTTTTGTGTCTATGATAACACGCTTTGCGCCCGAAGCATGCGCCGGTGGCAAAAGCGTTGCCAATGCGTTTTTACGGCTTTATTCGCCTGTACCAACGACGGATGAAATTGCTGCGTCGTTGGTCATAGCTTGCAAAGCGCTGGCGCTACGAAAGACACGCCTTTGCAAAAGGGCTTCACAGAGGAAGTATTCTTGGGCAGCATCGGAACGCAGGAAGCCGCCCAGGTGTTGAAAAAGTATCGGGGAGCATCAAGCCAGCAGCACTGCCGCTGCGAAACATACGGCCTCCTGTTTGCGTAGAAAGAAGAAAGATTGACGCTGCCAAGCAAAAGTCGTTTTATGACCACGCCCAAATGTGTGGTATACTGAGGCATTACTTAGGGCCTGTGCCCAAGGTATCGGATTTAGAAGTTTCTTCCCACAGAGGCTGTGCGGAAGGAGGGATTGTTGAACGTAAACAAGATTGGACGATGGCTCATTCCCATCGTCGCCATACTGAGCGCACTTTATTTCTTCATGCCTGGACGCGCAGGCATGTTCCGCAATGGCGCGGAGCCGACCACGCTCAAATACAGCGAACTGCTGTCGAGTGTCGCCAACCACGAAATTACGGACGGTTCCATCGACAAGAACACGTTCCAGGGCTACCAAACGCAAACCGGTGGGCGTAAACGGCAAATCACCGTGGACTTGCCGCCGGACAATGCCCAGGAGCAAAGTCGCTTTCTTGCCCTGGCGACCGCTGCCGGTACGTCGGTGACTATCAAAAAGCCGTTTTTCTCCGACTCCGTCAGCCTGCTGATCAGCACATTCCTGCTGCCGATTGGGCTGATACTCTTCTTTTACTTCGTGTTTGTGCGCCAGGCGCAGAACGGCGGCAACCAAGCCATGTCGTTCGGGCGCTCTCGTGCCAAGCGGCTCACCGACAGCGTTCCCAAGGTGACCTTTGAGGACGTGGCGGGCGTGGACGAGGCCAAGCAGGAGCTGGAAGAGATTGTTGAGTTCCTGAAGAACGCCAAGAAGTTCCAGGCATTGGGCGCGAAAATCCCCAAAGGCGTCCTGCTGCTCGGCCCTCCCGGATGCGGCAAAACCATGCTGGCCCGCGCCATTGCCGGGGAAGCCGGCGTACCGTTCTTCCATATCTCCGGGTCGGATTTTGTGGAGATGTTCGTGGGCGTCGGGGCCTCGCGTGTCCGTGACTTGTTTGACACCGCCAAGGCCAACCGCCCGGCCCTCATCTTTATCGACGAGATTGATGCCGTAGGCCGGCAGCGCGGCGCGGGCATGGGCGGCGGGCATGACGAGCGCGAGCAGACGTTAAATCAACTGCTTGTGGAGATGGACGGGTTTGACGCCAACGCAGGCGTGATTATGATCGCCGCCACCAACCGGCCCGATGTGCTTGACCCAGCGCTTTTGCGCCCAGGCCGCTTTGACCGCCACGTCACCGTGGACACGCCGGATGCCAAGGGCCGCGAGGCCATTCTGAACGTACATTTGCGCGGCAAGCCGCTGACCGAGGAAGTCAATGCCGCCCTTCTCGCGCGCCGTACGCCCGGCTTCAGCGGGGCTGACCTCGCCAATCTGGTGAATGAAGCCGCTCTGCTCGCCGCCCGCCGCGACAAGACAAAGATTGACATGCTGGACTTTAATGCCTCGGTAGACCGGGTGATTGCCGGGCCGGAGCGCAAGTCGCGCATTATGAACGAGCAGGTGCGCGAGCGGGTGGCTTATCACGAAGTCGGGCACGCAGTTGTGGGCGAACTTCTGCCCCACGCCGACCCGGTGCATAAAATCACCATCCTGCCGCGCGGACGTGCCGCACTAGGCATGACCATGCGCCTGCCCACGGAAGACAAGTACCTGGTCACCCGGCAGGAGTTCCTGGATGAAATCTCGTCCCTGCTCGCCGGGCGCGTCGCGGAAGAAATTGTCTACAACGAAGTTACGACCGGCGCGTCCAACGACTTCGAGCGAGCGACGGCGATTGCCCGGTCTATGGTCTGCGAGTACGGGATGAGTGATCGCCTTGGCCCCGTCGTGCGCGGGACGCGGCATGGCAATCCGTTCCTCGGCAGAGACTGGAATGAGGAACGCAATTACTCGGAAGAGATTGCCGTTGAAATCGACCAGGAAGTGCGGGCGATTATTGACGAGTGCTACGAGAAGTCTCGCCAAATCCTCGTTGAGAACCGGCCCAAAGTAGACGAGATTGTGCGCGTACTCCTTGAAAAAGAGTCTTTGGAGCGCGAGGACTTTATTGCCCTCATGGAAGGCGCGAAGGCACCCGAGTCTGTCAGCCCGCCGGTCAGTCCTTCTACGCCCACGCAGGACGGCGACTCCAGCACAACTGTCAGCGCACCTGACAGCAAGCCGCGCCGCCTGCCGACCCTGCGTCCTGAACCGGCGTAGCGTTTGGCCCGCCGCATTGAAAGGATTACGAGGGCACGGGAAACCGTGCCCTTCGTTTGTGTCATGGATAACATCACTTATAAGTACCGCTTGTCGCGGCTTGTGCGCACGCAAAGCTCGGAGATATTTCTGATTTGGGAAGATGAGCGGCGCGTGGGCCAACTGGATTTGCACTACGCGCACACGACCATCCATGCCACCCTCGTGCTGGAAGCAGACCTGCCGGTCAACGCGGAAGAAGAACTGCTGTCGCAGATTGACGACGATATTGTCTCGTCTTACCTGCCTTCGTTTGAGCGGGAAGACTTCCTGGTCACTGTGTTTCGCGGCGAGGAAATCTCCACCTACAACGACTCGGCAGGGGCATTGGACGACCTGGAAGACGAGGATGGCTTTGACCCTGACGATGATGACGAGGATGATGGCCCCCGCCGACGCCGCGAGCGATAGCGCTGTATCAGCCGAAAGCCGCCGGAGATAACTCTCCGGCGGCCTTTTTTTGCGCCTTTGTTTTCCCCTTTTTGTGCCTGTGCCCTCGCGTAAACGCCGGGTTCTGCCGATAACAGCGGCAGGGCTGAGTGCCGTTCGCACCCACGCCCAGCGACGTTTGGAGGAAGAAATGGCTATGTCTGCAACTATGGGGGCCAAGAAAGAGCTGGGGCAATTGCTGGCGCAGGACGGCCTGCTCAGCCCGGAACAAATTACGCGCGCGCTCGCACACCAGCGCCAGACAGGCAAGCCGCTCGGCCAGGCCCTGCTGGATTTAGACATGGTGACCGAGGAAGACGTGACGCGTGCACGGGCAAAGCAGGTATCTTTGCCGTATGTCTGCATGCAGGACCTGGCCGTAGACAAGGCCGCGCTGGCCTTGATCGACTTCCAGACGGCACGGCGATGCCGCCTTCTGCCCGTCAAGTGCACGCCGGACGGAGTGCTGAAGATTATCGTCTCCACCTGGAACGCGCACGTTCTGGAGATTGCTACCAAGGCGGCGGCCCGGCACCGGCTGCGCGTCGCCCCTGCTCTGGCAACCGAAGCCCACGTTGTCGCCGCCATTGAGATGCATTATGCGGCCCTTGCGGAGCACGGCGTGCCGCCCACGCCCCCGGAAGCGCCGCTCGCTGAGCCTGCCGCTCCTGCCAAGCGCGCCTCCGACTTGTTCACCGATGGCTCGGGCCTGGCTCTGGTGCGCACCGACGACAGCCGCAAAGACGAGATTGACAGCGCTGGGGGCGACCAGCCCCTTGTGATCCAGTTTATCAACAAGCTCCTGGTGGATGGCGTCAAGCAGGGCGCGAGCGATATTCACTTTGAGCCGCGCCGCGATGCGCTGGAAGTACGCTATCGCATTGACGGCACCCTGCGGCTCGTGGACAGCGTGCGCCGCGATGTGCAGGCCGCCTGCGCCTCCCGCATCAAGATTATGGCCGAGATGAACATCGCCGAGCGCCGCTTGCCCCAGGATGGACGCATCTCGGTCACGGTGGACGGACGCGATATTGACATGCGCGTCTCATCGCTGCCCACCCAGCACGGCGAAGCTTTGGTTTTGCGCATCCTGGATAAGTCGGGCGTGCGGCTGAGCCTGGACCAGCTTGGCTTTTCCACGCGCAACCTGAGCGTCTTAGAGGCTTTGATCCGCAAGCCGCACGGCATCTTTCTTGCGACCGGGCCGACCGGCTCGGGCAAAACCACCACTTTGTACAGCGCGTTGCAGGCTGTCCATGCGCCCGATGTTAATATTATTACAGTTGAAGACCCTATTGAGTACGAGCTGGACAGCATCCGCCAGTCCAATGTCAACGAAAAGGCCGGGCTGACATTTGCGCGCCAATTGCGCGCGATTTTGCGCCAAGACCCGGACATTATCTATGTCGGCGAGATACGCGATGCCGAAACCGCCGAGATTGCCTTTCGTGCCGCCCTGACCGGGCACCTTGTGTTCTCATCGCTGCACTGCAACGATGCCGCCGGAGCGATTACCCGCCTGCTCAACATGAACGTAGACCCGTTTTTGGTTGCCTCTTCGGTCATCGGGATCATGGCCCAGCGATTGGTGCGCAAAGTCTGCCCGTACTGCGTCCAGCCGGTTTTGCCCAGCGCGTTGGAGTTGTCCGCTTTTGGCATTGACCTGAGCGCGCCCGGCGTCGGCCATCCGCGCTTCCGGCAGGGGGCAGGCTGCGAAGCCTGCGGCGGGACCGGCTACAAAGGCCGCTGCGGCGTGCAGGAACTGATGGCGATGGATGAGGAAGTGCGTGCGATGACCCTGGCCGGCGCGACTTCCGGGAAAATCCGGCTGGCGGCGATGGCGCGCGGCATGGTGCCGATGCGCGAGGATGCCGGGGCGAAAATCCGGCAAGGCATCACCACGTTTGACGAGGCCCGCAAGCGCGTCTTTGTTGACGAAGAGGTGGAAGGGTAGCCCGCCCATCAAACAGCCCCATTGACGACAGCTTACGCGCGCTTTGCCAGCCGGGCATAGCGGCTTTTCCAAGGCATTCTCAGCCATAACCAACGACGGAACAAAACCATCCGTCGTTGGTTATGGCTTGAAACGCGTTGCCGACGCCTGTGCAAAGCGGGTGCCGCGCCCGCAAAACAGGCGCGAAGCCGCGTCACACTCACGGCTTTTCAAGTTTTCTTCCCCTGTCTTCCAAGTTTCCTTGCTTGACAAACTTTGCCGAAATCGGGGTACAATCGGCAAGTTATGGACTTTCCCACGCCCAGCCTCACCCTGATTACCGACCGCAAACTGTATCGGCCCAATGCCGACAAAAGCGGCAATCCCCTGTCTTTGGTGGAAGCGGCGATTGCGGGCGGCGTCAACATCGTGCAGTTGCGCGCGCGCGGGCAGGCGGGCGACGATCTGGGCCTGTACGCAGTCGCCCTGCGCCTGCGCGAGATGACTTCGGGCAAAGTGCGGTTTGTCGTGACGGGCGATTTGGAGCTTGCCGAGAAAGCCTTCGCCGACGGCGTTTTGCTGCCCGAGCGCTCCTACAAGCCTTCGGATGCGCGCACTTATCTGCGCGGCGACACGGGCAAGGGCGGCGGGCTGTATGTTGGGGCCTTTGCGCGGACAGTGACCGGGGCCAGCCGGGCCGAGCGCGGCGGCGCGGATTATGTGCAGGTCGGGCCGATTTTTGACAAAAACGCCGCCCCCGATGCCGAGCCGGGGCTGACGCTGATCCGCAAAGTTAAGGATGCCGTGCAAATCCCCGTGATTGCCTTTGGCGGCATTGAAACCCCGGAGCAGGTCGGCGATTGTCTGCGTCAAGGCGCAGACGGCGTGGCTGTTGCGACTGCTGTCACCCACGCGCCCGACCCGCAGGCCGCTGCCGCCGCCCTGCGCGCCGCCATGGATGCCGCGTGGCGTGCCCTCCACGGGTAACCAATGCCGCGTGGCGTGCCCTTCACGGGTAACCAATGCCGCGTGGCGTGCCCTCCACGGGTGATAACTGCCGCGTCTTTGTGCTGCGTATTCTCGCCGCCTGCCCTGCAATATCCCGCCCCGTGCGCTTTTTCGGTTGACGAACCCTGCCTGGTGTGGTAGGATACAGCATGCGCCTTTTCCCCCGTATTTCGCTCCCGGCGGCCTCGCTGCTTCCTCGTGCCCTGTGCCTTTCCCTGTGCCTGCTGCCCGCGTTGTGCTCTGCGGGCGAGGCGTCGGCGAGGCATCACACGGCCTCCCACTCGCCCAAGGCGCACGCCAATGCCGTCCACCTCGCCCGGCTTGCCGCCCAGGAAAAAGCCGCCTGGCGCGAGCATCTTGCCAAAGTGCGCGCGCTGCCCCACGCCAAACGGCTGGCCGTGAAGCGGGAAGACAAGCACTTCAAGCGCCTGGCCGAAAAGCAGCACCTGGCCCGGCTGGCCCAGCAAAACGCGCACGCGGCTCGGCTGGCAAAGCTTCAGGCGCACAGCGCGCGCCTGGCGAAACAAAGCAAAAGCAAGAACGGGCACCTCGCGAAACTTGCGGCGCACAATGCCAAAGAGCAGCATCTGGCCCTCGCTGCCGCGCACCACCGCGCGCTGGCCGCCGCTGCCCATCACCCCGCGCGGCTCAGCAAAACAGCGTCAGCCCATCAGGCGCATCTTGCCCAACTTGAGGTTCTGCATGCGGCTCATATGCGGGCGCACCAGGCTGTTGCCTTAGCCCATGTGCGGGCGCACCAGGCTGTCGGGGCTGCCCATCAGTCAGCGCATGACATCCGGCTCGCCCAAATCCAGGCCAAGCACTTGCAGCAACTGCGCGCGCATCAGCAGGCGATTGCCCAGCGCGCCCTGGCCCACCAAACGCATCTCTCGC
>JAABUJ010004321.1_pt1 | contig 15021 bp, 12 predicted proteins | sample 5559131 | NCBI WGS metagenome assembly JAABUJ01 (sample SAMN10711875, study PRJNA513366) | rock metagenome | isolation source: Antarctica rocks | place: Antarctica: Victoria Land, Mt New Zealand nord | collected 2016-01-07 | reverse complement strand
GCTGGCACACGGTCCCGCGCGCCGAAGTTGATGCAAGCGGCGGGCCTCGAATGGGCCTGGCGTCTGGCTTGCGAGCCGCAGCGGCTGTTCCGGCGCTACCTCGTCAACTCTTGGCGCTTCCTTTGGGTGGTGAGCCTCGACATTTCCGGGGGCGGCGCCTAACCGACCCGATCCCTGATGCGACACTGGACGGATGATGAAATGAACATGCAGATCAAGGTCGCCGGCACGAGACTGCGCGACGAGCCGGGCGATGCTCACGAGGCACGGCATGTCGCAGATGCGGGCAAGATCGTCCCGGTCATCATGTGCGGCGGTGCGGGCACGCGGTTGTGGCCGGCCTCGCGCGAAAGCATGCCTAAGCAGTTCATCCCGCTGTTTGGCGCACTGTCGAGCTTCCAGACCACTGCGCAGCGTGTCGCGGGCGAGCACTTCGCCCGCCTCGTCGTTGTCGCGACGAGCGACGTCCGCTTCATCGCGGCCGAGCAGCTCCAGGCGATCGGGGTCGAGGCCGACATCGTGCTCGAGCCAGAGCGACGCGACTCTGCCGCAGCCGTCGCGGTTGCGGCCTGTCTGGCGGCGCGGCAGGATCCTGAAGCCGTTGCGCTGATCCTGGCGGCCGACCATCTCGTGCCCGATACCGACGCCTTCGTGGCGGCGTGCCGGGCTGCCGCCGAAGGCGCGCGCGCCGGCCTCATCATGACGCTCGGGGTCGAGCCGACCGAGCCCGCCACCGGTTATGGCTATATCCAGCCCGGCGCAGGGGTCGGCGAGGGTGCAGTCCGCGCCGTCGAGCGCTTCATCGAGAAGCCCGACCGCCAGACCGCCCTATCCTATATGGAACAGGGTTACCTGTGGAATAGCGGCAATTTCCTGTTCCGCGCCGACGTGATGGTGGCCGAGCTACGCGCCTTCGTGCCCGCCATTCTCGCGGCCGCCCATGCCGCTGTCGACAAGGCCCGAACCGATCTCGACTTCATCCGGCTCGACCCCGAAAGTTTCGCGGCCTCGCCCAAAACCTCGATCGACTATGCCGTCATGGAATGCACCGAAAAGGCCGGCGTGTTGCCGGTGTCGTTCGCTTGGTCCGACATCGGCACCTGGGGTGCCATCTGGTCGGCCTCGGCCCAGGATTCGGAAGGCAACGCGCTCCGGGGCGAGGTGGAGGTCGTGGACACCCGCAAGAGCCTCGTCCACAGCCACGACATGCTGACCGCGGTCGTGGGCCTCGATGACGTGGTCGTGGTGGCGACCCGCGATGCCGTGCTGGTGACGTCCCGCGACCGCTCGGACAGCGTTAAGGACCTCGTCGTCCAGCTCAAGGCCAAGCATCGGCCCGAAGCCGACGATCACCTGCTCATGTACCGCCCCTGGGGCTCTTACCAGCGCATCGACGCGGGCGCACGCTTCCAGGTCAAGCGCATCACGGTGAAGCCGGGGCATCGCCTGTCCCTGCAGAAGCACTTCCATCGCGCGGAGCACTGGGTGGTGGTGCGCGGCACCGCAGAGGTGACGGTGGGCGACGAGGTGATCCTGCGACACGAGAACGAGGCCGCCTACCTGCCCATCGGCTGCGTCCACCGGCTCGCCAACCCGGGCAAGATCGACCTCGAACTCATTGAGGTTCAGGTGGGCAGCTACACGGGTGAGGACGACATCGTTCGATTTGAAGACGTGTACGGCCGCTAACGCGTCCGCGAGCCAGCACCGAAACCGTCGACGACCTTCGACCGGCCCTAGCCCCACTTTCGGAGAACCCCGATGAAGCCCGTGTCCGGTCTCGTCCCCAACAGTTTCGCATCCGAGACGCAGCCCATGGTCAAGCCGACGGGCTTCCGGGAATATGACGCGCGCTGGCTGTTCCCGGAGGAGCTGAACCTGCTCGGCGCGCAGGAACTCGGCCTGGGGCTCGGCACCATGCTGCGGGCGGACGGCATCCGCGACATCATCACCGGACACGACTTTCGCGCCTATTCGGCCTCCATCAAGCACGCGCTGGCGCTCGGGCTGATCCGGGCCGGGATGCGGGTCCACGACATCGGGCTCGCCTTGTCGCCCATGGCCTATTTCGCCCAGTTCGCGCTCGACGTGCCGGCCGTCGCCATGGTGACGGCCTCGCACAACGACAACGGCTGGACCGGCGTCAAGATGGGCCGGCAGCGGCCCGTCACCTTCGGCCCGGACGAGATGGGCCGCCTGCGCGACATCGTGCTGGGCGGCGAGGGTACCCCTGCGGACGGCGGCTCCTACCGGCCAATCGAGAACTTCCCCGAGCGCTACCTCGCCGACCTGCTCGAGGGCCGGTCCATCGCCCGCAGGCTCAAGGTGGTGGCGGCCTGCGGCAACGGCACCGCGGGCGCCTTCGTGCCGGGGCTGCTCGAAGCGCTCGGCTGCGAGGTGGTGCCGCTCGACACGCACGGCGACTTCACCTTCCCGCGCTACAACCCGAACCCCGAGGACATGCATATGCTCGAGGCCATGGCCGAGAAGGTCAGGGAGGTCGGCGCCGACGTGGGGCTCGGCTTCGACGGCGACGGCGACCGCTGCGGGGTGGTCGACGACGAGGGCCACGAGATCTTCGCCGACAAGGTGGGCGTCATGCTGGCGCGCGACCTGTCGGGCCTCCACCCCGGCGCGACCTTCGTGGTGGACGTGAAGTCGAGCGGGCTGTTCGCGACCGACCCGGTCCTGCTGAAGAACGGCGTCAAGGCCGATTATTGGAAGACCGGCCACAGCTACATCAAGCGCCGCGTGTCGGAGCTCGGCGCCCTGGCGGGCTTCGAGAAATCGGGGCACTTCTTCTTCAACACGCCGATCGGGCGGGGCTACGACGACGGCCTGCTGACCGCCATCGCGGTGATCGAGATGCTCGACCGGGCACCCGGCAGGAGCATGGCCGATCTCTACCGCGACCTGCCGAAGACCTGGGGCTCGCCCACCATGTCGCCGCACTGCGCCGACGAGCGCAAATACGGCGTCGCGTCAGCGGTCGTGGCCCGTTTCGAGGCCATGGCCAAGGCCGGCGAGGGCTTCACGGGCCAGCCGATCCGCGACGTCAACACGGTCAACGGCGTCCGGGTGACGGTCGAGGACGGCACCTGGGGCCTCGTGCGGGCCTCGTCGAACAAGCCCGAACTGGTGGTCGTGGTCGAGAGCCCGGTGTCGGAGGCCCGCATGCGCGCCATGTTCACGGCCATCGACGGCGTGCTGCGCGAGAACGATGGCATCGGCCCCTACAATCAGACGATCTGAGGTCGCCATGTCGCGCAACACGGACCCGACCGCCATTGATCGGCGCGCCTTGCTGGCGGGCGCCTGCCTGCTGCCGCTGGCATCCGGCGCCGTGCGGGCGGCGTCGGCCGACCCGCGCTTCTGGGTCAATGTCAATTTTCAGGGACTCGAGGGCGGCTCGACGATCCCGGGCCGCGAGGGGACGGATTATTTCGCCGCGAGCCCCGACGACCTTCGCTACCTAGCGGCGCGCACCACCGGTTCGTCGCGGCTGCCCTTCCGCTGGGAACGGCTCCAGCGGGAGCTCGGCGGCCCGCTCGATCCGACCTACCTCAAGGAGATGTCCTCGGTGGCCGATGCTGCCGCGCGCGTTGATCGGGCCGTGTTCCTCGACTGCCATAATTATATGCGCCGCTCCGTCAGCGGCGTGGACCACATCGTCGGCGCGAAGGACAGCGTCCTCACGGGCCAGCACCTCGCCGACCTGTGGCACCGGCTTGCCACGGCCCTGGCGCGCCATCCCGGTGTCAGCGGCTGGGACATCATGAACGAACCTCACGACCTCGGCGACGGCCAGGACCTCGCCGCCATCATGCAGCTGTCGGTCGACGCCATCGACGCGGTCGAGACCCGAAAGACCATCTATGTCGAGGGCGACGGATGGTCTTCGGCCGCCAACTGGGTCGCTAAAAACCCGGGCTACCCGCTGCGCGACGCCCACGACCGCATCACCTATTCGGCCCATTGCTATCCAGACCCGGACGCCTCGGGCACGCATTACGATTATGCAGCGCTGACCAAGGCCGGCCTTCCCGATACGGTGCTGGTGGACCGGACACGCGACTTCGCCAAATGGTGCGCCGACCGCGGGCTGCGAGGTCATGTCGGCGAGACCGCCGTCGGGCGCGACGACACGCGCTGGTTGACCGTGCTGGACAAGGGTCTGGCATTCTGGAAGCAGAGCGGCCTCCCCATCAATCTGTGGCTCTTCGGCGCCCATTTCGGATCCAACCCTTACAACCTCTACCCCGTCGACGGTGTCGAGGCGCCGCAATGGCGCGTGATCGAGCGGCATCTCGCGGCCTGACGGCCCTGGAAGGATTCGATCAGGATGGCGAGCAGTTTCGTCCGCAATTCGGTCGTGAATGCCGTGGCCGGCATCTTCACGACGCTCGGCGGGTTTCTCGGCACGATCCTGGTGGCTCGCCTGTTGGGCGTCAGCGGAACCGGCATCGTGGCCTTCGCGACCTGGGCCGTGACGATCGCCGTGATCGTGTCCGATCTCGGCCTTACGGGCTGCCTGCCCCGTTTCCTTCCCGAACTGCTCGCGCAGGGCGAGGACGGCGCAGCGGACCGTCTGACCTATAGGCTTTTCAGATCCTTCCTGGGCTATATAAGCGCTATTGCGCTGTGCTTTGCGCTTTATGCCGCATGGCTCTTTTGGCGCAACCCAGATGCCTTTAGCTGGACCGTTGCGGTCGACACCTACAGCACCTCGCCGCTGTTCTGGCTTCTGGTGGGCTTGGCGGGCGTCGTGCAGGCTCTCGGCAACTTCGCGACAAGCTGGATCAAGGGCCTGCAGGACTTCGGGATGCTGGCTCGGGTCGCGCTGGCCAGCTGTCTCGTCCAGGCGCTCGGCACGGCATTGGGCGCCTCGCTCTTCGGCGTGACGGGCGCCATGGTGGCTATGGCGGCCGGTGCCCTCATGCCGGTCGCCATCCTGGTGCAGCTACCTAGCGCAAAGGGTCCGATCTCGGCTTCGCTTCGGCGCAGGGTCACGCGGTTCTCCCTGGAAACTTGGGGCAGCTACATGCTGACGGCGTTCTTCGCGTCGCGCATGGAGGTCTTCTTCCTGGAGCGCAGCTGGGGCAGCCACGCGGTCGGGCTGTTCACGGTCAGCCTGACGTTGTCGAACCTAGCGACGCAGGGTCCGCTCCTGCTCACCGGCGCGCTACTCCCGCGCCTTTCGGACCACATCGGTCGGGACGAGGGAGACGAGGCCCGGCAGGTCTATGCGACGAGCGTCCGCCTGATGGCGCTGCTGGTGTTCCCCGCCTGCCTCGGCACGGCGGCCATCGCCCCGGTTCTGCTGCCGCTGATGTATGGCCCGGCTTTCGCGCCGGCCGTGCCGACCGCGACCATCCTGCTCTGCGCCGCGGCCTTCGTGGCCACGGCCTCGGTCGCGGCCGTCTACCTGATCGCGGTGGAGCGCACCCGCTTCCTGCTCGGCACGGCGGTCTTCGGGGCCGCCCTGTCGATCTTGGCCGGGCTGACCATCGTGCCGGCCTTCGGCCCGATAGCGGCCGCCTGTAGCCGCGGCGGCGTGCAGGTCGCGATCGCGGGCGCGACGCTCTGGTACATGTACCGCCACCTCCGTTGCCCGACGCCCATCGCGGTCCTGGCCAAGCTGCTCGCTGCGGCGGGCCTATGCGCCGTCGTGGCCCGACTAATTGTCCTGGCGATGCCGAACGGCACGGGCGTTGCCGCCGCTATCCTGGCCGGAGCCCTCGCTTACGCGTTCGGGATCCGCGTCATCCGTCCACTGCCCGACCAGGACATCGAGAAGCTGCGCGGGGTCGTATTGTCGTTGCCACGCCCGTTGCGCCCCGCTGCTCATGCCGGGCTGCAGCTCATATGGTCGTGACCTCGAAGGAAGCCCATCATGCTTGAACGAACGGGGACGAGGCCGCTCAGGGCCTGCCTCATCACCGGCTCGCCGGAAGCGGGTCGCTGCGGCATTCACGACTACACGTCGAACCTTGGGCGCGCGCTCGAGCGTCAGGGGGTCGATGTCGAATTGAACGATCAACGTGACTGGTCGGCCGCTGGCACTCTGAGCCTCGCGCAGCACCTCCGGCGGAACGCGCCCGACATCCTGCAGATGCAATACCCGATGATCGTCGGCTGGCGCAGCCTGGGACCCCACGCCACGGGCTTCTTGAACCGGATCCCGCAGGTCGTCACGCTGCATGAATTCACGACCTTCGACCGGTTCCGCCGCGCTTCCCTTCGGGCCTTCACCATCACGGCCTCGCGGATCGTGATGACCACGGCCTTCGAGGCGGCACGCTTCCATGCGCAGTTTCCTGGCGCGCGCGCCAAGACCTCGATCGTCCCGATCGGCAGCAACGTGCCGTTCAGAGCGGACATCGAAGCGCCGCGAGAGCGCCGGACCGTGATCTACTTTGGGCAGATCAAGCCCTTGAAGGGCCTCGAACAATTCATCGAACTCGTTCTCGTCGCCAGCGCGAAACGACTGCCTTGGGATTTCCAGATCCTCGGCGCGCCCGTCAGTTGGGCCAAAGACTATCTCGCCGAGATGCGCCGCAAAGTCGAGGGTGCCCGGGTCGAGTGGCTGCTCGACCGAGGCGACGACGAGGCGGCCGACCTCCTGTCCCGCGCCAGCGCGGCCTATCTTCCCTACCCGGACGGCGTGTCGGAGCGGCGAGGAAGCCTCATCGCGGCGCTCGGCAACGGGGCTCCGGTCGTGACGACGACGGGGCCGGATCAGCCGGCCGACATGGCGGATGTCGTCCTTTTGGCGGCCGACCCGGAAGAGGCCTGCACGCGCATCGAGGGACTCTTCGCCAACGGCGCGCTGGAACGACGGCTGCGCGAGGCAGGGCCGACCTATGTCGGGCGGTTCGACTGGGACAATATCGCGGACCGTTATATCGACATCTATCGCCAGATCGCACGGACGGCCGTCCGCGCGGAGATGGCCGGATGAGCGCGCTGGCGGGCTCGCAACAATCCCGTCTCGATGTGCTCACCGTCGACGAAGCCCGCGCCGTGATCGGGCGGGCGCTCGGCGGCCCCGGCGCCCAGCCCCAAATCATCGTCGACTTCGACGAAACGCTCTGGCTGCGGAACACGACCGAGGAATACCTGAACTCGCTCCGGCCGCGGTTCCTGGCGCTCGCCATCCTGCTCGTCATCGACGCCGTCCGGCCCTGGACCTTCCTCCGGCACAAGGACGCGCGGCTGCTCTACCGCGACTGGATCAGGGCCGCCGCCTGTACGGTGCTGATGCCGTGGAGCCTGGTCCTGTGGCGGCGCGGAGCCGGCGAGCGCGCGCGGCGCTGGCGGAACGGCACACTGATAGAGTGGCTCGGCCGGGAGGGACGGCGGCCGCTGCAGGTCGCGACTCTCGGCCTCGACGTCTTGGTACGGCCCATCCTGGAGCATATCGACCCGACCGCGGAACTGATCGCGGCCGGGAGCCTCTGGTCGGGGTATCGCATCCGGCAACTGGGCAAGAACGCCTGGATCGATGCGCGCCATGCCGGCATGGTGTCGGACGCGGTCGTCATCACGGACAGCGAGCACGACGCCGACATCCTGGCCGGAGCCGGCACGCCGGTGCTGGTCAAGTGGCCCGACGCGGAATATAGGCCGGCCTTCGCGGAGAGCTACCTGCCGTTCCTCTATACGCAGCGGGCCAAGCGCCCGGGCGAGAACTACATGCTCTACGGCTTCCTGCTGGAGGACATGGTCCACCTTTGGCTCGCTTTCGCATGGATCATGGCGCAGCCGCTGATCGGCGCCATAGCGCTGCTCCTGATGCACCTCGGCTTCTTCGCCGTTTATGAGCTCGGCTATCAAGAGAACGACGTCCTCGCAGTCCGGCATGAAGCCAAGCCAACGTTGAAAGCGCAGGCTGCCGCCTATGTGGACCGCGTCAAGCCGCTCCTCGCCTGGCTCGCGGCACTCGCCCTATCGCTGCCCGGACTGGCCCTCCTATGGCGCTTCGACCCGGCCTCGCTCACCACGACGGCATGGGGCCTCGATCCGGCACGATCCTTCGGGGTGCTCTGCGCCGCCTGGATCGCCTATCTGGTGTTCCAGCGAGCGTCGTTCTGGATCTACAATCGGCTCGACACGAATTCGCGCAGCCTGGCCTATGTGGTGTTGCAGGTCGTGCGGCTGAGCGGTTACGCGGTGCTGCTGCGCGTCAACCTGGTGGGCGCCGCGATCCTGCTATCCCTCGTGCTGGCCCGCTGGGTCAAATACATCGTCTATCGCGATATGGGGCGGACGCTGGCGGAGTCCCAGCGCGTGCTCATGCTGGCCTTCTTCGTCATCATAGCGAGCAGCCTGCTCTCCGTGGACACCACCGCCTTTTTCAGCCTGCAGGCCGGTGTCGCACTGGTTTGGCTTGCGATCTACTCGCACCAGCGCGTCCGGCAGATCGGGCGCGGGATCAAGCTGCACCGGAATTGAACCTTGGATCAGAGAGAGGCGCTTCCCGAGCGCGCCCTTTCCCAAATCGGATATCGAAGCCCAAGAGGATCGAATGGCTGAACTTACTCCGGTAGCATGGCTAGAGCTTCTCGACGGCCGCCGCGGAATTGCCGCTCTCCTAGTCGTTCTATTTTACTTCGCCTCTACGCATTTGACGAGCTTAATTACTGATCAGCACACTTCACCATCATTGGTGGCTGATACACCTGTTGCCATCCTATACAACGGTCAATTTGCAGCAATCCTCTTCTTTGTCCTTAGTGACATGGTCGTATCGAACTCTACCGCGAAAACGCGAGGCGCTAAGCCACAGGATTGCGGCGCGGCGGCCTGCAAAATGACGAAGGCCGCCGGCGGAACTTTGGGCGCTACATAGAACCTATTGAGCAAGTCGGTTCCACACAGTGACAGACGATGGACGGACCTAAAATGGAACTAGATTACGCCCGCCATTATAGGAAGTGGCATCCTAATACCGACGAACATTACGAAAAGTCAGCCGCTTTCGAGGCTCAGGACATCGAGAAATTTCTCCCCGGAGAATATGGCGCACCTATATTAGAGTTTGGCGCCGGCATGGGGCTTTGTGTGTTCGCGCTTCGAAACCTTGGATTTACCAATGTTGTTGGCATCGACTCTGATCGGTCTCAGGTGGATGCAGCGCGATCTCGCCAGCTCCCAGTCGAGCTGGTGCCCCTTCCTCAGACGTTGGACTGGCTCCAGCAAAGACGAGGGACATTCGAATTTGCGTACGCAATTGACGTGCTTGAGCACATCCCACGCGCGCACATCGTGGACGTTATTCGAGCTATCGCCGAAAGCTTAAAACCTGGAGCAGCTTTCGCGTGTCGTGTACCCAACTGTAATTCTATCGTCGGCATGCGTCAAAGGTATATTGACTGGACACACGAGATTTCTTTCAGTCCTGAAAGCTTAGATTTCATATTGTATAACGGGGGTTTTGCTCAGGTTGTGATTTCAGAAGCCACAATCCTCCCCTCCTTGGAGTGGGTGGATACGTTCGGGCCGCGTTGCGCGTTTTCTTTCGCTCGATTAGGAGACTACAGTATTTCGCCGAAGCCACGGGTGGGGAAAGAACATTGCCGCTTTCGTCAAACCTGCTCGCCATCTGCCGGCGATAGTTTGCGTCGGTCCGCGTCAGAATGTTCTCAGAGGGGACGCGGCATGGTCATCGACAGAAGGCGTCCTCGATCGCGAAGGCGCCGTTCGCGATGGCCGATGTGCTGATCATACGATAAGGTTGAACAGGAAAAGCCCACTCGAGCCCTCATGACCAAATCATCTGTAGACCGGTGCGCGCAGCTGGCTGCAATGGCCGAGGCAGGGTTATGACAGCAATACGCAGGCGCTCGACGTCCGATGGCGGCAATGGGCGCAGAACCCGGACCGGTCTCAATATGCCACTCTCGCGGCGCGAGCGCCAACGCGATGTAACGCTAGACGGCAGGCTCCGCGTGGGCTTCATGGGTCTCGACTTCGAGCGGAATGGCCTGCGCGACCTGATCGCGGCGATCGATGCCGACACCTCGCTGCAGTAGAGGGTCGCGTTGGAAGTGATCGGCCCCGGACGAGGCGACCTGCCCGACCGCTCTTACATGTCGCTTCATGGCTACATCAACAAGGACCAGGATCTCGACAAGCTGGTCGCCATACTGGATCGTTGCGACCTGGGCTACCTGTTCTCGCGATCGGAGGGAGTGCCGGGCTCGGTCCTGGAGTTCCTGAGCCGGGGCGTGCCGTGCCTCATCTCCGACATCCCGCCCATGCGGAGTCTCACGCATCTGCCGGGGGTCGTCAGCCTGCCCCTGGCGCAGGGGGCCGCGATCATCGGCGACACCTTGCGCGAGTTGCTGGCGTTGCCTGACCGCTTGCGATCGCTCAAGGCGGCCGCGGCTGCCTCGAACCTTGCGGGCTGGCAGGAGCAGGCGCAATGCATCGGGTGCTGGTGTCGGGCTTGAGGGTGCCGCGATGGGTCGACACATCGACGAGACATTGCGGGCCAGGGGCACGTCGCGAAACTCTGCGTGCCGAACGGGCGCATCTGGTGCCGGTGCTGGCGCGTGCACTTTGGGGCGGGATAGGGCAATGAACATCGATAGGGCGGGGCTGCCCGCGATGCGTGGGACGGGCCGAGAGGCGCGACCATGAACGCGCGACGCACCCTGGTGGTCGACCGCACCCACCTTGGCCGTCGGGCTTCGGGCATCGAGCGCATCACCGAGGAGCTGTTCTCCGACGAGGCGCTCCGCCCTCTGCCGGTGGAGGGCTTCGGCGCGTCCGGCACGGGGAAGCTCGCGGTGGCGGCGGCCCAGATGGCGAGGGTGCCGCTGGCCATGGCGGCGAGACCGTCCACTGTCTGGGCCTTCTCGGGCTTCCCGCCCTCGCCGTTGACGGCGCTGTTCCGGGAACGCGTCGTGATGTACGTGCACGACCTCTTCCTGATCACCCGCAAGCAGGACCTCAACCGCGCCGCCAAACTCTACATGAGCGTGCCGTTCCGGCTCGCGGTCGAGCGGCTGCGCTATTTCCTGGTCAACTCGGCCACGACCGGCGAGCATCTCGCGCCTTACGTCAAGCCGGACGCCGAGATCAGGCCCTACCGCCCGGAAGTCCGCAACGTCTTCGGCCTGTCGCCGAAGCTCGAGCCTCGCGCGCCTGGCGCCCCTCTGGTACTAGGTGCGGTCGGTACGGTCGAGCCGCGTAAGAATCTACTCGCGGCGGCCGCCATCGCGCTTGAACTCGGCCGCAGGCTCGATCGCGCAGTCGAACTCCATGTCATCGGCCGGGCCGGATGGGGCGACGATTACGAGGCCCTGTCGGCCATGCCGCATGTCAGGTTGCACGGCTTCCTGCCCGAAGCCGAAGCCAAGCGCATCATGGAGGGTTTCGACGCCTTGATCTGCACCTCGCATGACGAAGGCTTGGGCCTTCCTCTCATCGAAGCGCAATATGCCGGCCTGCAGGCCATCGCGCCCGATCAACCCGTCTTCCGCGAGGTGCTTGGCGGCTCGGGACTCCATATCGACCCCGGCGATGTGGCGACGGCGGCGGCCGTGCTCGAAGCCCGCTTCCGCGAAGCAGGGTGGCGTGGCCGCGCCGCCCTGGCGGCGGAGGCCAACATCGGGCGGTGGAACGCGCTCGCAGCGGGCGACCGGAGCCGGGTCATCGCCTTCATGTCCGAAAGGCTCGGGATGTCCGAAAGGCTTGGGCTTGGGCCGACCTGAGGCGGGCCGATACGCTGTGCGGCAGGGACGACCGAACCGGCGGTTCAGGCCTCGATGTTCTTCTTGGCCTCGATCCTGCGAATTCTGACGCTGAGCACTAGGCCACCCAGGACGTAACAGACCTGCAGGGTGAGGACGGACGCCACGGAGATCAGCGCCGCGAAACCGGACGGGACGCCCTGGCTCCACTGGACTGCGAAGGACATCGCGAAAGTCGATATCGCAACCAGAAACATCACCGGCCACCGGAGAGCCGTGGCGCAAGCGAAGCCGATCCCCGCCAGAGCTGCGAAATAGACCATCCGCTCGGCCTCCCAACGTCTCTCTTATTATAAGAGGCATGCTATTAAAGAGATCTTGTCGAGGCAAGGGCGGCGGCGAAAACTAGCCGCAATTCCGTCAAACATGGAAGCGGAAGTCCCGCGGCGTGAGGGCCGATGCGGACACGCCGAGCAGCGTGATCGTGTCGTGCCCTGCACTCTTGATGACGGTATCGCTTCCGCTCTGGCTCACATCGCTCAGAACCTGGGCGAAGGACGTGAACTCGGACGCTGGCAGGCTGAGCACGTCGTGACCGGGTCCTGAGGTGACGAATCCAGCTATGCTGTCGCGGCCGGCGTGAGGCTGGAACACGAACGTGTCGTTTGTCCCGAAGCCCGCGAGGCTATGAACGCCTCCCGCCAGAACGTTCAGGGTGTCGGACACGAGATTGCCGTTGGCATCGTAGCGGGTCTTCGTGGAACTCACGCCGAGCGCCTGCAAGGCGGATCCCGCCATGGAGGTGTCGGTCACTCCCCCGTCGGCATTCGCCGTCTCCGTCCATTGTAGGTAGACATTTCCATGCCCGTCATATTGGGTTGTGCCCAGGTAGGTGCCGCTGCCATCGTATGAATCCAGGCTGGCCTTGCATCCACGCCCCGCGATGCCGGTGGTGAGCGAGAAAGGTGCTGCGGCTTGTCCCGACAGACCATCGCCGCTGGTCGCGACGGCAGCGATGCCGCGATGGAAGCCGGCCCGGAAGGTGACCGGCAAGGCCCAGGTGCCGTCGGCCGCGACGGTGGCGGGCCCGAGATCGCGCCTTCCCGCAAGGACATGGACCGAGGCGGCGGTGTCCGACACCGTGCCGGTGAGGGTCACGTCCGTCGGGCTGGCGAAGGTCACGCCGGGATCGATCGTTATGACGGCGGCCCGCGCGGGCGCGGCATCGGGCGCTGTCGCCGGGATGGCCAGAAGGGTATCGAAGGTCGTGACGGGGGCCGGCGGGACGACGGCCTGCGCCGCCGATGGGCTTGCCGACGACGTGCGGGCGGCCGCCACGGACGCCGGCGCGGGTGGGGGGTCCGTGGTGGCGGCCGAGGCGTCCGGGGCGGTCGTGGTGGCCTGGGTGGTGGCGGCGACCGGCGCCGCGATGGGGTTCGAGGTAGCCGTCGGGGTTGCCGGAGCAGTCGCCAACGGCGTTCTAACCGCTACGGACACCGGCGCGGGGACGGGAGGCGTGTTGGGGGCCGGGGCGGCCGAGGCAGCCGGCACCGCCGTGGGGTTCGCGGTAACGGTCGAGGTTGCCGGGTGTGTTGCCACCGGCGTGGTAGGCGGCACGGACACCGGCGCGGGAGTCGTGGTGGTGGCCGGGGTGGCCGAGGCAACCGGCGCCGCCGTGGGGTTCGCGGTTTCGGTCGAGGTTGCCGGGTGTGTTGCGATCGGCGTGGCAGGCGGCACGGACACCGGCGCGGGTGCGGGAGTCGTGGTAGGGGCGGCCGCGACCGGCGCCGAGGTAGGGTTCGCGGCAGCCGGCGCCGGGGTGAGAGCGGCCGTCGTCGGCGTACTCGTGCCGGTTGCGGTTCCGCCGGACGTCGAGACGACGGACGCGGTGCTCCCGACCGTCGGCGCGCGGTGCTCGTATTTTTCGAGCACCTTCATCTGCCCGGTGTCGACGCCATTGGAGGGTTCGGCCGAATACATGTAGTTGCCCCACCAGGGGCCAGCGGCCCAGTAGGTGCCGCCCTGCCACACGTCCGCGTGCTGGCTCATGGTGGACAGCATGTCGCCGAGCGCCGACAGGCTCGTCGCGTCGCTCGCCGTGCCGAACTCGCCGAGGAACAATCTGTGGCCGGTGTTCTCGGCCCAGGTCGTGATGTCGGCGAGCCGCTGCGACCCGATGGTGTTCGACACGACGTTCTGGTGCGTGCCCGAACCGTCCGAGTCGAGATATTGGTGGACCTCAAAGACGTAGTTGTTGAGCGGGTCGTTGACGCCGCTGCCGATCACGCTGGCGTTCGGCCCCGTGGTCCAAGTCCAGGCTCCGTCATAGCCGATGCCGGGAACGAGGATTTCCTGCGAGGCGCCAGCGCCCCGGATGGCCGTGATCGCGGTGTTGACGGACTCGAGCCAGCCACTGGCACTCGACTGCTGGGGCTCGTTCATCAGCCCGAACATGACGTTGACGTTCGTCGCGTAATGGGCCGCGATCTTACCCCATAGATCGGCGAAGGCGCTGTTCGGCACGGCGCTGCTGCCTGTGGGTTGGCCGCCGTAATTGCCATAATCGTGGACGTCGAGGTCAACCTTCATACCCTTCGAGGTCGCGTAGTTGACGACATCGTCGATGCGGGCCAGTTCAGCCGGGTCGAGGGGGCTGCCGAGCGCCGGCTGGATGCGCTCCCACAAGAACGGAAGTCGGATGACGTTCATCCCGCTCGCCGCCTCGTAGTCGATCTCCGCGTGGGTGGGATAGGTGTAGCCCGTGCCGTAGGGTTGCCCGACGGCGCCGAATTCGCCCCCGGCGAGATTGACCCCGAGCAAGTCCAAATTTCCGCCACTCATGATGAACTACTGTGCAGGAGGAATCTAAAGCCTTATGGCTCTCTCATCTCTGTACAGGCTTGGTCTATAACGAAAAAAAGTCGTTTAAAATATTACCATGGATTTGAGTCATTACACCGTAAATCAACGGTTCCATCAATGTCCATGGGTAGGCAGCAACGCCCGTACCTGGGCGCCGGGGTCGCCACAGCACGTCTTCGTCAACCACCCGTGCACTGTTACCGCCGGACGACGGGGCGGCGTCGGCGCCTCTTTGGCGGGCCATCGCGGCGCAGCACTGCCTGTTGTCGTCATCCTGGTTTGCGATTCGGTCGGGCACCCGGCGGCTTCCGCGTAGGTGAGGATTGGCGTAATTACGGTTTCCGTCTGATTGACTCGGGGGGCGGGTTTCGAGGCCTGGGATTCCCAGTTGTCGTTTCCGGGGCTAGGTTGGCCTGCTTCCGAGGAGGCAGCGAGTGGCGAAGGTCAGCGATCATCTGAG
>JAABUJ010004320.1_pt1 | contig 15031 bp, 8 predicted proteins | sample 5559131 | NCBI WGS metagenome assembly JAABUJ01 (sample SAMN10711875, study PRJNA513366) | rock metagenome | isolation source: Antarctica rocks | place: Antarctica: Victoria Land, Mt New Zealand nord | collected 2016-01-07 | reverse complement strand
GCGGCACCAATCGAGCCACAACCCCTACCCGCCGCAATCCTTATTACCGACGTACCTCTCCTACAAGCCATTGTGCGAAAATTACTTGATAGCTCCGCCCGACTAGGCGCACGTCTGAACGAACAAATCGCCGAAGTGGAGGATCGCATCGTCGTTTTGAAAGGGAAACTGGGCACCGTTGAGGATTATGCAGCGGGGACCCAGAGCACCCTTGCGGAGGTGATCGATATACCAGGCTCCATTGTTGAATACCTAAGGGAAAACGGCAGGACGGCAGATGCAGAGGCGGTCGAGGCGGCGGAGGACGGGTGGATAGCACCGGATGTGGAGAATGAGAGAACCTTAGTGAAGCGCAAGGGCAAGGACGAAGAGATGGAGTAACAGGTGGAGTAACGTCAGGGGCTGACGTCTTTTTTGCGACCGGCAACTTGTTATGGCGCTGGCGCCTTCCTTCCCCGCACTACACTAATTCGCCATTATGGCCTTTCCTCGTTATCACCATTTCTTTCCGTTTAGGCGTTTGTTCTTGCTTTATTCGCCATTATGGGAAATTGCTCCTGCCCGCCTGCCCTTATGATGTCATAGTCAGACGACTATATAGCTGAGGCTCCTCGCCCACTTAGCAAGACAGCTTTTTACCTCTTGACATTACCTGACGGTAACAGAGACTGTCTTAAAGAACTTTAAGAAATAACAAATATCTTTATCAACATTGACAGTTAACAGTGAGAATGATGAATGAAGAAGACAGAATCTTATACATCTTTAAGAATATAAGAATAATAATTCATTATTAGAACATAAAAAGATCTGATGAATCTCAATAATATTGAGAAGCATAATTAAAAGCTATAAGTTAAATTAATAAAGTATAAGCACTACAACAGATAACTCACTAAGTTTTATATCTGATGAGCAGAGACTTATAAATGTTATAACTGTGATAAATCTAAATATCTTGTCAGAAATTGCAAGAAGTCTTAATAACAGAGAAAAGATGTTGCAGCAATGAATACAACAGTAGTGCATGACTGTCTGAGCTGAACAGTCTGCTATAATGATAATTGTTTTGTTTATATAAGCAGCAAAGATAAAGCTGAATGATACTTACAGCAATTAAAAGAAGATCAAAACAGCTATGACATGATAGATCAGTTAAAAGAATTAGTTATTTTAAAAAAAGTCATTAAGAATGATCTGAACAAGATTGAAGAGATTAATACTTATAAAACTCAGAAAGAAGACACTGCAGAAGCTTAAAATTAAAAAAATCTTATCTGAATGTATCTGAATTCAGATGTAAACTCAGAGAATATTGATAACTGAGAAGTTAATATGAAACTTAAGTAAAGCTATGAGTATCTCAAGAACTGATATTTAAAATGACACAAACACCTGCTAAAAGAACAGCAGCAGACACTTTAAAAAGAAGTTATCACTATTAAATGACATAAAGTAAAAATGACAGCTGTACAGCTAGAAGAGCTGACAACAATGATATGACTTGTGATATAAGATTATGAAATGTCAGAATGATTATAAAAAGATTATGAGATTGAGATATGTCTACTCATAGACTATGTGATGCTCACAAAAAAACATTAAATACATACAGTATTGAAAGATATAAATACTCATGCTATACTATGCTGTCTAGTGAAATCTCTAAACTGTGTTGTCTATGAGTACATCTTAGTTGAGAGAGTTAAGAAAAGAAGTAAAAAGAATGTTGACTGCAGTCAATATAAACAGAGTCTTCACTCAGTCTTTGATGCTAGTTCTACTCTGCTTTATAAAAGCAGCTAAAACATCATTTCTTAACATTCTTACTCAGTGAGACTGCACCTATTGACTCTCACTGACAACAAACATCAGATAACTAAATGCATTGCTAAAAGTTCAACAAATTATTTAAGAGTTCAACTAATTATCAACAGTGAGTTTCATAAATTCAATAAACTGTTTAAAGATTTATCTAAACAGAAGCTTAATAAGCTTGTCAACAATCATCTTTTAACTGAATACAAAGTCTATCTAAATCTGATTGCACTTGTGCAGATTACAGATGTTATAATAGAAGATATTAATGTGCTTTAATTACTTATATACATGTATGTTCTTAATTAGAGTCAAGACAGCTTGATTGTCTTCTCTGAGCTGAATGAATAAAGCTGCTTAATGAGCTTTGTTTTTTTGAATGCTTATGCAGTGCAAATTAATTTTAAGATATTTGCTTATATTCATGTCTCTTAACATCTGTTCAAGTCAGATCTCAGTCTTTGTGCATATTGACATGATTATGTATTCAGTCTCAATGATTAAGATGATAATAAACTTCTGTTTTTAACTTACTTACAATACTGATCTGTCTTTAAGCATATAAATATGTCTTAGAATTAATTTCTGATTCTGCTTGTCTGATGTATAGTTGAAGTCAGAGTATTTAAGTATTACTTGACTCTCACTAAAGCTGTACATGATGTCAAGATTGATAGTTGACTTTATGTATTGCAGTAGTCTCTTAAGTGTGTGTTTATAGTGCTTTACAGAATCACTGAAATATTGATTTAGTCAACTTAATGTGAAGATGATTTCTGACTGAGTATGAATTGCTGTATACATTAAGCTTTTAATTGTCTATTAATACTGTCTTTAATCTATTCTTTAATCAGTTAAGTCAGCAGAGTGAAAAGCATCATATTTATTAAGTGAAATGCTGATGACTCTATGCTTATCAGATTGCATATGAAGATTTTTTAGTATCTTATTTACATAGTGAGTCTGATTTAGATGCAGAGTTCTTATTTTGCAGTTATGTATAACTTAAATGTCAAGAATTTTCTGTGTCTCTTTTAAGTTCTTAACTTTGAACACACTCATAAGAGTCTGCTTGAATCAGTGAATATGTGATAGATTTACTGAAGTCACAACAATGTTATTTACATAAAGAAGCAGCATGATTCTTTTGACACTGTAAAGAAGAAGACAGAAATCAGTTTTGCTTTAATGAAAGCTTAACTTAAGCAGTTTAATGATACATTGTTTATGTCAGTTCTGTGTGACTTACTTAAGATCATAAAGACTGCACAGTATGCACAGAATACAATTAAATGCAATGTTAACTTCAGAAGAAAGTGCTATGTAAATTGTTTTCTTCAGAAAGAATTCTGTAAAAATGTTATTGACATCTACTTGATGGCACTTTAGGTTCTTGAGTGCAATGATGATCAGAAAGATTCACAGAGTGTTAAACTTAACAGTGAAGATAAAGATATTTTTATAGTCAACACTGTATGTCTATGAGAAGCCTCTTACTACAAGTCTTGTCTTAAGCTTATTTAAGAATTCATTGATGTTCAGCTTAAGTTTAAAGACTTACTTACTGATCACAATGTTGACTCTTCTTAATGATACAGTCTCTTCTTAAATTTCATTTACTGTCAAGACTGTCAGCTCTGCATAAATAGCATTCTTTTATATTTCTTCTTAAATTGAGTCTCTCACTGCTTCAGCATAGATAACAGATGTAGAAATGTCAGATCTGATTATAAAGTCTTTTTTGTCTGTAAAGAATGCTACAAGCATCAGCATAACTCTTAATATTTTAATTGAGAGCTCATCTGCATCTTAGTTATCATCATTATTTCTCTTTTATTTTAAGATCTCAACACACAGAAAGATTCTGACTTCTTTGATTATCACTATCTTAACTTAATCAGTGTTGATCTTTATATCTGATAACTTATCTAGATTGACTGCAGTCAACTTAGTCTCATAATATTTATCTTAAAGCTTATCAATCTTAACTATGATTAAGTCAGGCTGCATTTTGCTGTTTTAAGTTGTGAGTGCCTGATCTGAAACTATAACTTTTACAGTAATTAACTTTTTCTGTAAGCATTCAACAGATTTTCTGTCTAAAAGAATATTCAATGTCTGCTGTTGCAGTTTAAAATCAACAGTGTCTTTCTTCTCACTTTCAGCAAACTTTACAGCATAACTCTTAATGATGCACTTAAGATCTAAAACTCAAAGCTGATACTGCTTTGTGATTTTCTTAACATAACTTATAAAGACTTTTACTCATTCTCAATTCATAAACTTGTCACATCTGTCTTTAAATAGTAACTTAAGATCAATGTAGCTGTAGTACTTGCATTCTTATACATAAATGTAATTGATGAATGACTTTACATCAGTGAAAGCTTTCTTAAGAGTTATTTACTTATCATTAATTAAGAAATCAGTTGCTGTTCAATTATGAAGATAAGCATCTGTCTGTGCTGTCTGCACTTAGAACTTTATTGACAGTTATGTCTCTTTAATTATAGCATGCACTGAGTTCTCTATAATTCAGATGACTCTTTCAGCAATGTCATTCTGAATTGATATGTAAAGCATTATATACTGCATTATAATGTCAAGAGACTTGCATCAGTCATTTAAAGTGAATCTTAACTTCATTTTATTGTTACTTTATACAGCAAGAACCTTTGCATCAGTCTGAAGTTCAGTCTTCAGTTATTATTCTTGCAGTGTCTGTAAAGTCTCATTACATCACTTCAGCAGTATTATTTATGTCTTTTAGAAGTGATTATCTACTATTTTCAGAAAGTACTGATATTCATTAAATGACAAGAATAATGAGTTATATATGTCAATGAAGATAAGAACAAAAATATTAGTCTTTTTTTTGCTTACAGTGTAATCTCACTTGTTGATGAACTTAGTCAGAGCATAAATTTCATACATAATCTTATTGTTCTCAACAATGAGAATTGACTTTTCAAGAATTGTTATCTTATAAAAATCACACAGCTTTGTGAAATCAAGATGAGCAAATTGTCAATATTAAAGTCTGTAAGCTTTAATCTTTTTATTCAATAGTGCAGTGTCAACTTCTAAGAAATCAGTCATATTATTGTGCAAACTTACATCTGAAGCAGCTGCAGAAAAAGCAGTCTCTGAATGTAGTGTATATACTGCAGATATCAGAGCAAATTTATTAAGACTCTTTGCAATATACTTAACTATATAGACTCTGTCTTGCTTTAATGCTTCTATTAGAGTCTTATTATACTTATTACACATTCAAAAACAGTATTGATCAAAGCTTTCATACAGTTTCATTTTGTACATCTGCTTTCTTAAGAGAAGATTGATCTCAAGTTTAGACACATAAAGTGTTGAACTCAGTCTTACAGAATTTTCTGACTTAACTTATATAATGATCACTTCACAATAGTAAGAGTATAAATATCTTCTTTTAACTTTAATTTATCAACATCTCATTCATATAAGAGAATCACTGAAGAGTTAAAGTTAATCAGTTATATATGAGAAGAATTCAGAGTCTGCAACTCATTTAGATTTAAATATCTTACTGACAGTCTTTTTAAACAGAGCAGCAATTTTATCATTGACTTTCTTTTTCTCTTTAAATTCAAAGAAGAAAAAGTTATCATTACTGTCACTAACTTCTGTATTAAAGACTCTGTATCTTTTCTCTTTATCTTTATAGACTAACTTTTAATGCAACTTAACTGCAGTCAATCTGTACAGCTTGACTGCAGTTAATCTGCTTGCTTTCTTTTGAATGTCTCACTTAATGTCAGAAAGAAATTTGCAGTCTTGAATAAAGTGAAAGTTGTTGCAAAGAAAGCACTTAATGAAGTAACAAGAAAAATGATTACTGTCTGAGCTGAATGATCTATAATATTGTTGCTTAATATTTACTGTATAATAATTCAATAAACTGCAGTTCTAATTCATTGAATATTAATTTTCTTTCTATTTATCTGTTCACAAAGCAGTAACAGTCTCATCAGTTTTAAACTGTATCTCTTTCTTTTGAAGCTTCTGCAGATCTCTCTTGATGTTAAAATTGTCTTAAGTATTAATGATATCACAAATTATAATGTACTTATCTGACAGCACTTAAAGCAATATCTGAAACTATTGCTCTGATTTAAACAACTTAGTCATATTAAACTGAGTTGCAGCAATCTTTCTGCTAAGTTTACTTAGATAAGTTTATACTTCTTTAATGAATACATTATCTGACATCTTATACTCAATAAATCTCATTAAATATTGCCTTCTCATTATCTGCAACTTCTTCTTGTATTTGATCTTCAGTATGTCTCAAATATTCTTTGCACTTATCTTGTTTATCAGATATTCTTAATTATCAGTGTTGATGCAAATAGTAAGTCAATATAAAGTCTTTATATTGATTTTCTGACTTTCAAAGCTAAGATTGCTGAGAAAAAATGAAGCTGAGAATTCACTGACAGAAGTGTTAACTACTAAGATCTTAACAACATTTTATAAATCTTCTTCTATCAGCTATCTCTGCATGAGAGTAAATCATTGATTGCAGTTCTTGTGAGTAAGAATTGAAATGAGTCATTGCTTTATGAAGAAGTTGTTGAAGTTTATGATGGTAATAGTTGACACATAGTATAAGAAGTGAATAAAGTAAATAACAATGTATGTATAAAAGATAATGTAAGTAAAATAATAGAAAGCTTTTATGCCTCTCTCATTCTGTAAGACAGTAGTGCTTATTCATCTTACTAACTTATATTAAGCTATCAATAAACAGTGCTCTTTGAGCAACTATAAATACTGATTTTTGCTGAAATCAATTCTCTTTAAATCTTTCAAGTCAAACATACTCAGCTGTCAAAGATGCTTGTTTGTTTAACAGATGCATATCAAGCTGCTATTACTGTGCTGATTTTATTAAAGTCAGATTTATCACAAATCTTAATAGTCAGTAATACTGCTAAAGTCAGGTTCACTGTAAATCTCAAAAATCTGCAGACTCAGCTGCTGCATACATTAGAAGTATAGACTTTCTTTAAGAAGCTTCTTGTTAATTTGAGCTCATAATTTATTGAAAGATATGAATACTCATGCTATACTATGCTGTCTAGTGAAATCTCTAAACTGTGTTGTCTATGGGCACATCTTGATTGAGAGAGTTAAGAAGAAAAGTAAAAAGAATGTTAACTGCAGTCAATATAAGCAGAGTCTTCACTCAGCTTTTGATGCTAGTTTTACTCTGCTTTATAGAAGCAGCTAGAACACTGCTTCTTAACATACAGAAAAATACATGTTATCTGAGTTTCTTAACAAAGTGAAAGCACTAAAGAATCTTATTCAACACAAATATAATCAGTACAAGATGTATCAACACTTAAAACAAATCATCAGAAAGAGATCTGACAACTATGTAAAACTGATTATGACTGACAAAGAACTGACATAGTTCAAAGAACTATAAAGAAAGTTCACTGAATTATAAGATAAATTTTAAAGCACAGACTGAGCTTAAGAAACTTTGATAGAAGTTAAAAGCTTAAAGAAGTCAAAAAAATCTTAAGCTCTCTCAGTGAAACTAGAAACAAAGAAGCTTTTAATGTCTTAATGAATTGACAACAATTATAAGATATAAGTTGACATTAAGATATCACTGAAAAAACAACTTTAAATAATAATAGATTTAAGAGCAATCAATAACTTCATATTACAATGAGTAATTGAACAGCTAAAACTGATGCTGCAGTAAGTGTCTAAGTTTATATAAGTATCAATGATTAACAGAGAATACAAGTGAATTTATAAAGAAGTTTACATTAAAGCTATAATAAAGAACAATTTACAGAAGTTGAAACTAAATGTTTTTAAGTCAGTTAAGTATGATGCTATACTAGAAATGCTCTGATTACACAAAAACAACTTACAAATTGACTGAATTAATAAAGAACTCTATGTAACAGAAAACATATATAATATCTTTAAACAATCAGAAAAGAGCTTATCAGAGTATAAGTCTTAAAATTATGAGATACTGCTCATTGATGATAAATAACTAAAGTAAATATCACTTTACTTTATAAGTGAGAATTAGCTGAAGAAAGTTCAAGATTATTTTGCTGAGAATTTAAAGAAAGAATTCATTAAATCATTAAAGTCATCAGCAGAATATTCAATTCTATTTGTATTAAAGAAAGATGACATCAAGCAACTTTATATCAACTACAGATAACTCAATAAGATAACTTACTGAAATAGTTATTCTCTATTGCTGATAGAAGAGTTGCAAGACAGATTAAAAAAAAGTTAAATAGTTTATAAATTTAGATCTGAAGAAAGTGTACTACTGTATATATATAAAAAAGAACAAAGAATGAAAAATAACATTCTGAATAAGATACAGACACTATGAGTACACTGTTATGTTATTTAAGCTTAAGAATGTCTCAGTTATCTTTTAAAAACTTATCAATAATATATTAAGAGAGTATCTTAATGATTTTATAATTACATATCTTAACAATATTCTGATCTATTCAGACAATCTTAAAATGCATTACAAACATGTATGCAAGATTTTAGCAAAGCTTAACAAACAAGCTATGTATGTGAAAAAGTTAAAAAGCAGATTCAAAATCAAGAAAATACAGTTTTTAGAATATATTATTTGATCTAAACAAATTGAGAAGAATCTTAAGAAAATAAAGACAGTCAAAGACTGACTGATGTTAAAGAAAGTTAAGAAAGTACAAGTTTTTCTAAAGTTAATGAATTACTATCAAAAGTTTATATTTAACTACACAAGAATTGCAGAACCTCTTATGTGTTTGATATGCAAGAAAAAGAGATAACATTGAGATAAAAAACAGAAAGATGTATTCTGCATATTAAAGAGAAGTTTTAGTGAAATAATACATCTGTAAATACTCAATCAAGTATGCAAAAAGATACTGAAAATCAATGTATCAAATTTTGCAGTTAAAGCATATCTATATCAGATTAAAGACAGACAGAAGAAGTCTATTATGTATTAATTTAAAAAGTTATTAGAACTCAAGAAAAAATATAAGATTCATAACAAGAAACTTCTTGCAATAGTAAAAGCACTGCAAGATTGAAAATCTTATCTTGCAGATATAAGTAAGTCTATTTAGATCTTTATAAATCATAAAAATCTGAGAAACTTTACAACAATCAAGCAACTAAACTGATGACAGATTTACTGAGCAGAACAGTTAGCAGACTTTGAATTTTAAATTTATTATAAGAAGAGTAATAAAAACAGTGATGCAGACACTTTAAGTAGATAATTTAATCATAAAGAAGTGAAAATGATTTATGCTAAAATTCTGCACAAAGATAAGAAAGAAACTCTTATAAAAGACTTAGCAGTGATATTTAAGATGAAGAATACTCTTTTAATAGATGAAGAACTCATTAAAGTATATTATAACAGTCAGACTGACAGACATCTAGAAGTTAAGTATACAGAAAATCTTGTACAGAAAAGATATAATATAGGCAATCTTTGCAATTAAATTACAGAATACATTGTCAGATATAATTCATACTGATATAATAAGATTTAGAAAGATAAGCATTACAATAAAATAACATAACTAAATGCATCAGATGCACTCTGAAAGTCTGTTATTATAAACTTTATTATTAAGCTATTAAAGTTCAAAAACTCAGCATAAAAAGTCAGATTCAACAGCATATTAATTATAGTAAATAGATTAACAAAGTACACAATGTTCATTTTATTTAAAGAGACTGCAACAGCATCAGTATTGATGTACATTATACTGTAAGAATTGATTAGCAATTACAGACTATTAAAGAAGTTTATTATTGACAAAGATAAGCTGTTTATAAGTAAGTTTTGAGAAATGCTTACAGCAGAACTCAGAATAAAACATAAGATGTTAACAGTATATCACTCACAAATGAATGAGTAAAGTGAACAAATAAATCAGGCAGTAAAAATATACTTATAATACTATGTTAACATAAAGCAGAGCAACTGAATACAGCTGTTGTTGATGATACAGTTTATGTACAATAATGTGTGAAATAAAATTACAGAAAAGATATCATTTAAAGTGAACTATAGATATTACTCAGAGATTTAAAGAGATCTGTAAGTACATAGATTTCAGAGTCAGAAAGTAATATTGAATATTGTTGAGCTTAAGAAACTGTATATCAATCTTACAAAGAGAATTGAGAAGCAGAAGGAACAGACAATAGAGATAAAATTATTTGAAGTTGATGAGAAAGTATATCTATGAATGAACAATATATGAAAGAAGAAGAAAAGCAAGAAACTTATAAATAAGAACATTGAGTCATTTATGATTAAGAGAAACATCAAGAAGCTAAGCTATGAGTTAAACTTACTTTAAAAGATATAAATACACTCAGTATTTCATACATTAATGCTTCATTAATGCAATCAATTCATATTACTTTAAGTCACATCAACATCTGTTGAATCTAAAATCAAATATGAAGTAAAGAACATTCTAAAGAAGAAAATGATTAGTAGAGAAGCTCACTATCTTGTTAAATGAAAAAAGTATGATGCTTTAAAAAGTACATGAAAACTTAAGAACAACTTACTTAACTGTGTAAGAATGCTTCAGCAGTTTAAGAAGAAAAGACTGCAGAGATAAGACTGTTTTAAAAGCTTAAAAATAAGAGATTTAAAGAATTAGAATTGTTTTTATCTCTGAAAACACTGTTATTATTATTGACAAGTTTATAAGCAAAACAGAGTATCTTCTCAGCAACTTTATTTTTTATATGTTTTAATGTCTTACAAAGACAAGCAACTGTAGCAAAAGTCTGTATCAGTTCTTTCTCAGCAGCAGACAGATCAGACTTAAGTTTATTGTATATATAGTTAAGAAATTCTTATGATACATTAATATATAAATGATTACAGCAAACACACTCAGTACACTTAGAATGATTCTTCATCTTTATGCAGAGAATTGAGAGATTGAAACAGTGAAGACAGATAGTTAACATTGAATTACTGTCTTTACTAATGAATTGATAAAGATAAAGATGATTGTGTGTTTTGAATGATTTTATCATGAAAAGCTTACAGATTATGAAGATAAAAACTTTTGTTTAAATAAACTTTAGAGAACTAGCATCTAAGAAGAAAGAATGATGTTATAGTTATTGTTTTAATAGACTTATTGAATGTATAGATTCAGTGAACTACATTTTAAAGATGTACAGCTCAGTATAAGCTTATAATGCTTATAAGTGAGCTGAGTAAGCTGACTTACAGTGCTTATAAATGAGCAAGATAAGCAGTCTGATATATATACAGATCATTTTTCTTAAGAAGATGAGTGTATTCAATGCAATTGTTACTTAACATACTACTAGCTATCAGTTAACTTAATGTGTCTGAAACTCTCTTATATTATAAGCTCTAACTTTTAGCCTCTATATCAGAGAAATCTCTGATCAAAATGTAACATATATCTTAAACTGTATTTATTAGCTTATCTATCTGCTCTTATACTAATATATTTAAGAGAAGATTTTTAAGTCTGTGTATTAAAACTGCACAAATTTTGTTTTAAAAAGTATTTTTAAAGAGAAGTTTTTTCTTTCTTGATTAAGATGATAAGATCATATTAAATGCAGTTATTATGACTTAATAGTTTAATTTATGCTCTGTCTCATAGATCTTGCATCTTATTATAGCTGCAGCAAGCTCTAATGTAGTTAATATTAAATTAATAATTGTTTTTATTTTTTCTTACTGCTATATTTTAATTTCTCTCAGAAGCAGACTATGCATAGCTTAAGCACTTATCAATTTAATAATGAGATCAACTTCACTCTGTCTTGCACTGATCACTGTATTCTCTCTTTATAGCTAATTGTAACAATTAAAGTTGCTTAATAGTAGTATCTGTAATTTCTTGAAGACTTTTCTTCTTACATTATTGATGAGCTTGTTGATGAGATGTATAGCTGTAATTAAAGTTTGTTTGTTGTTGTATAATATGTATATTGAGACTATTAACACTGTATATTCTTAAAGATACAGTACTGCAGTCATTAAATTATAGAAGTTAATCAGTATTTATTTTGTTTTTATATTTTTATAAATTCATAACATGCTTCTTACTGCTCATCTGTTCTCAGATTGTATAGTAGACAGCATTTTAATTCAATTTGTATGTTTTATAAAAATAGTTATTAACTTGTTGTCTGCTCTTTAAACATGAGATTTCAACACTGCTATAGTGCTATGATGCTAAAGATCTAAATTATTTATTAAGCTTAATTGTATACTGCTTTGCTTTCATACATTTAGCTGAATTGTTCAAAGTGTATTATTCATTATAAGATGAGTAAAGCACTCAACAGTTTTTACTGTACAATTTATGAAGCTTATCACAAGATATGCACTTCAGTATTGCATTGCAGCTGTAATGATTGTATTTTTTTATAATATATCTTACACAGATGACTGTCTTCTTGCAGTTGTAGATCTTATGATTTATACTTTGACAATTATAGCATTAATTAGATTTAAAACATCTTTCAAAGATATTGATAAATCTTAATTCATTATTAACATAAAAGTAGTCTTCTTATAGTAGTCTGTTGACATCACTGCCTCTGTGCAGATATATAATTATGAAACTGTATACTTTATCATTATTTTTTCTGTTAATTCATATCATCTTTGTCACTAAGATCTCATTTTTCTTCTTCAGTGACTCTATAATTTCTAATAGCAGTAGCTTCTTTATAGAAAGAACATCATCTCTATATATATTATTGACTTTAATGAAGTATAACTGATCTCTAAGCACTTTTAAGTCACTTATAATGATTTTCTTAATTACTTCTTTTATCATCTTTGTCTTTTGAACATCTCTGCCTATAATTTGAATGTAGTTGTGATTCTTAATATCTCTTGTCACTGCTATGCACCTTTAATTTTCTTTGCCTTATTGCTTGCAGATCTTTTTCTCTATAACTTTTCTCACTATAACAAAATTAACTTTCAATTTCTCTGTCACATCTGCTTAAGATGTATCAATAGTGCAGTATAACATGTCAGTGTATGTTGATGATATGATTAGTTCTGATGAGACAGATAAGATGTTGCTAAAGTGACTGTTGAGTGATGTTTTTATTATTGCAGCATAGATTAATGATTCTTCTAAGAAGATGTGAATGCTTTGTTTTTGTGCACTTACTAAAACTGTGTTTTCTGTCTTTAAAATCACTGTTTCTGCTTTCAAAATAGTTGCTTTATCTAGCAGCCTTTGAATAGTCATTTCTTTGATGTCTAGTTGAATTTATAGTGTTGTTACTTGCTCTTTTATCTGTAAAGTGAGTGTCATCATTAACATAATAAAGTCTGCTCTCATCTTCTGTATAAGATCTAATAGATTTACTGCAAACATGTTGTTGTTCATCTTAATTGATGAGAAATTCAACTTCATTTCTATATTGCTTGCAGTGTCACTCTCTTCATTTCAATTAACATCTTATGCTTCTCATGCCTTCTGTGAGAAGATCTTTCTTCACTCAAAGCTTCTTTTCTTCATGTTGATTGTTCTGGTGCAGCTGAGCACCATGCAGCTATTCAGAGCTGAGTTTTAAGTTTGATTCTTGAAAAGTTTTTGAGATTTTGAAATCAAGGTGAGTATATGGTGAGCTGTAGCACTGATTGATGTGCAGTCTAATGCTGAGTTTCAACTAATATCTGTAGTGTTGATCTGAGCTTGAAGACTTTGAGAATGAACAGCATGTATACAAATTTATTAAGCTTTATAAGAGTCTCTTTACTGTCTGTCTTGTACTATCAAGTGTGTGAAGTCACATTAAGCAATAGGGGCATGCATCTAGAGTGTGTCAATTGTGCTTCAGGTAAGATTGCAAAGCTTGTTCACAAGACATTCTTTTAGACAGCTAGAATGATAGCTCTTGCAGATATGAGTCATAGCAACATGTCAGAATGTACATCTAGTAATCTTTACTCTTATACTTAAGCTCATTACTTTGAAGGCACATGTCACTGATCTGCAAAATCTATTTTCTTGAGCTTCTAGAATATTCTAGAAATGAAGTGAAGGATTGATTAGAAATGATGATCTTAGAATTAAAAGAATATAAAGACATAATCTTTCTCACATCTCTCTTTTGACTCAGTTTAATAAAAGAGATTAAATATGAAGCAGATGATTCTCTGTAATGTAGTTGTTTTGTTATTTAGATTTATAATTGTCTGAAGACTTGCATAAGATAGTCAATGAAAATTCAATAATAAAAACCTTCTCAGATGTACAGTCACCAGTGACTATTGATCTTGAGAGTGAAATATTGTATCATGCTGCTCAGTAGTTAAGTAATAATCAGAGCAAGTTGTCTACATTTTATGTAACTTAAAACTCACTTATGCTCAATTCTTAATGATTATCTTTACTGTCTTTCTCTTAAAAATATTCAGACATAGTAAGAAGTTCAGTTCTGTCTATCTTGATATTACTGATGTTTGTAAAAAGGTTTGAGTATATACTATTGAATGATAAACTCATGACATAAGAATTAACTGCAACTGTCTACTAACAAAAGTCAATGCTTACATCTCAGATCTTGACTGTCTGATCATTCAATGCTGACATCAGCAGCTTTGAGTCATGTAAGAAGACAATAAAGTTAATTAACTTACTATGATTCTTAAGCATCTGCTAACAGAAGTCAGTGCTCACATCTTAGATCTTGACTGTCTCATCATTTGATGCTGACATCAGCAGCTTTGAGTTGTGTAAGAAGACAATGAATCAGATTTAATCACTATGACTCTCAAGCATCTACTGACAGAAGTCAGTGCTTGCATCTCAGATCTTGACTGTCTGATCATATGACACTGATGCCAGCAGCTTTGAGTCATGTAAGAAGGCAATGAATCAGATCCAATCACTATGACTCTTAAGTATCTGCAAAATGACATTTCAATCATCTTCTATAGTTAGCTTAGTCATAACTCATTCTGGTTTCTTCTGCATAAACAATTCTTTCATCAGACTACAGGCTGAACTGAACACAAGTGTTGAGATATACATCTGAAGAGAACTATTCTTTATTGTTCACTTATGGTGCAAAATAAAGTGATGCACATCTCAAACTAAATTGATCAATTGTGATGCCTCTG
>JAABUJ010004319.1_pt1 | contig 15032 bp, 15 predicted proteins | sample 5559131 | NCBI WGS metagenome assembly JAABUJ01 (sample SAMN10711875, study PRJNA513366) | rock metagenome | isolation source: Antarctica rocks | place: Antarctica: Victoria Land, Mt New Zealand nord | collected 2016-01-07 | reverse complement strand
CAACGCGCGCTACCAGGAGTTCGCGCGACGCGTGCTGCAGCGGGACAAGGTCGATGTGCTGATCGGCGGCATCACCTCGGCCTCGCGTGAGGCGGTGCGCCCGATCGTGGATCGGCTGAATGCCTTCTACATCTACACGAACCAGTACGAAGGCGGCGTCTGCGACGGCAGCATGCTGAGCGTCGGCGGGGTGCCGGAGCAGCAGCTCTCGACGTTGCTGCCCTGGATGGTCGAGAAATACGGCAAGCGGGTCTACACGATCGCCGCCGACTACAATTTCGGCCATCTGTCCTCCGCGTGGGGCAACAGCATCCTCAAGCCGTTGGGCTGCGAGATCGTCGGCGAGGAGTTCATCCCGCTGGGTGTGTCGCAGTTCGCCCAGACCGTCCAGAACATCCAACGCGCCAAGCCGGACTGGCTCTATATGCTGGATGTCGGCGCAGCGCAGAGTTCGTTCTACGAGCAGAAAAACGCCGCCGGAGTCAGCCTGCCGATGGCAAGCCCGGTGAAGATCATGCTTGGCTTCGAGCACAAGCGCTTCCCGCCGGGCGTAATGAAGGACATGTACGCGGCGGCCAACTGGTTCGAGGAACTGAATACCCCGCCTGCCGAGGACTTCAAGAAGCGCTGGCACGCCAAGTTCCCCAACGAGGTCTATATCAACGACATGGGCTACAACGCCTATGTCGCGATCATCATGTATAAGATGCTGGTGGAGCGGGCGAAATCGACCAGCAAGGATGCGATCCGCGGAGTCATGCGTGCCGGCGACGCGGGCATCGACGCGCCGGAGGGCCGCATCGTGATCGATCCGAAAAGCCAGCATTGCTCGCATGTGATGCGGCTGATCGGCGTCGATGCCCAGAACCAGGTCAATATCCTGAAGGACTTTGGCAATATCGAACCATATTGGCTGTCCAAAGTGGGCTGCGACCTGACCAAGAGCGATCCAAAGGAGCAGTACACGCCGGATCATCTACCCGGGACATAGGAAATCCGGAATGCTGGGGGACCTGTTCTCGTACTTCTACCAGTTCGCCGACGTGTTCGCGTTCCTGATCCTGTCGGCGGCAGGTCTCGCCATCATCTTCGGCATGATGGGGGTCATCAACATGGCGCATGGCGAGTTCATCATGTGCGGCGTGTATGTGACCGCAGCCAGCTATCACGCCGGACTGCCGCTGCCGCTTGCCCAGGTTTGCGGCACCCTCGTGGCGGCACTGATCGGCATGGCCTTGGAAATCGTGCTGATCCGGCCGCTCTACAGCCGTCCGTTGGACTCGCTGCTCGTCACGTGGGGGCTCAGCCTGATCGCCACCCAGGGCACGCTGGTCCTGGTCGGGTCGACCTTTCCCGGGATCGGCACGCCAGGCGGCGGGTTCGAGGTCGGCGGCTACGGCTTTTCCACCTACCGCATGGTCCTGTTCGCCGCATCCCTGCTGGTGCTGGCCTTCATCTACCTGCTGTTCATGCGCACCCGCTTTGGCGTGCACGCCCGCGCGGTGATGCAGAATGCGTCCATGGCGCAAGCCCTCGGCGTTCGCCGCAGCAGGGTTTATGCGCTCAGCTTCGGCATCGGCGCCGGGCTGGCGGGGCTGTGCGGCGCGCTGTATGCGCCGACGATGTCGCTGATCCCGACGATGGGGGCCAGCTTCATCGTGGAGTCGTTCGTCACCGTCGTGGTCGGCGGCTCCAGCGTGCTGCTGGGGACCGCGCCTGCCGCGGTGGCGCTGGCCATCGTCAGGACCGGGCTGAACGCCTGGTATGGCCAGATCATCGGGCAGATCGGATTGCTGGTCGTCGTCATCCTGATTATCCGCGTGCTGCCCGACGGGTTCTCCGGCTGGCTCGCCAAACGCGCGAGCTAACCAAAGGCGCGAGCTGAAGGGAGAGGTCGATGCTCAAGTTGCTGAACGGCCCGCAGACGATGGGACGCGGCCGCGTGTTCTGGGCTTGCGCCGCGCTGGCGCTGGCCGCCGCGCTGATCTACCCGGCCTTCGCCGACCCCTACGATGTCGGCAATTTCGGCTATTTCTTCATCTGGATTTTCATGGCGCTTGGCCTGTGCGTCATGTGGGGCCTGTGCGGGATGCTGTCCTTTGGGCAGACCTTCTTCTTCGGCATCGGCGGCTATGCCTACGGGGTGCTGGCGATCGACCTGGGCAATGGGCCGGCTGCTACGCTCGCCGGGCTGTTCGGGGCCGTGGCGCTGGCGAGCTTGGCAGCGGCGGTGCTCGGCTACTTCATGATCTACGGCCGCATCAGCGGCGTGTTCTTCGGCATCGTCACCCTCTCCTTCACCCTCGCGCTCGCATTCTTCCTCGGCCAGACGGCGGGGCCCGAGTGGGCCATCGGCAAGGCGCGGCTGAACGGGTTCAACGGCATGCAGGGCATGTCGCCGCTGAGCATTCCCTGGTTCGACGGGCCGATCGACCTGGAGGGGACCGCGTTCTACTACGCCCTGGTGACCGGGCTGACGGCGACGTACCTTCTGCTGCGCGTCCTCGCCAATTCGCGGTTCGGCAACGTGCTGGTCGCGGTGCGCGAGGACCCGCAAAGGGCGGAGCTGCTCGGCTACGACGTGCGCCGCTATCAACTGAGCGCCTTCGTGCTCGGCAGCGCGCTCGCCGGGCTCAGCGGCGTCCTGTACACGTCGTGGGGCCAGTTCATCACGCCTTCCAGCATCGGCCTGCCGGCAGCCGCGACGCCGATCATATGGGTCGCTTTCTCCGGCCGGACGGACCTGACGGCCACCCTGGTCGGCACGTTCATCCTGCTGTTCGGCTTCCAGACCCTGACGATCTACAGCCAGGAAGCGACGCTCATCGTCATGGGCACGCTGCTGGCCGCCACGGTCCTGTTCGTGCCGAAGGGCTTCGTCGTCGGCTTAGGCGAGCTGCTGTCGCTGCGGCGCGCCCGGCGGCCAGTTCGCTCACTCTCCCCGGAAGATGCCAGGTCATGACCGCGTTGCTGCAGGTCCAGAACGTCAGCAAGAGTTTCGGCGGCTTCTTCGCCGTGTCCGACGTCGACCTGTCCGTCGAGGCAGGCGAAATTCACTGTCTGATCGGCCCAAACGGGGCGGGCAAGAGCACGTTGTTCAAGCTGGTCGTCGGCGCTTACGCCCCGACCCGCGGCCATGTCCGCTTCCGTGGCTATGACGTGACCCAGGCAAAACCGTTCGCGCGGGTGCAACTTGGCATGAGTATCAAGATGCAGGCGCCAAGCGTCTTCAAGGCGTTGGACGTGCGCCAGAACCTGCACATCGCCCTGCAGCATCACGCAGCCTCCGATCAGTTAAGGCGCGAGGAGGAGCGCCTGCTCGACCTGTTCGGCCTTTCCGCCGACGCCGATAAGCCGGCCGGCGAGCTTTCGCACGGACAGCAGCAGTGGCTTGAGATCGGCATGGCGGTCGCGTTGAAGCCGACGCTGCTGCTGCTGGACGAACCGACCGCCGGCTTGTCGCCGGACGAGACCCACCGCACCGGCGAGTTGATCAAGAAGCTGAGCGCCGATGGGATGACGGTGCTGGCCGTCGAGCACGACATGGCGTTCGTGCGCCAGATCGCGACCACCGTGACCGTGCTGCACTTGGGCCAGACGTTCGCCCGCGGCAGCATCGACGAGATCGTCGCCGACCCGCGCGTTGCGGAGATCTATTTGGGGGTCCCGCATGCCGCGTGAGCCGATGCTGGAGGTGACAGGCCTGACGTCCAGCTATGGGGCGACGCCGATCCTGACCGGCGTGGACCTCAGCATCGGCAAGGGCGAGATCGTCGCGCTCATCGGCCGGAACGGCGTCGGCAAGACGACCACCATGCGCTGCCTCATCGGTCTGCTGCGCGCCTCTGGCGGCACGATCCGGTACAATGGGCGAGACGTGACGCGGATGTCCGCCGACGACCGCGCACGGCTCGGGATCGGCTACATTCCGCAGGGACGCGACGTGTTCCCGCGCATGACCGTCGATGAGAACCTGAAGGTCGGCGAGCTGATCGGAGGCGGCCGGCAGGACTCCCGCATGGATCTGGTGTTCGACTGCTTCCCAATTTTGAAGGAACGCCGCAAGCAGATGGCAGGCACGATGTCGGGCGGGCAGCAGCAGCAATTGGCGATTGGCCGCGTGCTGATCGGCAGTCCCGCGCTGATCCTGCTGGACGAACCGTCGGAAGGCGTGCAGCCCTCCATCGTGCAGCTGATCTGTCGCGTCCTGCGCTCGATCCGCGACGACCTCGGCACCACTATCCTGTTCGTCGAGCAGAACCTGGACACCATCCTGACGATGGCCGAGCGCGGCTATGTCATGGAGAAGGGGCGCGTGGTCGCTCGGCTGGAGCGGGGAGACGTTTCGCAGGAAAGCATCAGGCGCCATTTGCTCCTGTAGCAGGGGCGTTTGGCGCCGGCAGCCGCCAACTCCGCTTCCAGTCCTAGGTTTTAGATACGGCCGCTTCCATGTTCCACGGATCTCCGCATACTAGCGCATTGCCAGGTAAGTCATGTTGCCGTCCTTGTTCTCGGCCGATGCGAGCGCCTCCTTGAGGTCGTGCCGGGTAGATTCTAGCCCCCGGTTGCGCCGCCAGATATCCGCGCTGAGCACCCCCGCGAAGCCGACCCACAGTGCCACGGGCACGCTGGTCGCGGCAGCGGTGCGGTCCACCATCCGCGCCGTGCCAACCAGGCCCACCGCAGAGGCGAGCATGGCACCCACCACGGCGGTGCTGGCGCCAAGGCGCCTGCGGCCGAAGAAGACCCACGGATAACCGGCGATCCCCGCGACATTCAGCCCCCAGAACGTCAGCGCCGCACTGCGCTCCGGGCCGCGCGGCGCGTTCAGGAGCCGCGTGCCGGAGACGCAAAGCAACGTGTCCAGCACGCCCCAAGCCGCGCCGATCAGGGGACCCGGCGGCGTGTAGGGCGGCTTGCGAAGAGCTGCGTACCAGATGCCGTTGCGTGGGTTCTGCGGTCCTTGCGAGCCGCCCACCACGGCGGCGGCCAGCACCGCCCCGATTGCGATCAGGGCCGACGGAGGCTGCTTCATGGCCGGGCGAAGCGGGTGCGGACGCCCCCGTCCGTGCAGCCGAGCACGAGCAGCAGCGCAAAACCACCATGCAGCAGGCAGGCGCCCAGCACCACGTGCTACATGCCCCAAAGCAGCCCGGGGCCGACCGCGACCAACCCGGCGCCCATCAGATAGGCGGCTGCGGTGCGTGGCCCGACCGGCAGGCGCAACCGCCAATCGATCAGCGCGACGGCGCCGAGGGCCAGCAGGATTTTCAGCCCCGCCATCATCCGTAGCAGATGCGCCAGCTCCGGCCCGGCTGCCTCCACCGCGCGGCGGGAAGCGTCGTGTCCAGTCGCCACGAATCCAGCGACGGCGGCGATCGCCACGATAGCGACCAAAAGCGGGCGGTGCGACAGGGGACGCGGCAACGAAACGGCGCCAATCCCGACGGTTGTTTGACTCACGCTGGTCACTCCTCCGATGACAAGGCTAAAGTGGATTGTGGAAACGGCTTTTGGAAGTAAAACTTCCTGCCACCATGCAATCGCGAGCAGGAGACATATCCGATGATGCAGGACCACGCGATCGCCGAAGCGCTCACGGCGGCAATCATGCACAGCACCGCGCCGATGGTCCTTTCCAACCCCCGTCTGGCTGATTGCCCCATGGTGGCGATGAACCAGGCGTTCATAAACCTGACCGGCTACGGCCGCGAGGAGATGCTCGGGCGCAACTGCCGGTTCCTGCAGGGGTCGAAGACCGACCCAGACTCGGCGTCGCGCATCCGCGCTTGCCTCGACGCAGGGCAAGGCTGCATCGAGTGGATCGTCAACTACCGCCGCGACGGCACGGTATTCTGGAACCTGCTGTTCATCTCGCCGGTGCACGGCACGGACGGCACGCTGCTGTACTATTTCGGCAACCAACTCGACATCACCAAGGGATTCCCGGACTGGCTGGTGGATGTCAGCTTCGGCCGCGCCCACGTCGTGCCTGCGCTGGAGCGGGAATTCCACGCGCTGCTGCATGAGATCGATGACGATATCGGCCCGGCCGAGAACGCTGCGGCCCGCGCCCAGGCGCTGAAACGGATCGTCGCCGCCGCGCACCGGTTGGCCGAAATCTCGACCAGCCTGGCCCCTGGCACGCTGGACGCAGCAATCGCCTGATAGGCCTGCCCCGGCTGGCGGAGTTCCGGAGCAGGCGGAGCATGTGGACCGGGCCTGCCCCGGCAAGCGGGTCCAGGCTTAGCTGAAAACGTCGATTGGGCTATCCCGGCGCAGGCTGTGGCCGAGTTCCATGCCGATGCGCTCCGCGTCAGCCGGAGCGCCGGACAGGACCCGCTTCAGCAGGAAAGTGCCGTCGGCGCGAGCGACCAAGCCGGTCAGATGCAGCTGCCCATTCACCAGGATACGGGCATAGCCGCCGATCGGGGTCGCGCAGGAGCCGTCCAGCACTGCCAGCATCGCCCGCTCGGCGGCCGACACAGCCGATGCTTCCGGGTCTGCGATGGCGGACAAAAGCTCCCGCAACTCGGTGTCGCGCGCGCGGACGGTCACGCCGACGATGCCCTGCCCGGCGGACGGCACCATCACTTCCGGATCGATCACCACCGACGCCTCGTGCTCCAGTTCCATCCGGCGCAGCCCCGCCAACGCGAGCAGCGTCGCATCGTACTGGTCGTCGCGGACCTTGCCCAACCGGGACTGCACGTTGCCGCGAATGAGCGCGATCCGCAAATCCGGCCGGGCGTGGAGCATCTGCGCCTGGCGCCGGACGGACGAGGTGCCGATCACCGCGCCTTGGCGCAGGAGGGCGTATGGGTTGGCGGGGTCCGCCTCGGGCGCGTCCATGCCGAGCACCAGCGCATCGCGCGCGTCCTCCCGCTTCAACGTGCAAGCCAGCACGATGCCGTCCGGCAGCGTCGTTTCCAAATCCTTCAGGCTGTGCACCGCGAAGTCGATCCGGCCGTCGGACAAGGCTTCGTGGATTTCCTTGGCGAACAGGCCCTTGCCGCCGATCTCGGCCAGGCGGCGGTCCTGCACGCGGTCGCCGGTCGTGCTGATGGCGTGCTCGTGGAACGCCTCCATGCCGCGCAGCACGGGGCAGAACCGGGTCAGGGTGCGCAGGAAATCGCGGGTTTGCCACAGTGCCAACGGCGATGCGCGGCTGCCGACCCGCAACGGCAGCGGGCGATGGTGCCGCTTGACGGCGGGCGCGGCGATCTTCTGGACATCGGCCGGCCGCGTGCCGGCCTCAAGCTGGTTGGACATCGGCGTCACGTCTAGCTCCCCAACTCTTTTCTGGTGTGCATTGCGGCCCGGCGCCGGAATGGCTGGTTGAGCTGAACGATCTTCCGGTTCAGCACGGAGGCGAAAGATACCCACAGCAGGTACGGCAGCAGCAGCCAGCTCGCCCGGACGGACATCGACGCCAACCCCACCATCAGCGCCACGATCGACAGCCAAAGCAGGGCCACCTCGACCAGCGCCCAATCGGGGCGGCGCATCTTGAAGAACAGCAGGCTCCAGGCGATGTTCAGCACGCCATTGGCGACGAACAGGGCGATGATCTCCGCGCGCCCGGCGGCACCCGGCGCCGCGTCCCAGGCCAGCACGGCCGCCACCACCGCGAGAATCGCGATCAGCGTCCAGGCGGGGGCGAACAGCCAATTCGGCGGCTGCCACGACGGTTTGCGGAGCTGCACGTACCACGGCCCGATCTCGGTCAACGCGCCGCCAGCCCTAAGCACCACAGTGGCGAAGGCGGCGGAGACGAGGATCGCGACGGTGTCGGCGCCGAGGAACGTCACGTCTGCGCCAGCCCCATCAGATGCGCGAGGTCCTTGAAAAAAATCCGCACGTGCGCGACCGGCTTCTTCCGGGTCAACTGCTTGTTCATATACGAATCCCACGTCAGATGCTGCACGTCGGGATCGCGGCAGATGCTGACGAAGCGCTCGCGCCGCTTGTCGCTGGAATACCAGAAGCGCTGCATGATCCCGAGCACCCAGAATACCCGGCCATGCGCCTTCATGAACTGCCGCCGGGCGGTCTTGAGCGCCCGGACGTCGCCGGTCCGGCATAGCACGTCGGCCGACTCCGCCGCCAGCCGGCCGCCGACCATGGCGTAGTACAACCCCTCGCCCGACGCCGGCGCCACCACCCCGGCGGCATCGCCGGCCAGCAGCACGTCGCGCCCGTTGTCCCAGCGCCGCAGCGGCTTCAGCGGGATCGGCGCGCCCTCGCGACGGAGCGTCTCGGCGCCGGCCAAGCCGGTCACGTCCCGCAATGCGCCCACCGCCCGGCGCAAGGCAAACCCCTTTTGGGCCGACCCGGTGCCGATGCTGGTGGTGTCGCCGTGCGGGAAGATCCAGCTGTAGAAATCGGGCGACAGCGCGCCACGGTAGTAGATGTCGCAGCGCCCCGGGTCGAACCCGGCATCGGACGGCGAACGGACGATTTCATGGTAGGCGAACACGAAGCGCATCTTCTCCGCACCCGGAACGCACTGCCGGGCCACCGCGGAATTGGCCCCGTCCGCCCCGATGACAACCCGGGCGCGCACCTGCTCCGGCTCGGCGCCGTGCGGGGCGCCGCAGGGCTTGTAGTGGATGACCGCCGTCCCGTCGGCGTCGCGGGACAGCTTGGCGAAGGTGCCGTCCCGCCGCCCTGCCCCGGCGTCGGCGGCGCGCACCCGCAGCCACTCGTCGAACGCCTCGCGGTCGACCATGCCGACGAAACCGCCGGTGTTGATCGGCATGTCCACCTGGCGGTCCGCCGGGGACACCATGCGGGCGGAGGTGGCGCGGGCCACGAGCAGGTGGTCGGGGATGTCGAAGTCGCGGATCATCCGGGGCGGGATCGCGCCGCCGCAGGGCTTGATCCGCCCGGCGCGGTCCAGCAGCAGCACCGACCGGCCGGCGCGCGCCAGGTCCCACGCGGCGGTCGCGCCTGCCGGGCCGCCGCCGACCACGACGGCATCGAACGTTTCGGTCATCGCAGGTCTCCGGCGGTTGCTGGAATGAGCGACGCCGGCCCGGCAGGCAGCGCGTCGGATTGAAATACGTGGGCAGCCTGGCGCGCGGCGACCAGGAACAGCGCCGCCTCGCCCGCGAACACGGCGGCGTAGGCCAGGGACGGCGTCCCGAGCAGCGTCCGCGCAATGTCGCTGGAGAAGGTGCCGGCCAGGCCGCCGAGCCCGAACGCGATGGCCTGGGCCGCGCCCCAAACGCCCATGCGGACGCCCTCGCGCGACGGCCGTCCCGCCCCGGCCAACGCCATCACCGCGCCGATCGCCGACACCGCGAACGTGCCATTGGCGAGGCCGAGCACGAACACCGCCGGGCGCAGCGCCGCTGTATCGCCCATGACGCCGCACGCGCCGAGGGCCAGGATCGCGGCGCCGGAACCGACGCAGCCGCCGATCGTCCACATCCGCATCGACCCGGCGCTGCGCCCGCGCACGCTCCCGGCCACCGCGACCAGCAACATCCCGGCCAGCACGCCACCGTGCTGCAACCCGGCCAGCCCCGTCGACTCGCCGGGGGTTAGGTGGAACACCACTCCGGCGAATGGCTCCAGGACCAATTCCTGCGCGCTGTAGGCGAGCATCGAGAGGAACACGAACACGGCGAAGCTGCGGGCGCGCGGCTCCGACCAAACCTGGCGCAGCGCCACGCGGAACGGCGTCCGCTCCGGCGCCGGCGCGGCAATCGCCTCACGCGGCTCTATGCCCCAAACCGCCAGTAGGGTGAGGATGAACGCCGCGACCGCGACCGCGGTGGTGACAGCGAGAAGACGCGGAGGAGAGAATGGGTCCAGCGCCCGCCCGGCCAGCGTGGCGGTAATCGCGATGCCGGCGATCATCATGATCCAGACGGTCGAGGCGGCGGCCGGCCGTCGCTGGGGCGCGACCAGGGCGGCGAGCAGCACCAGCAGGGACGTTCCCGCCGCGCCGACGCCCGCGCCGACCATGACGTAGGCGAGCACGGCCAAGGCGACGCCGAACACCGGATACGTCCCCATCCACGCCGTCGCCGCGGCCGCCGCCACGGCGCCCGACGCCAGCGCCGCCATGCCGCCGACGATCCAAGGCGTCCGCCGCCGCCCCATGTCGGAGCCGTGGCCCATGCGCGGGCGGAGCACCTGCACGCCGTAGTGCAGCGCCACGAGCGCCCCAGGCACGATCGCCGGCATCGACCACTCGACCACCATCACGCGGTTCAGCGTCGAGGTCGCGAGCACCACGATGGCGCCGAGCGCCGCCTGCACCAGGCCGAGCCGGAGGATGCCCGCGAAGCCGATCACAGCAGCGCGCCGGGCCGCAGGGCGAATGCGCTGATCAGCATGCCGAGCACGTACAGGCTAGTTCCGGTCGCGTTGTACCAGGGCGCCCGCGCGCGCGGGCTGGCCAGCAGCCGCAGCATCAGGCCGAGCTGTGCCAGCAGCAGCGCCGCGACCAGGCCAGCGTGGACGGGAAAGCCCCACCGCAGCAGCAGCGCCACCACGGCGACCTGCGGGACCGCCATGGCGACACAGGCCAGCCGTGCTGCGCCCTCGACGCCGAGCCGCACCGGCAGCGAGCCGATCCCGGTCGCGCGGTCGCCCTCGACCGACTTGAAATCGTTCAACGTCATGATGCCGTGCGCGCCCACGCTGTATAGCGCGGCGATGACGATGATGCGCCAGTCCGGCCGGGCGGCGGCCATCACGGCGGCGCCGGTGAACCACGGCAGCCCTTCGTAGCAGGCGGCGCACGCCGTGTTGCCCCACCATCCGTTCTGCTTCAGCCGCAGCGGCGGCGCGCTGTACGCCCAGGCGAGCCCGAGTCCGACCACGGCGGCGCCGAAGCCCCACGGCCCGAGCGCGGTCGCCACCAGCAAGGACAGCGCGGTCCAGCCGATCGCGATGAACAGCCCCCAGCGGCCGGGGATGCGCCCGGACGGGATGGGGCGGTTCGGCTCGTTGATCGCGTCCACGTGGCGGTCGTACCAGTCGTTCACCGCCTGGCTGGTGCCGCACACCAGCGGCCCCGACAGCAGTACGCCCGCCAGCACCACCGGCCAGCGCTGCCCGGCGCCGAGGCCGGACGAGACCACGCCGCACGCGAACGCCCACATCGGCGCGAACCAGGTGATCGGCTTCAGCAATTCCAGGACGGGTGCGACGGCGGGGCGGGCCATGCTACTCGTGCGCCTCCGTGGCCAGGTCGCCGAGGCCGTAGCGGCGCAACTTCACGTACAAGCTCTGGCGGCTCAGGCCGAGCATCTCGGCGGCCGAGGCGCGGTTGTCGCCGGTCAGCTCCAGCGCCGCCTCGATGCACAGGCGCTCGATCATGTCGGTGGATTCACGAACGAGATCCTTCAGCGCCACGCGGCCGATCAGCTCCGTCAGTTGCCCGACCGAGCGCGGCAGCTCGCGGCCGGCGCGCGTCTCGGGCGGCAGGCGGCGGCCGACGTTGCGGATGGCGAAGCCGTAGCAGGGATGCCCGCCGTTCATCACCGAGACCGCCGATATCTCCACCTCCGACATCGCGCCGAACTCGCCGCGCAAGGTAGTCGCGAACAGGCGCATCGAGCCGCGCTGGCGGAGGTTGGCGATCATGACGTCCAGATCGACGCCGGGCCGGCCGAACCAGCGCTCGAGCGACTGGCCCACCGCCATCTCCTCCGTCGCCAGCTCCGCCATTTCCAGGAACGCCGCGTTGGCGGTCGTGATGAGCCCGTCCTGCGCGGTGACGACGAAGCCGTCGGGCGCGTTCTCCACCGCCTTCAGCAGCTTGGATTTCGCTTTCGGCAGGATCGCCGCGATCGCGTCCTGGTGCGCCCGGGTCAGCCGCACCAGGAAGAACGCCGTGTTCTCCTGCCGGAACAGGGACGCGGAGACGACGAATTCGCCGCGGTCGGCCGCCAGGTTGGCGCGCACGTCGTCGGCCCGGCCCGCCACGCGAACGCTGCCGAGCAGGGACTGCACGAACGGCGCGCTGCGGTCGTCGAACATGCCGGGGAAGGCTTGCCCGGCGAGGCGTCCGGCCTCCTGCCCGAACAGCCGGTCGGCCGCGGGGTTCGACTCGACGACCTTGAAGCTCGAAGCGTCGACGATCAGCACCGCTTCGGACGACAGCTGGAACAGCACCCGGTAGCGCATCTCGCCGTATTGCAGCCGCGAGTAGTCGGCCTCCATCGACTGCTGGGCGTTCACCAGCCGCTGCTGCAGCGCCGAAACGACGCGCAGGTCGCGGCCGAACGCCACGATGCGCTTCTCGTCGCCGACCTGCACGGCGGAGTACATGACCGGCACGTCGAGTTCGCCGGCCGCGGGATGGTTGACCTGCCGCCAGCGCGTCGGCGCCTTGGTGGAGGATTGGCTCAGCAGCGATTCGATCTTGGGGCGGCTCTCGATCGTCACGGTGTCGGCCCAGCGTTGGCCGACCCAGTTCGATCCGTGGTCGAGGGCGGTGGACAGCTCCTCGTTCTGGAAGGCGAGGTCGCGGATGACCCCCTTGCCATCGATGATCAGCGTCACGTCGGCCGCGGCGGCGATCAGCGTGCCGGCCGCCTCGGCATCCAGGTTGCCCAACGTCTTCTTGGGCGTTTTAAACGATTTCACGAGAGAGATCAGCCCCCATTGCATGTACGACTCTCCCTCCCTTTTGCTGCCGCTTGGCTTTTCGTCAGCCGCGGCTTGGTATCAGGTTAAGCAAGTGCTGCGCTTGCGCGACCGCCTGCCGTCCATCGACGGCGGTCGCATCAGCGCCGACCATAGCCACTAGTTCCGGATGCTCAATGAATACCGGGCCGCCGACCATAATCCCGACCTCGCGGTTGCGCGAGGCCCGGCGAATGGCGCGAATCACGGACGTCAACGCGTCCAGCCGCTTCTCGTTGCTGACCGAGAAGCCGATGACCGCGAACCACTCATTGCGCACCCGGCCGAGCAGGTCGTCGGTGCAGCCCGGCACGCCGCTCCAGCCGTTCCACCCGGCACGCTGGAAGAACGACGCCACCATCGACATGCCGAACGAGTGCTGGTCGCCGGGCGCCGGCACCAGCAGCACGCGCGGAATCCACTGGGTGCGCCCGGCATCCTGCGGGAACGGCACGCTCAGCGTCGTCATCAACTGCTGCAGCCGCACCAGGCCGACGGTGACCTGGACGAAATCGCACAGATCCTCCTCCCACATCTCGCCGAGGCGGCGGGCGACGGGGGTGAGCAAGTCCAGGTAGATCGCCTCGGTGCCGGGCTGGCGGCCGCTGATCCGGTCGATCCGGTCGCTGGCGACGTCGAAGCCCGGCTGCAGGACGATGTCGGTGAGTTCGGCCACGTCGTCGGCGTAGCCGCCGTCTAGCGCCCGCTGTTCTAGCGCCGCGCCGCGCCGGGCTAGGACGAGGCGCGGGACGATTTCCTCGGCGACGGTGCGGGACAGCAGATCGTGCCGGCGGCGCGCCATGAAGGGCGGCTGCGCGGGGCGGAGATCGACCGCGGCGGCCGGCGCCGGTGTCCCTGCGGTGTTCGGCGCGTCCCAGTTGGCTAGCGGCAGCGTGGTTGCTGACATTTTTCACCCTCCCCTGCATTGAGCCTAACGGCCCGATAAGTGTCAACCTAGATTTACGTCTAGTTCTATTGACAGTCGTAAATTAAGCGCGTTACCGTCCAGGTCTGCGGTGATCCCCGCAGGAGAGGGCGGCATGACAATTCGTAGAATTCGATACGCAAGCATCGCGATCCAGCCCGACAAAATTGACCGGCAACCGACGGTCGCCGCCCAGTCTGAAATTCGACCCTTCACAGTTGCAGGTGTCAAGAAATGTTTACTCGGCTGATTGACAGCATCGATTGCTGCCCCTGGGGCGCCGCAGTGGGCCGCGCCGTGCCACTTGACCGCGCACCCGTCCATTTTCAGCCGCTTTATACAGTGGAGGAGCGCCGCCGCCGTGACGCTTCAGGCTGGACGATCGTCCAGGGCGTCCTCGCCCCCGTGCAGTTCACGATCTTCGTCGTCAGCCTGGGCTTGGTGCTGCACTACTTGGCAACCGGCAACGGGCTGGCCGCCGCCACCGCCTCCATCGTGGTCAAGACGCTGGCCCTGTACGCCATCATGGTCACCGGCTCGGTCTGGGAACAGAAAGTGTTCGGCCAGTACCTGTTCGCCCGCGCGTTCTTCTGGGAGGACGTGTTCAGCATCCTCGTGCTGGCGCTGCACACCGCCTACCTGGTGGCGCTGTGGACGGGCTGGCTCGACGCGCGGGAGCTGATGCTGCTGGCCCTGACCGCCTACGCCTCCTACGTCGTCAACGCCGCGCAATTCGTGCTCAAGCTGCGCGCCGCCCGGCGCGAGACCGCCCCTTGGCCAGCCCAGGCCGCGGGGGCGCTGTCCCCGTGAGCGACGCCGCCCGCCCGGTCCTGCACGAGCGCGGCCAGCGCGAGGTGTTCTGCGGCCTCACCGGCATCGTCTGGCTGCACCGCAAGATCCAGGACGCGTTCTTCCTGGTCGTCGGCTCCCGCACCTGCGCCCACCTGCTGCAGTCGGCCGCCGGGGTGATGATCTTCGCCGAGCCGCGCTTCGCCACCGCCATCATCGACGAGCGCGACCTGGCCGGCCTCGCCGACGCCAACGACGAGCTGGACCGGGTCGTGACCCGCCTGCTGGAGCGGCGGCCGGACATCAAGCTGCTGTTCCTGGTCGGCTCCTGCCCGTCGGAGGTCATCAAGCTGGATCTGTCGCGGGCGGCGGCCCGGCTGTCGCGCCGGGTGGCGCCGGGGGTGCGGGTGCTGAGCTACAGCGGCAGCGGCATCGAGACGACGTTCACCCAGGGCGAAGATGCTTGCCTGGCCGCCCTCGTGCCGGAGCTGCCGGTATCCGACGCCCGATCCCTGCTGGTCGTGGGCGCGTTGGCCGACGTGGTGGAGGACCAGTTCGCGCGGCTGTTCGGCCGCATGGGCATCCCGGTCGCGTTCCTGCCCCCCCGCCGGGCGACCGAGCTGCCGGCGGTGGGGCCGAACACCCGGTTCTTGCTCGCGCAACCGTTCCT
>JAABUJ010004318.1_pt1 | contig 15032 bp, 6 predicted proteins | sample 5559131 | NCBI WGS metagenome assembly JAABUJ01 (sample SAMN10711875, study PRJNA513366) | rock metagenome | isolation source: Antarctica rocks | place: Antarctica: Victoria Land, Mt New Zealand nord | collected 2016-01-07 | reverse complement strand
TTCTGCGACTAGCTTTTCCATGAGCTTTGCAATTGTGTTTTCCAGCGCGATAGGGCGATAGCTGCTTGGAAGTGAGTAATCCTTCTTTCTCTCCTTTCTCAGAACTACTGTGATGGATTTGCAAAAGGTTTCTGGTGTCGCCCCACTGGCGAAGCACTTGCTAATTGCCTGAGCAAGATCATCCTCATCATCATATTACTTATTTCACTTCAAGTATAAGCTTCTCTCTCTTTAATTAAATGACAACATCTCAGAAAGCTTTTATGACTTAATGCTGTAACTTAATTACTTTAACAATAATTATAATATTAATAAACAGTCACTATTCTTGTCTTCTGTTTCTGATAGTGATGCAGATGCAGAGATGACAAAGTGATTTAATAATATTTTGCTGATGTATTAATTATGTTTTGACTTTACTTCTTTTAAATAACTCTATGTAAAATATTTTTAATAGAAGTTTTTAATCTCTTAAATCTCATTTACACTTACACTTTCTCTTTATTCTTATATTGTATTCTTATTGCAACACTTCTGCATTCTTTATATTCTCTACTTAAAGTTACTTATTATATTCTATTAAATACTTTATTTACTTAACTTTGTATTGTAACTGTTCTCTTCTTTATTTCTTATTTAAAATATCTTCAATCTTGTATTCTTTCTCATCATTTATGAGATTCAGAAAGAACAGTTCTGACAAAGAATTATTGTTTAGACAGAATTTAAAAAACTTTAAATATAAAACATAAAATATATTATAAATTCTATAATGAGCAGATAGAGTCAGTCAGTATGCTTGTTTATTAATAAGATTGATAATTTAAAAAGACTTAATAAATTTATACAACAGTTTCTTATTTAATCTGCATTGCTTTAAATTTTTAATGAACAATAGCATCAGATTGTTGACATTGTAGCTTTTTTGAACATAATTTTTGTTAAAGTACTTAATTTGCACTTTTACAGCAGCTTATTATCACTTTATCATTATGATACAGATTTTCTTCATTTACTATGCTCAGTCTTTCACTGCTGACATCTTCTCTTCATAAATATTGTTCTCAACATGTTAAACAATTCTTAAGTAGTAGCTCATTAATGTCTTAAATGATATTTAATTGATTGTTACAAATTTTTTATTTATATATGCAAACTTTGTCATTAACAAAAAGAACACTTAGTCATCTTGTTCTTCACAACAATAACAATGTAAATAATGTATTAAAGTTTAATTCTGTCTTTTAATTTAATTATCAGTTTATAAGTAAAAGACAGTGCTTAATCTTCACTTTATTTAAAGTTAATAACAAAATTTAAATCAATATATACTGATAAAGATTGACTCTCAGTCTAAAACAATATCTCTGAATTCTTCATAGCAACATAGGATCTGTTTAATATATATGTTAGCTAACTTAATCACAGTGAGTTTTTTAATGACAGAAATATATTGAGTTATCTTTATAAGATAATTTACAATTAGAGTGACTGTCAGGTCAGGTTAATCTGACTTGACCTGAACAGAGCTTCTAAGTTAAGTTAAATTAAACTTTAATTATCAGTCTGAGAGTCTGAGTTAAACTTAAACATTGAAGCTTAACTTAACTTAGAAGCTCTGTTCAGATTTTAAGAATTCTGAGACTGATTAATAAGTAAGTTCTTGAGACTTGACTTAAGAATAAAGATTATGAGCTTAGAGATTACTAATATATAAGTGTTATAAGTGAGCATTATATATGCATAGTTAAACAGCTTTCAATTTAGTCTATTTATTTACTATATTGAGAGTTAGATATTCTCAAAATAATCTAGTAATGATTGCTTTAATCTGCATCTTTAAATGCAATATTTCAGTTATGCATGTATCTCTTGATGAGAGACATATTCTTATGCTGAATAATAATTTATTTTATATAAATTGCAGTCAGATTAACATCTACATTCTGTTAATTAATAGATGATAATTACTGTACAATTCATTAAATATACTTTCAAAGAAAACAACAATATATATTTCTACTGCCTTCTGCAGACTGTTGATGATTGAGCTTTGAAAGTAAAACATTTTATATTGAGAAAAAACTTTTTTTAAATAATTTTAAGTTATTTTGCAGCAAAGTCTTTGAAAGAATAGTTTTGCTATTAGAAAATCTGTTGATTTCTGATAGTGACATATTTTATAAAGAGTGATAGCTATAAAATAAAGTATTATTATTAAACATTATATTGTGTATCAAAATTAAGCTTATTATCTAACTTTCAGCAATGAGCTAACTTAAATACTTCAGTACTTTCTTTTATATCTGTAGCATTAATTTTTTTTTTTTTTTCATCAACATCAGTTTTTTCTCTCTTAAATATTTTTTTAAATATTCTTTCTGCTGCTGCTGTCTTCTCTTCATTTAATACAGTCTTCATAATACTGTGTTTTAGAGTTTTCTTAATATATATTATGACATAATATGATGATACAATGATGCTTTAAGATTAAGTTAACAAAAGTATTATAAGAAAGCAGTTTAAATGCATTTATGAATAACAATGAGTTTTAGAGTGATCTTGTAGTTTGAAGATGTGTTGTAGTTTGAAAGTATGTTGTAGTTTAAAAGTGTGTAGTTAAAAGATTTGTTAAGAGCTTTTAGATGTTAGCAATATTTAGATGTTAAATTGCTGATAAACAACACATTTACTTATGATATGTACATCAGTATTATAAGTAAATATATTAACACACTTACTTCTAATACTCAATTTAACATTTTCTTATCTTTATCTTTGTCACTCAATCTACTACACTTACTCTATCTCTACTCAGTCTCTACACTCAGTCTCTACACTCACTAAATATATTACTCAGTGCTATTACTTGTTTTACTGCTCATTTCTTAAGATTTAATCTTATACATTGCTCTTATACTTCACTTTAATGTGTAGCTGTAATGCATACATATAATGCTTAATTATATCACTCAATATAGAACTCAGCAGCTAACTATATATTTTAAATTCTCATTATAACAGATTTAAACATTAAGCTTTTACTGCAGACTGCAAAATACTTAGCTTTTAATTCATTCTCAATTTCTAAAAAGAAATTTAATCATCATAATTGTTTACAGAAATCTATATATAATTTAAAGAAGATATTTAGTGAATACTTAAACAATTTAAAGACTGTATGTGCAAGAAAGAAATGACAGAAACATATAAAGAATGAGAACTTTAAATAAATTAAAAATGCAAAGATGACAGATTGCAGAGCTGTAAAATAGAAAAGAGATGCATTGAAGAAGATTGATGTATATTAAATTGTGAACTCAGCATTGAAGAAGATCATGAAAGAGAAGATTAAAGATGAGATCTTAAAAAAGTAATATAATTATAAAATTTCTTATAAGACTTCTTTAAAATTATTATACTTAATTATATTGCTTTTAACTATCTGCAGATGTCTATTATGAAGATGAGTTGAGAAATAAATTAATAAAGAATGAGAATTAAGCTTGACTTAAAGAAAAGACTGAAAAGAAAATATTATTTGCTGAAGTTCTTGTATTAAAAGAAGAGCAGAAGTTCACAGAAATGAAGTAAAAAATATATTATATTTATATTTTTTATAGACTCTCTGACATTCTCTAGAATATCAATAAAGATGAAGTTATTTAGCAGAAGTGCATCAACATTAATTATTAAATTGAGAAGTATCTAACAATTATAATTAAGCATTATAAAAAAGTTCTTAATAATATAGAAAAGCAAAAGCTATGTAATGCTGAAGACTCTGATCTCATTAAGATTATACATTACTTTTATAGTGAAGTTCTTAATTCTAAATACATTAATGACTTCAATTATATATAAGTATTATATCATTTAATTATAACACTTCTCAACTTTAACATTAACTAGTTACATGTAAGAGTCTGTATTTGATCAGAAGAAAGAAGATGAAAAGAGTGTGATTAAAGATGTTGATGAAGTTTATGTAATGATGTTTAAAGATAAGAAATTTTTAGATGATGATTTCATTAATAAATTTGTTTTTAATGACTTAATTAATAACAATGAAGATAATGAGAAGAATGTTGAATCTATTAATGATGAAGAGAGTAGTGAGAAGAATAGTAAATAATCATTATTAATTGAATAGAAAGCTAATCTTTAAAGATTAAAGATGTAAGATAAAGAATAATTAAATAGATCTTTAATTATTAATTAAAGATTTTTCAATGAGAAATCTCTTCATTAATACTTAATATTTGCTATACATAATAATTTTTAAATAATATTTATCATAATTAATATTGTAAGAAATTCATTTTACATTTAAATACATGTTCTGTTACATAACTACAATTTTGTATATACTAATTTTGAAACTCTCACAATACATTATCATCAATACATCACTTAAAATACAACAAAGTATCATTTATTTGCTTAATTTACTATAATAACTTAACATCATGTCTTTATACAACTCATCATTTAATTAAATCTTAAACAACTTAAAAAGATTATTTCTAAGTGCTTTCAGTAACAGAACTGAGTCATTTTAATTGAATTAATTTTGTTCTTTAATTTTTACAGACACTTCAAACTCAAAATATGTTCTTTAAAGATCTACAATAAAGTGAGAGTTTCAAGACTGATGAGAAATAACTGTATAAAGTTAAAATACAGACATTAAAATTAAAAATTATGCTTAAATAATATGAAACAGTTTAGCTTGCTCAATAAAGATCTGACAGTTCTTTGCTGAAGTAGTTAATAAATGTGATGAAAGATTAAATGTAATGTGTATTAACTGTTATAATATTATGAATTATTCAGCATCAGAAAATAATGAAATAATCATTATAAAATGTCATCTGAAAAGCAGCAGTTATTGAAAGATGAAATCAGCATCAGAAAGATAAATTTCAATCTTTGAAGTAATGAATTTAAAAATATGTTATGATTTTCAATTATAATGCTTTAATATAACACTCACTGTTTAACAGACAGCTCAAAAAATCATTATTAAATCATTTAACTTTATTTTTAAAGTCTTTAATCAACAGATTCTTCAATTCATTATAATACTCAATATATTCTTTTATACTGTTAAGCATATAAAGTTTTGAAAGCTCATCTGAATATATTGTATTGATATTAAGATTTTAGATTGAAGTAAGATTGCATAACTTCTTAAGTATTGTGCTGTAAATGTTTAAAAAGATATATTTATAGAGCTTAAAACACAGATTAAAGTCTTTATTACACTTAATAAATGAAGCAGTTTAAATCATTTTGCATTTTTAAACATTACTGCATACTTTATTAATGCTAAGTAAAAATGTACAGAGATATTTTTAGTTTTTAGAGAACTAAAAAGTTAACATAATGATAAAAATCTTGCTGAGTATGTTTTTAAAATGTTGAAGAAGTGAAATTTAACACATTAATTGCTGATAGTCACAGCAGACAATGCATTCAATAATTATACATTATAATGTTATTTAAGTTGACTTCTAAGTCAGAAAAATATCATTTAAAGTGATGAAACTGAAATTATAAACTGCATAATACATGTAATTTAGCTTGTAGTTAGTCAGCTATTTACATATCTGAAAGTGAACATAAAGAATGATTAACTCATCACTATATTTAATGATGAGCAGCTATAAAATTTCACAATTAACAAAGATTACTTCTTTAACATCATACTAAAAAAGATTAGTATATCTTTTATAATGCTTTATTATAATGCTCATATTTGTTGAGTTAATATTTTAATAAAAGTCTCATATAAATTTAATTATTAACTATTGTCATTATAACATCATTACAGTGTCTAGAGTTGTTCAAAGATTTGTAGAAGACAAATTTATAGAATATAATTAAGAATATAAGAACTTAATGAAACTCTTTATATGATATGTTGAGTTAAGTATATAAGTTATAAACTGAACTTTCTCAATGAATAGAATGTCTGACTTTGACAATAAGCAGAATGAAACTTCTTAAATATAATATAAAAGAATGATAATATATTAAATATATACTGCATCTTCTGAAGCACTTGAAAAATTAAACAGAGACAATGAGTACTATTAATAAGTTAATAATTTATAAGCTGTAATATACATATAATGATTTATTTAATCATCTTAAAAAACAGAATGAAGCAATTAAAGAATTTAAATTGTTCTTTAATGCTGAGCTGCAGAATGTCATTAATGCATTAAAAAAGAAATTAACTCAATATTATAAAAAGATAAAAGTCAATTAAGAATTATTCTGTAATCTTAATGTCATATTGAATTTATGTAATAAGCTTAACATATACAATGTAGAATATTCTCAGTTCTCAATAAATATTATATAATAAGACTGACATATTGTTTCAATAAAGAGAAGACTGAGAAGATCTATATTTAAAGTATGAACTTAAGTTTCAACAATATTACAGAGTTAATTATCAGCACTTGAAGAAAGAATTATTAGATGATGATTTGAGAATTCTTCACTTAAAGAAAAAGAAGATAATAGTAATAATGAGTTGCATAAAAAATATAAAAAAGCATTAAGACACATCTATAATAAAAGAAGTCTCAGATTATCTGTAAAAGTCTTTAATATTAAATGTGAACATTTCAATACTTAATTACTGAAAGCTGATGAAGAACTTAAAATCAGAAATGACATAATTTATAAAAGATATATTTACAATTTCTACAGTAAATGTTGAAGTTAAATACTTATTCAACATGACTCAAGATGTAATCATATATTGTTAAAATTGATTAAACTTAGACATTATTGAAAACATTATACTGATTAAATATCATAATATGTTCATTTTTGTAGCAGAAGTGATAAAAATAATTAAAGAGAGATCTGCATGAACAATGATTATCAATAATGATGAGAAAAATTCATCAGTAAATAAGCTGAATTCAATATTAACTGAATTATATATAAAGCTTTTATCAGATCACTATTTCAGTGATAATGATCTTTATGATGATAGTGATTATAAGAACAACATTAACTTCAGACTTTGTAATTATAATTAAAATAAGAACATTGACTTAAGACTTAACAACAATGATTATGATTAAACTTTAAATATAGAAGTGATACAATTAAGTATTATAAATATTTTAAACAGCATACACTCAGAATATGTAATCATTAATAATGATTATAATTATAAGTTAAGAAAGATTAAAGATCATATAAGTTCATTATCTAAAAGACTCACTACAGCAATTGATGCATCAACTATTAAGATCATCAATGATGACTTAATAATCATTAATTTTAATTTTTAAATTATTCATTTAAATAACTCTGCTCAGAGTACATTAAATGTTAATATACACACAGTCTTGAATATAATACAATATTAATTAAAAGAGAAAAGTCTTCTTCATTAACAAAGTAGAAAATTGTTAAAAGCATTATATTTATATTTAAAAGCTGTTGAGAAGCGGTGTTCTAGCTGCTTCTATGAAGTGAAGTAGAACTAGCATCAGAGACTAAGTAAAGACTCTGTTTACATTGACTGCAGTCAACATTCTTTTTACTTCTTCTGTAACTCTCTCAATCAAGACATGCTCATAGACAACACAGTTTAGAGATTTCACTAGATGACATAGTATAGCATAAGTATTCATTTCTTTCAATAAATTATGAGCTCAGATTAGCAAGAAGCTTCTCAGAGAAAGTGTATATTTCTAGTGTGACAGCAGCTGAGTATGTCAGCTTTTAAGATTCACAAAAGATTCATAATAAATTTAGCTCTAGCAGAATCAGCACACTGATGACAGCTATGTATGTCAGCTATTGAGGTTCACAGTCAATCTGGCTTTAGCAGTATCACTGACTATTGAGATTTGTGATAAATCTGACTTTAGCAGAATCAGCATTCTGCAGCAGCTGAGTATGTTTAATTTAGAAGATTCACAGAAAATTGATCTCAGCAAAAATCAGCATTTACAGTTGCTCAGAAAGCACTGTTCTTTGACAGCTTAGTACAAGTCATTGAGATGAATAAGCACTACTGTCTCACAGAATAAGAGGTACAAAAGCTTTCTATTTGTTTTACTTATATTATCTTCAATGTATACATCATTATTTTACTTTATTCACTTCTTATACTATGTATCAACTATCATCATTATGAACTTCAACAACTTCTTTACAAAGTGATGACTCATCTCAATTCTCACTTACAAGAACTGCAATCAATGATTCACTCTCATGAAAAGATGACTGATAAAAGAAGATCTATAAAATGTTGTTGAAGTCTTAACAGTTAACATACTGATCAGTAAATTCTCAGACTCATTTCTTCTCAGTAGTCTTGACTTTGAAAATCAGAAAATTGATGCAAAGATCTTATATTGACTTACTATCTGCATAAATATAGATGATCAAGAATATCTGATGAACAAAATCAGCACAAAGAATGTTTGAAATGTATTAAAGTTTAAGTACAAAAAGAAGCTGCAGATGACTGAAAAACAATATTTGATGAAGTTTGTTAAGTACAGAATGTCAGAGAACATGTTCATTAAAGAAGTATAAATTTATCTAAGCAAACTTAACAGAAAGATTGCTGCAACTCAGTCTGATATAATCAGATTGTTTAAATCAGAATAACAATTTCAGACACTGCTTTAAGTGCTATTAATTAAGTATGTTGTGATCTGCAATGTCATTAATGTTCAGAACAATTCAGATGTCAAGAGAGATCTATAAAAGCTTTAGAAAAAAGAGACACAGCTTAAGACTGACAAAACTGTTATTGTCTTGTGAATAAACAAATAGAAAGAAGGTCAATGTTTAATGAATTAGAATTGCAGTTCATTGAATCATTATACAGTTAATATTAAGTAATATTATTGCAGATCATTTAGCTCAGACAGTGATCATTCTTTTTATTGCTTTATTAAGTGCTTTCTTTGCAACAGCTCTTACTTCATTAAAGATTGTGAATTTCTTTCTGACATCAAGCAAAATACTTAAAAAAAGATAAGCAGATTGACTGCAGTCAAGTTGTATCAGAAGTTAATCTATAAAGAAAAAGAAAAGAGACACAGAGTCTTTAATGCAGAAGTCAGTGACAGTAATGACAATGATTTCTTCTTTAAATTTAAAGAGAAAGAGAAAGTTAATAATGAAATTGTTATTCTGTTTAAGAAGACTGTCAATAAGATGTTTAAATCTAAATAAGTTGCAGACTTTAAATTCTTTTCATACATAACTGATTAACTTCAATTCTTCAGTGATTTCCTTATATAAATGAGATGTCAGTAAATTAAAATTAAAAAAGAACATTTATACTCTCATTATTGTGAAGTAATCATTATGCAAGTCAGATCAAGAAATTCTGTAAGACTGAGTTCAACACTTTATATGTCTAAACTTGAGATCAATCTTCTGTCAAGAAAGTGAATGTGCAAAATGAAACTGTATAGAAGCTTTAATCAACATTGTCTTCAGATATGTGATAAGCATAACAAGACTATAATAAAAGCATTAAAGTGAGACAAAGTCTATATAATTAAGTACATTACAAAGAGTCTTAATGAATTTGCTTTGATATCTGCAGTGCACACATCACATTCAGAGATCATCTTCTCTATTACTGCTTCAGATGCAAGTCTGCATGTTCAGATTCATGAGCATGATCTTATAACTGACTTCTTAGACATCAACACTGCATCATTAAATGAAAAGATCAAGACTTACAGACTTTGACACTGACAATTTGTTCATTTTGATTTTGTAAAGTTGCATAATCTTTATAAGATGACAATTCTTAAAAAGTCAATTCTCATTGTTGAGAACAACAAGAATATGTGTGAGATTTATGCTTTAATTAAGTTCATCAACAAGTAAGATCACACTGTAAGTGAAAGAAAGACTAACATTCTTATTCTTGTCTTCATTGACATATACAGCTCATTATTCTTGTCATTTAGCAGATATCAGTACTTTCTGAAGATAATAGATAATCATTCTCAGAAGACATAAATGATACTGCTAAAGCAATATGATGAGGTCTCACAGACACTGCAAGAATGATAGCTGAAGATTGAACTTCAGACTGATGCAAAGATTCTTGCTGTATAAAGCAACAATGAAATAAAGTTAAAGTTCACTCTGAACAACTGATGCAAATCTTTTAACATTACACTGCAATACACAGTGTTCTACATGTCAATTCAGAATGTCATTGTCAAAAGAGTCATTCAAATCACTGAGAATTCAGTGTGCATCATGATTAAAGAGATATAACTATCAATAAAGTTCTGAGTGCAGACAGCATAGACAGATGTTTATCTTTGCAATTAAACAGCAACTGATTTCTTAATAAACAGCAAGTAGATGACTCTCAAAAAAGCTTTTATCAATGTGAAGTCATTCATTAATTACATTTATATATAAAAATGTAAGTGCTACAGCTACATTGATCTTAAGTTACTATCTGAAGATAGATATAATAAGTTTATGAATTAAGAACAAGTAAGAGTCTTTATGAGCTACATTGAGAAAATTACAAAGCAGTATTAGCTTTAAGCTTCAGATCTCAAGCACATTATCAAGAATCACATTGTGAAGTTTGCTGAAAGCAAGAAGAAAGACATTGTTGATCTTAAACTGCAACAGTAGACATTAAATGTTCTTTTGAACAGAAGACTTATTGAATATCTATAGAAGAAGTCAATCATTATGAAGATCATAGCTTCAGATTAGACATCTATGATTCAGAACAGTAAGATGCAGTCTGACTTGATTATGATCAAGGTCAACAAGTCTCAAGATAAATAACATAAGATCAAATTAACTGCAGTCAATCTAGACAAGTTGTTAAATGAGAAGATCAACATTGATTAAGTTAAGATGATGACACTTAAAGAAGTCAGAATCTTTCTGTGTGTTAAGATTCTGAAATGAAAGAAAAACAACAACAATGATGATCAAGATGCAGATAAGCTCTCAATCAAAATATTAAGAGTTATGCTGACACTTGTGATGTTCTTTATAGACAAAGAAGATTCTGTAATTAAATCTGATATTTCAACATCTGTTATCTATACTGAAGCAGTGAGAGACTCAATCTGAGAAGAAATGTAAAAGAATGTTATTTATGTGAAGCTGACAGTCTTGACAGTAAATGAAACATGAGAAGAGACTGTGCCATTAAGAAGAGTTAACATTGTGATCAATAAATGAGTCTTTAAATTCAAGCTGAACATCAATGAATTCTTAAACAAGCTTAAGGCAAGACTTGTGACAAGAGACTTCTCATAAACATATAATGTTGACTATAAGAACATCTTTATTCTCACTGTTAAGTTTAACACTTTATGAGTCTTTCTGACTATTGTTGCACTCAAGAATCTAAAGTGCCACTAAGTGAATGTCAATAACATCTTGATGAAATTCTTTCTGAAGAAAACAATCTATATAACATCTTCTTTTAAAGTCAATGTTGCATTTAATCATATTCTGTGCATACTGCACAGCCTTTATGATCTTAAGCAAGCTGCATAAAACTGACATGAACAATGTGTCATTAAACTGCTTAAGTTAAGTTTTCATCAAAGCAAGACTGATTTCTGTCTTCTTCTTCACAGCATTAAAAGAATCATGCTGCTTCTTTATGTAAATGATATTGTTATGACTTCAATAAATCTATTACACATTCTTTAATTTAAGCAAGCTCTTGTGAACATGTTTAAAGTCAAGAACTTAAGAAAGACACAGAAAATTCTTAACATTTAAGTTATATATAACTGCAAAATGAGAATTCTGCACCTGAATCAGACTCACTACATAAATAAGATATTAAAGAATCTTTACATGCAATCTGATAAGCATAGAGTCATCAGCATTTTATTTAATAAATATGATGCTCTTTGTCTTGTTGACTTAACTGATTAAAGAATAGATTAAAGACAGTATTAACAGACAATTAAAAGCTTAATGTATGCAGCAATTTATACTTAGTCAGACATCATCTTCACACTAAATTGATTAAGTCAATATCTCAGCAATTCTGTGAAGCATCATGAATACACACTTAAGAAACTACTGCAATACATAAGATTAATCATCAATCTCAGCATCATGTACAGTCTTAATAAGAGTTAAGTAATGCTTAAATACTCTGACTTTAACTATGCTTCAGATAAGCAGAATCAGAAATTAATTCTAAAGTGCATTTACATATTTAAAGATGAATCAGTGTCATGAACAAGTTAAAAGCAAAAATCTGTTGTTATCTTAATCACTGAGACTGAATACATAATCATGTCAATGTGTACAAAGACTGAGATCTGGCTTGAACAGATGTTAAGAGACATAAACATAAGTAAATATCTTGAAGTCAATTCACACTGCATAAGCATTCAAGAGAATAAAGCTCATCAAACTTCTTCATTTATTTAGCTTAAAAAAGATAATCAAGTTGTCTTAATCTTAATTAAGAACACACATATATATGAATGATTAAAGCACATCAATGTCTTTTATTACAACATCTGCAATCTGCATAAGCACAATCAGATTCAGATAAACTTTGTGCTCAGTTAAGAAATGATTGCTGACAGGCTTATTAAGTCTCTGTTTAGATGAATCTTTAAGTGATTCATTGAATTCATAAAACTCACTATTAATAATTAATTGAACTCTTAAATGATTTGTTGAACTCTTAATGATGTGTTTAGTCATCTGATGTTTGTCATCAGTGAGAGTCAATAGATGCAGCCTCACTGAGTAAGAATGTTGAGAAGTGATGTTCTTGCTGCTTCTATGAAGTGAAGTAGAATTAACATCAGAAACTAAGTGAAGACTCTGTTTACATTGACTGCAGTCAATATTCTTTCTACTTCTTCTGTAACTCTCTTAATCAAGATGTGCCCATAGGCAACACAGTTTAGAAGTTTCACTAGATGGCATAGTATAGCATGAGTATTCATTTCTTTCAATAAAAGCACAGATAAAGTACATTAAGTTCTTAACTACTTCAGTATTACAATTTTATAAGAGACAGAATCTTTCATTTATTGATATCATTAATAATTGTTTAAAGTTAAAAGAAATTCATTCTTTCTTATTTAAAGATAATGTTAATATTCATTAATTTAAGTGTCAACAATCTCAATAAATATATATTTAACATAATTTTTAATTTAAACATTAAATCTCTTTACTCTTTCTATGCAGTTTATGAACACTTTAATTTTCTTAAATTGCTTATAATAAATATAAGTTACATGTGAGCTAATAGTATTGAGTAAGATATTAGAATTAAATATGTTTAGATGTAAAAAACAATGTTTAAGAGTCTTTAAGAACATTTAACTTTATTTAAAGCATTAAAATTTATTCTGATTCTCTGTATCTTTATTGACATTATTATTATCATTATTATGATGATTTTCATTTTTCTCATCATTATTTTATATCTTTGCTAAGTCTTCTATCTCTTGATCTGCATCATCAATAAAGATTAAAGCTTATAATGTTGATAGTTAATCTTTGTTGTTGATTTTAATTTATAAATATAGTTAATCAGCAAAAAGCTAATAGACAATTGTAAAAAGTATTATAATAAAGTAATATAATTATATTTGATCAATTTATATCTTAACTTCATCACTCTTTGACATTGAAGTAATAGTCTATGAAGTTTAAAATTTAATTAAATCTTTAATAAATAAACAGTGCAAAATTAATATATTTTGTTTTCTTTTAATACTGTTTTTCTGATATCTGTGTGCACAAATTCATCAGATTTAAGAAAGATGCACTCATCATTAATGTTTTTATTCAGCATTACTTAAACAGAAAAAGTTACTGTAACTTTACTTTCATTAATTACTCAGCATCATCTCTGCTTCTTCATTCTTATCTGCAAAGACATTAAACACTGTTAAGAGCTAATAATTAAAGTAATTATTAGATTAGATTAAACTCAGATTTTAGAATTTAATCTGACTCATTAAGCTTTACTGTACAATTCAATCTGATTTTGTGCAGAGTCAGATTTCAGATAAAGTCAGATCAGACTATTCTTAGCAGTTCAGACTAAATTAAAATTAGTTAGCTCTTGTTATTAAGCAGCTTTATATTGACAGCAGCTACTATTGCAACATTTTTAATTAACATTGTATACAATTCTTTTTGTTTAACTACATATCTGCTTTATAAGCATTATATATAAGCATTATTAACTTAATTATCAGATCACTCATTCTCTACAGAGTAAAAATACATTAATTAATACACTTTATCTTTTTAATAAGTCTGCAACATATAAAAGATTATTTTCATCTTTTGCAATTCTTTTAATATTATTAGATTCTCTTTCTTATGTAGCTCAACAATTATATCATAAATAAGTTATGAAAGAGACTCTTAATATACAAGAACTTATATTTTCAAAAAATATACAAAGATATGTCTCACTTATCTTTTGCAAATCTATAATGACTGATTAATTTCACTTTAAGCTGTCATTATACTGATTAGAAATCTCTTCAATCAGTAATGAAAAGAATTTTAAATTTAAAATAAAAGAATGCAACTTCTGTCAATATTGTTGCTGCTGCATTGCATGAACTGATCAGAGAATGTTAAAATTGAATATTTTAATTTAATTTAATGATGCAATTATGTGACTTACTTAACTCTTTTTGTGCAGAAACTGATTTGAAAAAAAAAAATTATTAATGATTTAATTTTCTTCTTTAAAGATGTCATGTTTAATAACTCATTCTTTGCTTTCATTTCATAAACTTAATTCTATCTTATACATTTTTATCTGTAATTCATATTCTGTTCTCTCTGATAAATCTTATATTGTCAGATTCACAAGCTCTAAAATCTGCTTAATATTTCTTTATAATTTTGACTTTCATTATGACTTTATCATGCTATACAATATAATTTTAATGTCAGTTTCTTTACTATGAAAAGATCTATACTCAGTAAAGAAATTGCAATTAACATAATTGAAATATTAC
>JAABUJ010004315.1_pt1 | contig 15045 bp, 12 predicted proteins | sample 5559131 | NCBI WGS metagenome assembly JAABUJ01 (sample SAMN10711875, study PRJNA513366) | rock metagenome | isolation source: Antarctica rocks | place: Antarctica: Victoria Land, Mt New Zealand nord | collected 2016-01-07 | reverse complement strand
TTACCAAGTGATTGCTTGCATTGCCTGAAGACGCCTACAGACCTCTCCAAAGCACAACCCTCTCTGATATCCTGGACCGCCAGATAGCAGCGTAACATAGGGCTCCTCTTGCTTTGTGAACTCGCCATCGTTAGAAAAATGTTATATGCTCATTTATGTAAGAAGAATTTGCTAATCGTTATTGCAATTATAACTCTACAAGATACATTAATCCTTATCTAAAGTCTTTGATCTAGCATATTTATCGTTCACACACGCACATATTGAGAATGTGTAAAATTATGCGATTGACAACGAAAAGTCTAGTACATTGTGATAAGCTACGAAACAACGATGATTTTAGCGCCATCGCAAGAGATTTGAAGCAATACATCTAGTTTAATGCGAGTTCAAGATAAATTCTCTACGAGTCTAGTTGAAGACTCTTGAAGCGACCTTGATCGAACCTTCAAAAGTCTTCGATCATGAGTAGAAGAATTGTCAAGTTGATATCGTACATCTTGTGACGAATATTGTGGCCATTACAATGGGCATCACATTGTTAGATTTGTTGATAATCTTCTAGGTTGCTATTGCCCCAGACTTGGGATAAGACTAAAGAATGGTCGAATATGGAAGGCATTAACAAGCACGCATCTAAGAGAGCTCAAGAACGTAGAGTAGTCAACACATAAATCTAAATCTTTTAGAAGCAAGAATTGTTCAAAACGATGTTCGTTTTAGCACGAATATTAGGGTCTTCGACGAACTCCTAAGATCAAAAAAGGCTAGGAAGGGGAAGCATTTAGAAAAGAAGCATCTAGGAATGAAGCATCCAGAAATGGTGAAGAAACCAAAATGGAAGGAGCTAGAATTGACTCTTGAAAGTAAGCATTGGAGAGTAATTTTGAAGGATAAGCATTGGAAGTCTCTATGCTTATCCACACATATAAGGCAAGAATACCTTCATTCGATTGCCTAAACTCCTATAACAATCTACTTTTCATCTCGTTCTCGTCTAATTGTGGCAGCACCTACATAGTATGCCTCATGTAGCAAAAGCCAAAACGTAGCAATTCACTAGAAGGAAATCGAACTTAATGAAGAAGGCAAATCAATTGGCGCAATTGTGTCATGCAGATGTTGCAATGATCATTCGCAAGAACGAAAGATATTATACTTATTGATCGATCGATCACGAACAATGGCCTCCCACTATATTAGAAATTGTACGTACGAATTAGCTACATCGACCTTAAGTTGACTCGAACGTAGAGGGCATCGTACTCGTTGCTCATCAATCTATTGTTCAAAGACTTTGATCACATCGTTTGTGAAGTTCTCTACAAGTTTACGATGAAGAACGCGTCGAACAAGAGATCTCATTTAGCTAAGCTTTTTGAAGGCAATTAAATGTTAAGGGACCTAATGTTGTATTCTAATGTATTTCGCAGTATAAGCAATGTTATGTGTAGCAATCTTGAGGAAGCCAAGAGAAAATTGCGAATACTGTAAAGTTCGCTTCCTCGACGATTGTCACAAATTTTGGCGAGAAGCAAATCCTATACATTACTCGCCTCGCGAAGAGTTGTTATGGAGTCAAGCTTCCTAGTTGTTTTGCAACAAAGCGAAAACATTAGAGACCTAAAGAAGTCACAAAGACGAGGGCTGCGAAGACCCTTTGTTCTTCTTCTTTGGGCAACATTTCAAATGCAAACAAATGCAAAGCGTACTCTTGTCATGCAACTTGTTCACGTACATAAATGGTAAGCGAGTCGCCATCGTTCTAGAGTCTAATTGGCGAAGATTTGTGACTCATTCTACGTTTTTGCAAAATGGGCTAGTTGCGAGATTAAAGTTGGCGCCAATTTTAGTATCGTACATTCTGCCAAGACTTTTCGCGTTCTCGATTATACCATGTTCTCTTGCAACTAACCTAGGATGTTTTACAATCAACGACTACATAACCTCTATCTTCTTATTCCAATCAATATGGTCTACGATCAAGCAAAGTCAAAAATCAAGAATAATGGGCGACAGCGTCCAGTACTAAGAGATTAAGGTGGAGTACTCGAAGCCTACACTTAATGTTTGAGCTAATTATCATGTAAGAAAGTGGTCTCAAGGCATCGAGAAACAGCAAGTCGTGCGCAAAAGCCCACGTTTGCAAGCAATACTACAATCTCACAAGCAATCCTTATTCGAAAGCAACCATATTGGGGGAGTGCAAACACCTTCTTCCCCTCCAACAAACAACAACCTCGAGGGCAAAAACGTATGTGTCTTCATTGCTTCTCTTGCCATATTGTAGCGCTAATCGAGCCCAGACACAACACAATCCTCAGATTCATTCAAAACTATTCGCGTATTCTCGAAAACGAAAACGAAAGCAAGAAGAACAAGAAGCTAGACATCTTTCTTTTTGAATTCGAGACCAACCTTCTTCGAAGCGATCACGAACCTTCTCTCCAAGCTGCATTGCTAAGTTAGAATTGAAGAAGAAGAAGAAAAGGGCGAGCGACATCAACAAGAAGGACGTTGACTCGCTCAAATATTGGATCTTGATCAAAAGGTGACCTAAGAAATACTTCGAACAAGATAGTCAAGTCAAGAAGGACCTCGAACAGGACAACTAGTTAAAGAAACAAATGAAATATTCGATTCAAGTTGTTCAATACGTGGAGATTAATGGGTTTAGATACTCGCGTCCCATCAAGAAAGCCTCGACCTCGCTTCGTCGAAAACAATCGAACTCAAGCTTGACTAGCTCTAGCGATCAAAACAAAAGAGAGAGCAAAAGTGTTGCATATCGTGACATACGTTATACCACTTTATTTGAGGACAAAGAGAGTTACATGCGTAAATTCGATAATGATAACATTCCAAAGGATATGAAGGATCTTTGCCAGATGTTGCTAAAAAAGAAGCAAACTATTTCTTAGAACTCTTTATTTCGCAAAGATATATTCAAGAAGACTTGTCGAAAGATAGAAGATCAAAACGAAGCAAGAGTTATCCAAGATATCGCTCGATTAATTGTGTCTTCTACAAAAACTCTCGCTACATACGAGGCGACACACCTCGATCATCTAATTGAAGGTGTTAACGAAGGCTAAATGGGCAACATACTAGTGGAGGGTCCCAAGTCGCAATCGAATTACTTTGTTGGATTTAGGCAATTCGCATTTATCGACAAGCAACTCAAAAAGCTCGATTCGCTCATCGACAACGTTTATGAGATCTCCTTTCTCGTTGCAATCTATTGGATGTACTTTTTCTTTCTCACCTGCGAGATTAAATGCGACGCGACAACGTTGAACGTCGTCGATCGCCAAAACGCGCACAGCATGATCATCGTCGTAAGAGCTCTTGTCGAACTTTTTAGATCGATAAAGCGCGAGAAAGAGCTTGACCAAGAGATTCTCGCCTTTTCCATCTCGCACGATCACAGGTTGATGAGGATCTACGACCATTACCTCGTGATCAAAGGGGACAAGACTACCTTCTATCGCCATCCAATTCACGAATTCAGTTTCACGGCCCTAGATGGCAAGGAAAAATGGATCGCCTACAAATTTACCAAGAACGTGTACGATACTTGGATGTCAATTTAGCACAAAAGGATTTGCTCGACCATTGATGATTTGCCAATCGATATCAATTTTGATCTTTCTTAGTTTGCTTCTTTCTTCCAATCTACATCCTAGAGTTCGCAGCAATCAAATATCGAATCTATACAGGGCGAAGATGATGGCCAGTCGAGCTTTCTGGCCTCGCAAGAAGTTACGCCAATCACTTCCTTTACCCAAACGATCGAGCCAGCATCTAAAAAACCAAGGAATCAGCGGGCTGCTGGGCAGCAACGTTGAAACGTTAGACGCAGAAGGCCTTATGATTTCAAGCGTAGCGATATCGAAGCAAGGGTTACGTTTTTTTATTGTCATCGGATGACTTAGGTCACTTGACGCGTGCCATTCAACCAGTCGCATGGCGACAACGGCCGCCCGATGATTCGCCAAGGTATGCAACTCTTCCTGCCTCCTTGAGGGGCGCTAGCTTCGATATATTCTCTGAGTGGACTTCGTGTGCTGCTTGCTGTTCGGACAGAGATGTAATGGGGACGCCATCGAGAGTATTGGATTCGGTAGTACTTCGTGGAATGTTGTAGGCGGCGGAATTCTTTGTTGCCGCGGACGGCGCTGGGACGAACCTGGCTTGATCACCGTTGGGAGGAACCAGCGTCAGTACTATGTCACCTGCACTAGGTGGTGCGATTGGCTACCTGTCAGAATCCCTCGATCTGTCTGAGGTATCGTCTTTACACACTATTACACAGCGTATGCTGACTATTTTGAGGCTTTTCAACAACTCCCCCAACGAGTGCATACTCCAAGCGCCAGCTGCCTGACACCACCACTCAGATTCACATCGTCCGCTCCGTCCTCTGTCCTCTCTACCTCAACCCGACTCAACCTGCCGGCCGACCAACGCAGGCCAAGATTAGCCAAACTACGATTCGCTACGTGAAGCCCAGTACTCCCACGGTATCTAAAAGTTGAGGGTTCGCTGGGGGAGTACTCGTTGGGGGAGTATCCCCCACGTCCAAAAGTTGAGAGTCGCTGGGGAGTGCTCGTCGAGGGAGCACTCGTCGGGGGAGTACTTCCCACGTCCAAAAATTGAGGGCTCGCTGGGGCATGGTGGGCGAGTACTGGTCGAGGAAGCAATCGTCGGGGGCATACTCGCCACATACACAAGTTGAGAGATGGCTTAGGGAATACTCGTCGAGGGAGAGAGCTGGTGCCGATGATGATAACTGCAAAAGACCATGAGGAGGGTGGGCGATAAAGTGATGTGGTGTGGTGTAGCTGGCGCTTGGGTCGAAAAGCTTCTAGCGCAGAATGATTGATTGCCCTTAACAGCCTATTAATCATCTGAATGTCGCCAGGCCTTTGCGTTTCGCCCTTCTTCCTTCTTCCTTCTCAACCCTTCGCCATCAACTTCAAAATCACCAAGTCTACATTCTCTTATTCTGTGCGACAGCTGCATCGGCAATAGTGGCTATAACTTATATTCTGCTTTGCCCATGAGCTAACCGCGGGGTCAAGGTTGACGCCAACGTAGCACCGTGCATCTTGCCAAGACTTTACCGCCTCGAGCACACTATCTTCTGTTAATCTCTCTTGTCTTGTCTTGTTTCAAGCCAACGTCTATAGGAAGACATCTCCTGCCCTATTGTTCCAGTCGACATGGCCCGCGGTCAAGCAAAGTCAGACATCAAAAACAATGGGCGCCAAAGTCGAGTATTAAAAGACCCAGGTGGAGTGCTCGGTGCATGTCTTTAGGAGTCATTGCGAGAGCAGTAGAAGCACTTTTGAGAGCTATATGGATGAATTCTCGAGGAATAATACCAAGTGCCAAACAAGCCATGCAAGCCCTTGACTTGGCACAAGAGAAGTTTGACCTCTGAAAGATGAGAATATCACGACGCCATGGTTTCGAGCCATGCTTTCCGTCAGCCGTTGTGCGAGCGATCACAGAACACAAAGGTGTCGATGTCTCATTTGGAGTTGGTCACTAGTTTGAGCGAGGAGTTTGAATCTGATTTCGGCAAATATTCCAACAAACACTCTTAACTCTAGCTTCTGCTGTCGCAAGCACCATCCTCAATTGTTGGGGGTGGATTTGAAGAGGAGAGGGTATTTCGGGCAAAGTATTTCGTTGCAGACTAGCCCAAATATGGTGACGTATAAAGGAGGAGGAAGTGGTATCAATGTTCAAGGGAGCTGTTGCATGATTTCTCTTCCTGTTGGCGTTCGACTTCGTGAATCATAGGATATAGTTGAGAAATCTCTAGCCTAGTAGTTCAACCTCATCATAATACTACAACAATAATCATCCAATAGGCATAGCGCACAAAAGAGCAGCGTTGCGGAAGAGCATTCATTCCTAGCGTCCAGTGTCCGTTCCTGCTAATGCCCTTCGATCCCAAGCTTAGCCGGTCACACGCATCGAAGGCTGGGAGCTGTGATTGCACTTGATAAAGAATATCAGAATGGAACAACGGCGTTCGGCAAATGGAAGCGTGGTCGTAGAATTTTCTAAAACAGTGGGTTACATTTTTAATTTTGCGAGTGATGTCGCTTTTAACTTACAACACCTTACCATCTCATTGATAAGAGTAGGAAAGGGTCCTCCACCATCACAACAAACTTTGCACTTGCCATAGGTGAAAGTATGCTGGGCATTTGGGTGTGCGCCTGTGGCTTGACAGATTTTCCATGCGTCCCTTTTCTTGCATACGGTGCATTTATGGTAGCTGTGTTCATTATTCATATGGCCGCAAGCATTACATGCCCCTTTCTTGCCTAAGCTTGTACTCATGTCTTTCGTTCAAGTATCGTGCCTAAAGATCCTTGGCTTGATGGAAAGCCAGCTGACCCTGACGTAGTGATATCGAAGGTGAGTTCCTCCGCGGATATCAACATGGGGATCCATTGGGATTAAATGTCCGTGGAAACCATGAGTCATATGTGTCCACGTGCAGATCTCTTGGCGGATCTACATTACTAGTAGTTGCGCGCCTAACGTCCCTCCCTACGTAACGAGAAACCCTCCGTGCCAAGAAATACAAGGGGTACTTTGACACCAAACATTTCAGAATCTATAGCCCACCTTAAATTTCATTATAAATCTTTATAAATGATACGCTATAGCTACTCCTCGACATCTAGGGTTCTTTCAATCCAAATATTACCTTAGGCATCATCGCCTTTACACCTAATTATAAAGTGTCCTTTTCGATAGTATAATAACGTCACCTTACTGTAGCACTACTACTATACTCTTACTACTCGTGATTTTCATAACAGGGTCTTGTCTAAGCCTAAGAATCTTGAAATAATATTGAGATTTTATCATCAGCCTTGTGTCTGCTGTGGCGGGCAAGGTCGCCACGTCGATCGATACTTCCAACCGCCTAGTGCGAGAGCTCCGCGCGTCCCACATGTTCCGTTACGGTGTAATTTATTTGCGGTAATCAATTAGGCTCAGCCCCGCCCCTGTGCGGGACTATTCTCTCCCTACTTCTGCTCGCAACATATATAATCTGACTTCAAGACAATGATGAAAGGAAACTGGCGACCGCCATACACGTCTCCAAAATAGGGAAGCATTGAACACAAAACACGTAGAAGCGTGTAGAAAGAAGACCATAAAAGCTCCAAAGGCTGAACTTGAGTATTAGGACGTACGCGGAATCAAACCTTTTGAGAATGTTCAAAAGCTGCATAATACCCAGCCCTATGCTATCGATTATCGCCGGTAATATCTTAACCCCGAGCCTTCAGCCCGGGTCGTTTCAAGAACTAGAACCGACTACTGTCAACTTGGTTCCTGTTTCAAAGATATACGATGGATCCACTGAGCGTTAGCGCCAGCGTCATCGCTGTCGCAGGTGTGGCATTCTCAAGTAGCAAGTTGCTATATTGATAGCTTTGTAGCATCCGTAATGCGCACCAACTCCGCCACTACACGCATTGCCTGCTATATCCTAGAGCGCGGGATGGGTTACTTTACGGGGGAAACGTGTTCTTCGTCTTCCGCTTGATTATAGAGGCGATGCCGGCGCTGTCCGTGACAGTATTATTGCACTTGGCTGCAGTTCAGGATATCTTCTCATCCTCAAATCCAATGTATAGTGCAAGTGATCGTTCTCAAGTCTTTACTTTGAATTACATACGGTCGAGTCTTCATAGACACCAGGCACGTGTAGTAGAATTTTCCAATGGCGTGTGCAACGAGGTTAGAAGAACCTTTCCTATTCGAATTTGAGAATTAGAACTTGTCCGGAATCGCAGGCGAATGCGATTATGTTGTCGTGGACAGCGCCTCTATTGCTTATATAATTTTGTGGAAGGTGAAGAACACGTCTTCCATCTATGGCAACCCATCCATCACTTGCGGATACAATAGGTAGCGAATGTAGTAGCAGAGACGATGCATTGGCAGAATGCCAAGGGTTCCATAATGAAGCAAGATCTGAGACACTGTGGCCCTCAAGCAATCGTCGCGGTGCTCCTGTCATTAAGTCCCATACTTGTACCGTCCTGTCAGCCGAGCTCGACGCCAGCTGTAGCCCATCGGGTGAGAAAGCCACAGTCGTGACCCTCTGAGTATGGCCGTCGAGTGTTTGCGGTAGTGTCTCTGTTGTCAGATCCCATATTCGCACCGTCCTATCACTTGAGCCTGAAGCGAGCCGTGACCCGACTGGCGAGAACGCTATAGCTGTAACATAGTCTGTGTGACCGGTAAACGTCCTTGACGATGCTCCCTCCACTAAGCCCCATGTCCGTATAGTCTTGTCTAACGAACCCGACGCCAACTGGGATCCGTCCGGCGAAAACGCTACTACTTCAATAAAATCAAGATGTCCATGAAATGTCAATAACGTTGCCCATGACACCGTATGCCATATTCTTATTGTTTTATCAGCTGAGCCTGATGCTAGCTGTAACCCGTCCGACGAAAAGGCTACGGCTGTGATCCTGTCCGTATGGCCCTTGAGCATCTGTAGTAATTTCCCCGTCGTCAGATCCCATATTCCCACCGTCTTGTCATCTGAAGCAGAAGCGAGCCGTAACCCGTCTAGCGAGAATGCTACACTCCGGACATATTCTGTATGACCAGTAAGTGTCTGCAACGGTGTTCGCACAGCTAGATCCCATATCCGCACTGTATTGTCTCCCGATCCCGACACTAGCTGAGACCCTTCTCGCGAAAACGTCACAGAATTGATCCAGCCAGTATGACCTTTAAGTGTACGCAGCAATGCTCCTGTGGCCGCATTCCATGTCCGTACCGTCCGATCACCTGAACCCGATGCTAGCTGCGATCCGTCCGACGAGAAGGAAACAGCCATGACAGCGCTTGTGTGGCCTGTAAGTATTTTTAACACTGCTCCTGTCGCCACTTTCCAAATCCGCACCGTATGATCCCACGAACCCGACGCCAGCTGTGACCCGTCTGATGAGAACGCCACAGAATAGACCCAGCCAGTATGACCTTTGAGTGTACCCGACCATGCTCCTGTTGCCGCATTCCATATCCGCACAGTCCGGTCCTCTGAACCCGAGGCTAGCTGCGATCCGTCCGGCGAGAACGCTACGGTCCTGATCCAGCTGGTGTGGCCCTTGAAAGTGAACAGCAATGCTCCTATCGTCACGTCCCATATATGCATCGTCCCGTCATCCGAACCCGAAGCGAGCTGCGATCCGTCCCACCGAAACGTTATAGAATTGACACTACCTACAGGGCCCTGGAGTATGCGCAGCGATGCCCCTGTTGCTGCATCCCATATCCGCACCATCCCGTCACCAGAACCCGACGCAAGCTGCGATCCGTCCGGCGAGAACACCACAGCATTAACATAGCTTGTATGGCCGACTAGGGTCAGCAACAATACACCTGTTACCGCGTCCCATAGCCGTACGTTCGAGTCCCACGAAGCTGATACTAGCTGCGACCCATCCGGCGATATTGCCACGGCTAAGACGTCTCCGGAGCTCTCGAGGATCTGCAAGCAGGGACTCCAACCCTGCGCCATACTCGATATCACTTTTACCGACCGAGGCATCTCTTTCTCAAATATACGTCTTACAATGCTTTTCTCTGGCGCAAAGAGTAGAGCTGAACAATACGTCTGTAGCGGCGCCTCTTCAATCAACGATCTGAACGATCGAACGAACCTCCACGCGTCCTCTACCATTGCCAACAGGGAAGAAGCTCCGGCTTTGGCATAATTGGCCTGTGAGAGTCTTAGCTGGTACACTGGTAGCAGAAACAGTGATTATTGACTTTCAAAAGCCTCTGCAAATCCACCAGCACTGGAATAGCATCCACCACCCTTTTGATAAGGCTGAGTGCCTCCAACCAGTAAAGGAAATACTTTTGCAGGAATACATGCACCCTACCATTATCCTCAAGTCGATATTGGCCTTTGTGCACATGCTCCACCCAGAAACAGCATGCATATTGGAGATACCGTGGAAAATACCTGTATATAGCATTCTTATCTACCAGTTCTAGAGTTGTTCCCCAGGTCCCTATGCGGCAGATGTCCTTTCGTAATGAGTGCGACATGATTCCAAGTAAACGAGACGAGAATTCACAGTGTACGAAGGATTGGCCATCTGGAAAGATTCTTGACCCTTCGCCTTCGGTAAAGTAGTCCTTGGCCGATTTATGGACAAAGTCGACCGTTTGCTCGCGCGCTGTGAGAAATGATCTGCAAGATGATATCAAGTCTCGTATGTTTTGCCAGTCTTGTCCTTCGCTTGACAGCCCTTCCGAAAGACCTGCGATAACTCCCATTTCGCTTAAGTCGAGAGGACGACAGGCTACAGTTATCGTGCGAAGGACTTGTTTTAGCTCTTCAACGTTATCGCCCTGCTCAATCTGCTCCATCATTCGTTGATATAGAGGGACCAGACCTGCTGGAAATCGGCTGCACGCTTCTCGAGCCTTTCTTGCTTGTACCCTTTCCAGCTCCTTGCAGACCAAGCTCACCCATAAGAAAGTTCCGTCTGCGTTCTCCTTCAGGTGTCTTCTCACATACGCATCAAGTTTGTTATCATATTCCTTTCGACTCTTCAGAATATCCATCTTGAAATCGATGAACGACTGCACGGTGCGTTCCACATTGATTGAGTTCAGCTCCAGGCTCGTGTCGCGGCTCTTTTGAGCATGTTGGAGATGCTCCGTTATTCGCTGCTCGTTCCGACTCGTCAAGACCCACTTGACCGTTGATAGCCTAGGCACCTCTTGGTTCAGAAGACGGAGGAACGTTTCCATCGACTTGGCGTCGCATTCATCGAGGGCGTCGATCATGAGATAGTGTCGGTGGACAGCCGCATCCTGCAGTAGCTCCACGAGAGTACCCCAGATGGAGTAGAGACTGTTGGCCCCTTCGAATAGTCTGTCGCCGGTCTCCCCATACTTCTTCCATAGGTATCGGCCCAGATCAGGCTTCTGCGAACACAGAAGAAAAGTAAGCCCACGGACGATGGCGTTTGCGTTGCTTAAATCAGGGATCGTGCTCTGACAGAAGAAGTACGCTAGTGTTCTCGAGTCTGGGCTTAGCTCTAGCCGTCGTGATATCTCGTCGATGATGGCCATCGTCATCATTGTTTTGCCCTTGCCTGGATCGCCGTGGATCCACAGTACCCGGCAGTCATCATCGTCCCACCATCGCGTGAAGGCCGGGTCGTTGAAGATCCACGCGCACGAGCCCTCGAGCAGCGGGTCCTTGTCGTTCTCGATCCGCTTTCGATCGTCGCGCGGGTCGGTAAGGCGCCAGGCGCGTAGGCTCTGGTTGTTGGCGTCATCTTCAAGTGCCCCAGCATCAAAAATTACTTGCAGCCCAGTTTGAAGGCCTTGCATCTGAGCCGTTAAACGAATGGCAATATCCTCGATTTTACTCTCTAAGGCTTTGGCAGCTTCGAGATTCTGGCTCGTGCTTTTTCTTGAAGAACTTGTGAGCATTTTCGACAACTGTCCAGAGGAGCAAGCTTACCGGATGGAGAAGTTTAGAGTAATGGTCAGCGTAGATTTGAAGCTAGCGAGTAAAGCTCGGGATGCTTCGATCTCTTTATCCTGGAACTGCAGCTTGATCTTGTCTCGCAGACTGATGTGGCCATCCTTAGATTTACTAAGGAGCTTGACGATCCTCCCGTTGAGCTTTTCGCAGCATTCATGGCATGCTTGCAGAGCAGGCTTCAGCTCGTTCATGACCAACTCCTGCGCTTCTGACCGTGTCCCATTTTCACTGTCTTGCTCGAGTCCTCGTTGAAAGGAAAGAATTGTTTGTTGCAAGATTTCGACCTCGGATCGTAGATTGCGGAATGTTTCTGGAGCATCACGAATGCTATGAAGCGTTTCATATAGTGATTTGCTGCTTGAAACTGCCAGACCTGCGACAGTGATGACGCTGGCGGTAATGCTCAGTGGATCCATCACATGTCTTTGGAACAGGAACTAAGTTTACAGTCGGTTCTATAAATGACCCGGGCTAAAGGCTCGGGTTTAAGATAAGGCCAGTGATAATCAACAGTATAAGGCTGAGTCTTGCGCAGCGTTGATTATCAAAATATGATACCTGAGTGCTGTCGTCAACGCATCTTTAAGAGGTAGTCAGTGGTACTGCACTACTGTATCGTGGTTATTGGCCCAGTCTCAATTACAGGCTCAGACATTCTCAAAGGGTTCAACTATGCACGGCCTAAGTTTACCTCGAAATGAAACGCAAGCTAGCTCCCGCTCGTGACAAATGCGCTTGCACTAGCCGGGCTTCGGTATCGCTTCGGTTGGAAGTACCGATCGGCGTGGCGACCTTGCATGGATTTCCCCGCCGCAGCAGACACACTGCTGAGGACGATATCATAGTACTATAGCAAGGTTCTAAGGCTTGGATAAGATCCTTTTGTGAGTATCGTATATAGTATATGCTTAGGAGTTATACTGCAGTGAAGTCCCAATATTATGCTATAAAAGAAGGCTTCTTAGAAGTTAGGTGTAAGGGCGATGATGTCTGAGGTAATTTTTAGATTGAAGTAGTCTTAGATATCCAGAAGTAATTAAAGCAAATTCAAAATATAGAGTTACAATAAAGATCAATGTAGGCACAGATCTTGAGTTGCTTGAAGTCAAAGTACCCCTTGTATTTCTTGGCACGGCGGGTTTCTCGACACGCAGCGAGGGACGTTACTACTGAACGCAACTTCTTTCATTACTGATGATATGTTCGTTCTATTCGGGGAACCCATCACTACCGCAAGAATTACCACATACTCTCGCTTTAATCTTCGAAATGGTGTACAGCTCTAATAGGCCAGAACATCAGGTAAGTTGTATCTGTAGCCTAGTACCAATGTTGACTTATACTTACTGGAATTTTTAAACAGCCTTTACAACCTACCTCTGTCGAAGTTGACGAGTCCTATTCTAGCGCAAGGCGATACTGGAATCGTGGGGCGAATGCAGCTCTTCATGAACTCAAGAGCGACCTCAATCTAGAACGATTCGAGCTTCGAAACATGTTAGGCAAAGTACCCCCAATACTTGATCGTACGAGCTACGGTTTGATGGAATCATTTCCCTTGGAGTCAAAATGGCACATCACGGGATCTAAGGATTGCGAAGCTAGTGGGAAGGCCATTCACATTCCTTTGGTTCAGTTGCGTTTGCTTATACGAGCTTCGACTAAGGTGACTCTACGCGATAATAGCTTTCGCGCATGGACTAAGTTTAAAGGGAATGATCAATCGAATCTTCTCGCAATATTGGTTCTAGCCTGGTCATACATATTCTTCGCTCGTTTGATGGAGTTGTAGGGTCGAAGTGAATCACAAGTGGTCTATACAAAGATCATAGCCCCTCTATGCTAGGGCGATGAAATTGTCTCTAGCTTTTTAGTGGACGTTGGCGATGTGGACTCTCGAACTGTGCGATGGTTTATGGTTGTTTTGGCTCTAAGTAGGGGCTTTCGAGTCGCTCTTTAGGAAAATACGTATAGCCATCACGCCCCATGGGAAATTTCTCTAGTGGCGCTCGGATCTTCGTTTAGCGTACGGTGCGAGAAAGATCGCAGAAATCTAGGAATGAGTAGCCAGACGCCTTTGACCTCGCATGAGGCACTGCGAAGCCTGATTAACCTCTGCAATCGACACGACGTGAGTCATCACTAGCTTCATGCGGCACTTGCAACGACACTACTACTTTCTACACATAATTACCTCAACCTAGATTCAACTCTTCCTTGCTCTAGAACACGCAACTTCGGATTTTTGTTAACAAAACTGTGTAGCGAGGACTTGGATCAATTGTTCAACGATCTGCCTTACTACATTACATTGAGCTGCGAAGGCGATGTCATCAATTCGAGTCTATGTGGAGTTTTTTAGAACCCTCTCGTATTTAGCAATCTTGCTAGTTCTTGACTACAACCTCTGTGAGATTTGAATGAAATGAGTGGTGTCCAAGATGCTCTAGGAAAATACGCGAAGGTCATAGCTTTAATGTGCGTTCGACGCGCTCCAAACATTGCATTCCTGTCGATAGGTGTTGCAATTAGCGACCTGACGTTCAAAATTTTGGGCCAAGTTAGCATTGGCCAACCACCTTTGGAACCACATGCGTATGCTTGGACTAGAGTATCATAGTTATTTATGGACATTGTGAGGGAAAGTAGATACTACGAGATGTGTTCTTCGAAAGCATATATTTGGCGTAGTGATTGCTGGCGACCTCGAAAGCTTTCTCCAGTTGTTGATGATGATTTGCACTATGGGATTGGCCCTTTCACGCCTTGGGAGCCTTCGAGTTACGCTTTATTGAAGAATTGCTCGCTTAGAGTACAAGTTCATAAAGATTGCGACAAACATACTATGGCATACAAGGGCTTAATCTAGTGCTTTAAGAACGAATGCAAACTTGACGACAACATGAAAAGAGACTTGTTGACTTCACATGTCTTTTCGAATCTCTTTCTCGAACGAGAACTTTGCCACGATTTGCGAGTCCTTGGCAACGAAGACACGTTCATTGATGCTACGATAGCTTCGTTTCGATGAGTTCTAAATAATGGAGAGAGTAGCCCTCTTGAAGATGCATACAAGGATCCTTGGTTGCGTACCATATTTAAGAATGACTCGAAGTTTGACGAGACGTCTATTGATAGTTGTAGCTTCGTTAGCAAAGAATCACAAGAGATTGGAAGTAGTGTCGATGACTTCATGGAGTTGAAAGCCTGGACTCATCAAGCTTCTTCAACGATGGAAGAGAAGAACTTATGATGATTGGGTGTCGATCTAGCCAATTGAACGACGTTACTTATTTGGCCTTTCGAAGAATGATAACTTCTACAGGTTTATTAAATAGTTGTCTCTTCGCCAATGACACAAATATCTACTTGTACAAGGAAATTCCTAGTCATTTATATTGCGCTAACTAGTTGCAGAGGTAATCTCGATATTATCGTCCATTCGACATTAGCATTCCTGTCTTTCTTCAACA